>Ga0123357_10008022_pt1 | contig 13139 bp, 8 predicted proteins | sample TergutEmb28metaG_FD_89873 | JGI IMG/M metagenome (GOLD analysis project Ga0123357, IMG submission 89873) | Embiratermes neotenicus P4 segment gut microbial communities from Petit-Saut dam, French Guiana - Emb289 P4 | ecosystem: Host-associated > Arthropoda: Insects > Digestive system > Gut ...
AATACCAAATCTGGTTTCTGCGCGTGTGCCATCACGTTTCGAACGTGCTATACGAATGAATGTCGAGAGGGAGTGGGGTATTCGCCTGGCGAAGCTCGGGAATACAATCTGTGTCCCTCCCTCTTCGTTCGTCTTCCCCACTTCCTCACCACGCAAGTGTCAGGATACGGGAACTACACTGTAGGTAGGTCTTCATGTTACGCCCCTGTTACTTATCTCCGATTTTAGTGAAACTGAAAACAAAATCAGCACCTTGTCCAGTATTTAAATTTTATCACAGTCCGTTCAGCAGTTTTCGATTCATACATTTGTAGCCAGTCGGACACATGGCGATGCTAATGGGAGCACTTCTGCATATCTGCTACAGCAATTGGCGACTTCATAGGTGAAAATACCGCACCAGTGTAACTAGTGATAATTGTTGACCGGAGACGATTTAAATACAGTAATACGTAAACAGCACATAAATGCTACCGATACGGAAGAGTGGTGGTAGTACATCCAGTTGCGTAGTTAGGGTGGGGCGAATAGGGCGGCTGGCCCGGGCAGCACAGTCCAAGGGGCGGGAAAATTCATATTTTAAATGAAAAACAAGTTAATTTTCTGCGCTGAAATTTTTTTAAATTATTGAGACAAATAAAATGGAATCCAATAAATGTGATTTTTTAAGTCCGTAATTTCTGTCAAGAGTGGCCATCGTTATTGCATTGCTTACGTCAAAAAATCTAGCTATGCCACTGGGTGCATCTAAACTTGGTTGTTATTTGTCTATTGTCAGTTGCCCTGCAGTAAGGCAACCACCTCATCAAGTGTGGGGATCATGACATAGTGTGCGACGCGGCCGTCGCTGAAGCGTTTGATCGTTTTTTAGCCGTCAAGGTCACACATTGTCCCGTAAGAGTTACCCTTATTCGTCGATAGGTCGTGTGTTTGCGGACCGCAAAGAGAGGGAGCTAACGCCCGGCGTGTAGCTGTTGTAACCGTATGGTTAAAAGTTCAGTGACAGTTATTTGTGTTGAATACAATTTCAAAGGGAACATCCACATTTAAGTTTTAATTCAGTTGCGAACGAGAACTAATTAAATTGTAATTTGCAACACAAGAATTTATGTATCTAGTTCGTATATTCACCCGGGTAGTCCCGAAAGACAGAGTTAAGTATAGGTACTATTTGCACGTGGGTTTTTGACATAATGAGCATCCAAGAGTAATGCGTATTCCACAAGCTATATTATTTTTGGAGGTTATGTGTGCGATTTTATGAATATTTTAAATTAGAGTTTCGAATTTTCAGGATTCGAGCATTTTTTCGATGGCTGTTCAGAAGCAGTACTTCACACTGAACACAGGGCAGAAAATGCCAATGGTTGGATGTAAGGATTGGGATAGCTGTGTAAATAATATTTAGTTATATCACGACATTTTATGTGAGATTTTGCAGTACAGTGGTTGCACTTATTTGTGTGAATTTGTGCCGTTTTTATAACTTTGCATCTTCATTGTCTGGTTACAGTTTACAGAAAGCTGTTCAAAGAAAATCCAGGTTATACTTTAAATTAAATTAATGTTATTTTCTTCACATCAGTAGGTACATACAGGATTCATGGCCAAAGTGTAATACATCGAGTTATTGAGGCAGGATTGAAGGCTGGTTATAGAGCATTTGGTAGGTACAGCAGGCTTGTGTGATATTTATCCTTGCATAGATCTGTGTAATGTTCTACAGATTCATGAAAATAGCATATTACTAAATTGGCAACCCCAACTTTGAGATTCTATACAACATTGTGGCTTAACAGTTTGTATTTTAATATATTTGTGGTATGCAGGGTAACTTGACATTGCATTACAGCACTGGTTTCAGTGAGGGGCATAACAGGGTGGTTGGAGGTAAGTTGTGCATCTAACCTGTGTAGCAGAGTCTAAGGGGTGACAAATTATTTAGCAAAATTAAATGGAAAAATTGATTTTCTGCACTCAAAAAATATTAAGTTACTGAGTCAAAGATAAGGAAAAGCCATAAATAATTGTGCACTCCAATGCCACAACATGTAGGAGTTGATACTTACCGTGAATTGTATTTTATTGTATTTTGTTGAGTGCATTCGTTGGTTAACATATTGAATATAATAAAATGCACAGTATGACCGACATTACTGAGTCTGTGTTACATATAACTGGTTCATGCTGCTTGTGCAAGTATTTGCTGTTCATTGTCAGAAGCACATGCAACACATAAATACACGATGTGGGTAAAATGTAAAATTTTTTAATGTTCAAGCAGGCAGTACACTGCTGTAACTGCGTGCCACATTGTATAGTGCCATAACCTAGAAGACCACTTCGTAAGTGTATTGTAAATTTTATTGACTACTGGGTCACTGTGTGTAAGAACATGATTTGTATTACTTGTTGTGTTACACCTGTTTGAACATACTAGTTAGCACTGGTATACTAATTGGTTGCTGCTGATAATAGTAGAAGTACAGGTAATCTTTATGCTACCCTAGATAATAAATGTACAGTGATACCTTAGTATATGAGCAAACAGTTTATAAGTTTTTGTATGTATAGGATGGAAAAATTCGTAACTGTTGTTCAGTTTGCAAGTCAGCTGTATGCTTATGCCAGCTCTTTTCCCTCACAAACTGATTGTTGTTCCCAATGCTGCTTTGTGGCTATCACTCCTCAGATCTTTTTGAGCATGCAGAATGTCATGGCATTCCTGAGCAGTTGATGCAGAAGCAGCAGCATTGCTGCATGTTTCATTGATCGTGTAGCTTTGTTGTGGGGTTCACAGTTCTCAGTGTTAAGTTAGTTAGTACTGATAACATCTTACGGAATTTGATTGTATCATATTTATAATGAAGGTACCTAATTTTGATGCATTGTCCATACAATTCAGTGATGTAACTTGTTTGTGCATCGGTTAACGGCTAAGAATGTTACTTAAATACTGTATTTTACCTTCAATGTAAACTTCTTCATACTTGATACCATTATGTGTTGTACGAAGATGAACTTTATATTTTTGAGAAGAAATTTTGACTCCTGGAACCAGTTGAAATTTTTAATGTGGGAAGTAATGGGAAGCTGATTTTCTTTTTATGAGTTTCTGCCTTATGAGCAGTCTGAGGAAGGAATTAAGCTCATAAACTGAGGGAGGACTGTAGTGTGCATTTATCTTAAGAAAACAAGTGCACAATACTGTACAAGGTACAACACTTCACATTGAAAGGGAACAATTCACTTTTGTTCCAAGTTGCAGTGTCATCTTGGACCCCTGTATCCTAGGCACTGGGTACCTTAAAAATGTTGGGAAGCTCCCACCGACACAACATCACATCCTCAACAGAATGGCTGTAGAAATCTCAGATCTCATACCGACTGCATTGCAGTTTGCACAACTACACTGTAGGAAAGGATAAAGTAATTAGGGTTAAACAAAAAAGAAGCTAAAGTAATGTTAAATAATAATCATAACTTACACAACCCAATGTTGGAAGGAGCAGGTGTTGTCTTTCTGTTTCTGTTTTTATGGGAAATGACACAGTGTATTTTGGTAGGTGGGTGCTAACATAATAAGTACTGCACTGCTGCTCTGAAACTGGCACCAGTATGTGCCTCCTGCATAGCATACTTCACAGCGTCAATTGTCAGAAGCCATTTGTGATCTTGTGGAATAGCTTGATAAATGAATCTTTTACATTAGTTTCCTGTCATGGCATATTGCACTAACTGCAGCTGTGCAGAGGAGTTCTGTTTACTTATTTGTGCAGTTTATCTGTTTGTTGTTCCAGATACAGCAGCTGTTTATCGAAATGAAGAAGCAATAGGTTTAGCTCTGCAGAACTTACTACCAAAGTTCAACCTGTCTAGGGAGGATTTATTTTTGACAACTAAACTAGGTAATCTCAGTTTTTTTTTTTTTAATGTTTTGTTGACTGCATCTCTGTATAATCTTGTAAATAAAACCAACTAGGTGCACACATTTATTCTTAGCATATTTATCCATCTCCGTGTGTTTCGGGCGACTATGTTCCTATCATCAGGAGAAACAACTATGTTTTTCCGACACTTGGTACTTGTTGTTCTGTGGATGACTGTCTGGTATGCATACCAGACAGTCATCCACACAGAATAACAAGTACCAAGTGTCGGAAAAACACAGTTGTTTCTCCTGATGATGGACACATAGTCGCCTGAAACATGTAGAGATTGATAAATATACTAAGAATAAATGTGTGCACCTAGTTGGTTTTATTTACTAGGTAATCTCAGGTTATATTTAATATCTCAATGTTTATTGATGCACGTGTCATAGTTGTAGCTTATATATCAATAAACCCATCAAACATGACATGATGAGAGACATGTCTTGGTGGTGCAAGGATACTGGTCCTTAATCCCTTGAAGACTTATTTAAAGAGTGGAAGGATCCTACTGTTTTAGCGTTCCCTTACTTGGTATATGTTGTTAGATAACATGCAAAAAAAAAGTGGATGTGGCTGCTTTTTGTTGGTCACAAGATGAAATATTGGCACATTTCAGACCAAACCTCAAATTGTAGACATACTGCTGCTGTTGGGATGTTGTGGCTCCTCTTTCCCCAGGAATGTCAGTTGACAGTGGTTTAGGGACCCATTTTTTGTGTCTCTCCTCTGTGTTTCCATTGTTCCACATTCCACGTGGTAATTCTCATAAGGTTGTAGTTCTGAAATGTACTGTTTTGGTACATGCACAGTTCTCTGTTGCACAATGGCTTGCATCTGTGAGGTGTTATCAGACAGTCCCCAGACTGGCCACAAGGTAACACTGTAAAACTTGTTCGCAAGTTGGAGAATCTGTGGAGTCATTTCCTGTTGATTTCACAGTAGCAACGTGTGTCACTGAAGTAACACGTTGTGGTTTCATTGTTTTGTGCCCTCTGCACTTTTTTTTTTAAAGAGATTTATTGCATGGAAAATATATATAGCATGTACAAGGACAAGTTCCAGAATTATTCCCTTAACCAATTTGAATAAATATTTACACTATGACATTAGTGCAGTAGAAGTGAATTTAAATATAAGTGCAAATAATGGCATTGAAAAATTATAAGAAAAAGAAAAAAACACTGTGTCTTCCTCTGCAGTTACTGCTCCTTCAGAGAATGGCAGACTTTGAAGAACACTGGAAATAGTTAAAAATCATGCTTCACTTGTTACACCATTGTCAAAGAACTACATGGTACAACAGTGCTTGTGCTTCATTTTTTGCATAAAATTTTAGGCATAATTGCTGCAGAAGCCTTTGCAGTGTTAAAACTTCCTTTCAGAGAGGAAACAATGAGCAGAACTGAAGTAGCTGGCATTCAGAGTTCAAGAGTGGAGTGATACCTACAGTGGTTGGTGAATGTCTGGGTCATGTCTGGACACTCTGTTTAAACCTCATACATTTACAGGACTGGGTCTGTTTCAGTCATTCCGTCCTGGAGATGTATATTTCCCAAAATGTTGCAGGTCTTTTCACCCACCAATAGAAATACAAGTCTCAGCATACCAGCATGATAACAGATGCAATGGTTGACACTCAATGTTCATTTCTGGGAGATGAAGCTGTATCACTGGGTTTGTAGTTCCCAACTCTTTTTAAGGGTCACGGGGCCTTTTTCTCTGTTGTTTTGTATTGCTTGACCCTGAAGATGAAGGAAGTATGACCTTTTGACACAGCGTGAGCTACAAATCCACTGATGCTGGATCACATTCTAGAAGAACTAAATTTTCGGCAACACCACTGTGAAAGCCTGAGATCTTTCATAAGTTACATTTCCTGCAGTCCAGCCATAAAAATTGTCTTTTTTTAGATCCAAGTGACCATGGAGAGGGTAAAACTACTAAGGCTGTGAGAACTTCATTAAGGAAGTTGGGCACATCATATTTGGATCTGTACCTAATTCATTGGCCAGGTGTAGCCGGTGTACCCGTTTACAGTCCTGATAATGCTGTAATTCGTTCAAACACTTGGCAAGAATTGGTAGCTCTGCATCGTCAAGGAGTACTGCATGCTATTGGGACATCCAATTACACTGTACGGCATCTGCACGAACTTATTGAAAATTCCCATGGTGTCATTCCTGCTGTAAATCAGGTATGTTGTGTATGCCTAAACTTCAAGTGGAATTATGTGCAGAGCTATTATTTTATCTAACAACTCACATCTGTCTTCGCTCACATTGTTTTCAGTGATAGCAGGCAGTGTAGTGCTTCCTGCTATCCCACTTTTCTGGTCATTGGGGTCCACAAGTTTTAGTTCAGTTTATTGCAGTTAATTTTAGGTTTTTACTCACTGTGTCTAAAGAAGGTGCTGGAATTGCTGTCCTTCACCTTGCAGATGTGCATTACATCTTACAAACATGTTCATTACACATTGAAGTTTTATAAGTTAAGTGAGCCAGTGGAACATGACTAGCAAAAGTTGCCAGGTAAAATAATGTGACTATATAAAAGGAAGCAGCATTGGTGGATAGACACACCTATCATATGCCCAAAGCTGGCTGAAAGTAGACAACATATCAAACCCAGAAGACAGCAGCATGTTACTGCAAATTATTAATTTCTTAGTTCTTAATTAGTTAGTCCATTGGGCTGTGTTTCAAAGTGATTTGCAATAGACAACTCATTTTCTGGTGACAAAGACATTCTCACCACTGTTGGCATTCCTTTACTATCTGCTTACAGTCCTTCATTTAAACCATTGGTTCTTAACCTTTTGATGCCTAATGACGACTATAGTGGTCGTACCCCACCGCTAATCTCTAAATGTTGCATTTTATATATTTATTCAACAAATATAGGTACTGAATATTTTAAACATGGTATATACTCTCTGTTTTTTCCTCTTCAAAATGCAGTTTGTTTCATAAATGTAATGTATTTGGTTCCTGTATTATTCACATTTTATATACAGGGTGTGCTAAAATTAAAAAAAATAATTCCGGCGCCAAAAGGTTAATGTGGATCGTATGGCCCCCCAGGGGACCACACCAAGTTGCTGAGGAACCACAGGAGAATGACAAAAACCTAGAGGGCCACAGTTACTTTTGAGTGTACCACCAAAACTTTACTGCCTGAATAAAATAATTCAAATTTAAAATTGATCAACAGTTTCCTTCTCCCCTGCATTCCCTGCAGCACAGAAGGCAAAATTATATTTTATTGCTTTTCCCATGTCATATCTGGTTGAATCTGGTTTCACTGGGTGACATATTTGCTGTCAGAAGTACGTAACTGCCTTGATGCTGTGAAGTGGCATGATCTTACCCTGTCACTGACCACACTTTCTAAACCTTGTGTTTATCACACCCAAGGAACATGCTGAATACAATGCCATTATTAACAGAATATTTTTACCAACATAAATAATGTGTTACATACCTAAGCAAAATATTTGAGCACATTGCTATTTATATATATATACATATATTTGTAGTTCCGTGCATCGTAATTCTAGATTGAAGAAATCCAACAAGATGCAACAGTATGCAGATATTTATTTACTGCTAAATTTAGCAGTAAATAAATATCTGCATACTGTTGCATCTTGTTGGATTTCTTCATCCTACATTGCTATTTGCTCATTCACGTGTCTGTCTTATGACAAATCCATAGCCTCTTCGAAAGTGAGTTCTCCATAGGGTGTGATCTATTGCTTCCTTTTTCAGTTGCCTGTATCCTTTCTTTTCTGTAAGGTCATCCAGTAGCTCCTTACATCTTCTTTCTCCTCTTTCCATCATTTCTATCCTTCCCTCTATATTTTCTTCAGTAACTTCTTTTAGCAGCAGTTCCTATGCAAGCTGTGACCAACCCAGTTAGCCTTCCTTCTTTTTATTGTTTGTAGGATATTCCTCTCCTCCTTGACTCCTTGTAATACTTATTCATCTCATTTGATCAGTTCAACTTCTTTAGCACCACATTTCAAAACCTTCAGGTATTTCTGATCTGCATTCCGTAAGGTCCAAATTTCAGCTCCATACAAATATATGCTCCAAGTGTAGCACTTTACTAGTTTCTTTGTTAAATTCAAGTCCAATGTGCTGGTGAAAAGAGCGTTCTTCTTGTTGAATCCTCTGTTGGTCATGGCAATCTTGTAAGTGAAATTAATATACATATATTCTAATATATGAGTCAAGAGCATGGACCTAATATAGCTTTTTTTCATAAGTAACAGTGGCTACAAAGGGTGGAGGGCCACACAGATGAATGAAACTCAACGGGGCGCCATGAGCAAAAAAGGGTTGGGAAACACTGATTTAAACTGACAGGAGTTTAAACCAGCAGACTGCACTTTGATGCAGATTTTAAATGTATTTTTATGTTTGTGATCGTATGTGCCACCATGGTTGTAAACAGTAGCGTCTTTATGAACATGGTGCAGTGTGGTTCTTTAGAAATATAGTTATGTTCTGGAGGTACCTGCTGCCTCTGTGTGTATGGTAGAGGGGGAAGCTGTACAGAGTGAAGCAGAGCAGAAAAGTTTGCTTGTCTGAGGTGAAGATAGAGTCAGTGTTGGTAAGTTTCCATCAGAAGGCAGCAGTCTGTGCAGGTGTTGTTGTGCGTTCTGTGCGTATCACAGAACACACAACAATCCATCAGGTGGTCATTGTGGGTCACATTTTGGTTACATGTTAAAGTTTATTTGTAGGTTGAATATCATCCACACTATAAACAGCCTGACCTGTTGAAGTTCTGTCAGGATCACGGTATTCTTCTGCAAGCTTATTGTTCATTGGGTGGCTCTTCAGACCGCCGGCTTTTGGAAGATGTAACAGTAGGATCAGTTGCCAAGAAACTAGGCCGGTCTCCAGCACAGGTGTTGTTACGTTGGGCATTACAGCAAGGTGTAGGTAAGTTCTGCACTGCACAGCATGTTGATCAGGATGTGACATGAAGCAAGTTCCATACTGATGACCCACAGTTCTGTAGTAACATGTGACCGTTTTTATTGCCTGGCACTTTCTGCTTAGTGCATTTGAACCGATACACATTTTTGTATGTTAGGTAATGCATTGTTGTTATGCTTACAATATTAGGTGCCACCGTACAAAGTTTAGTTGACTGGGCAATGAGGCGCCTAGGATTCTTGTACCCCTAATATGGATTTCCATAACTTTTTAATGATGCATATTTGCGTATTTTTTGTGTACCAAAACGCATTTCGTAGATGTATATCATTAAGAGCATGAGGTACTTTCGTCTTGATTTGGGGGCCAGGAGGGCAGAAATGACTGGGTAATTACAAGGAGCAACTGTACTAGACTGCATAGAATTTGGGTGGTTCAATAAAAAATGTTAGTTATGGATGGAAGGATGACTGAAATAAGAAGTGCTTCTGGTGTTTTCAGGGAAAAGTGTGACTTACCAGACCACTGTATTTGGATATCTTTTTTTCATTTGTTTCCTCATCAAACACAGTATACATTGAGACTTTGTGAAATTCTTGTTTTGGGTTCTTCAAGAGGGAATTTTAAATAAGGATTCCATTATATGTATTGCAAAGGTAAATTAGAAATGTGCTTTTGTTTCAGGTGTCATCCCAAAATCTGTGAGCCCAGATCGCATTTTTGATAATATGAAGCTAGACTTCATCATTTCTGAGAGTGATATGAGTGCGCTGAATAATATACCGACTGTGGAGAAGTATGCTTGGGATCCTGCAGCAGTGGTTTGACTGCAGCACTGTATGGCACTAATTTGATTTGTTTTGTTAAAATTACACACGATATGCTGTTCTGAATGGAGCACAGATAGTTATGGAAAATTAAGCTATATTTCAAGTGTTGTTAAGGTAGGGAAGTGTAAGAAAGTGTGCAGTCTAGTATGGAAGTGAACTTTGCTGATCAGATAGCTGAACTGTGTTATTCTAAATACACTACCCTTACCAAACAAGGTAAACCTAATGAAAAGGAATGGACACTTCTGGCTGGTATTGTGCGAGTGGAGGGTTGGAAGAAAGGTTGTGATTTTTCAAATGAGATGACAATGGATGTTGTTGCATTAGGCACAGGTTCTAAATGCATTGGAGAGTCTAAACTGAATCCAGCAGGGGATATTATAAATGACAGCCATGCAGAAGTGATGGCACGGAGGGGTTTCCTTCGATATCTGTACCAGCAGGTACTGACAACATACTGCACAGGTTCATCGGAAGTATTCAAATATTTTTCTGGTGGCAAATGCGTGATTAAGGATGGTGTGACTTTCCATTTATTTACAAGCCACGTGCCTTGTGGGGATGCTTCCATTATTTCCAAAGTTCCTTTATGTGGGAACGGTAAGCATTCTTGTTTGACATGTGACGCTCAAGACTCAGCAGCATTTCACAGTAAGGGGACAACAGCAATCAATGTACTTGGTAAGACAAAAGATTTGAGTTGTAATTTAAGTGAGACTGAATTACAGACAATGGGAGGAGAAGGGCATAATGTTAGAATGTCAATGAATAGTGGCAAAAGGAAATATTGCAACACCGAAGGCTGTAAAGAGGAGAGTGGTTTCAAATGTATAAAATTAAATTTGAATTCCATTGGAGGAAGTACCTGTGGTAGCAAACAGAATTTGCTGCCGGAAGAAAATAACAGTGGTACTGTACCTGTCAGTGACATCTACAGAACAGGAGCGAAGTGCCTGCCATTTGAGTTGCTTCAAGATCCTCACCTACCAGGGGCCGAGTATCATGTTGTTGGTGCCCTGAGAAGAAAGCCTGGTCGTGGTGTTCCAACACAGTCACTTTCATGCAGTGATAAGTTTGCAAGATGGAATGTTGTTGGAATGCAGGGAGCATTATTGGCTCTGCTAATAAATGAACCTGTCTACTTCCAGTCATTGACAATTGGTGGTGGAGGCCCATTTTCAGAGAAAGCTCTTAAGAGAGCCATGATTGATCGTCTTATTTACAGAAATAATGGAGGACAGATTTGGCCAGAAGGTAAAACATTAGATGAAGCTTCCGCAGTTGGTGAAGGTCTCTCTTTACCATCAAAATATGCTGTTGTTCATCCATTGATGCTTCAGTCATCTCTGCCCTTTATACATGCTAGAACACCTGATGGGATGAAGCAGCCCTGTCCATCCAGTATTGTGTGGTGCAAGGTGCCAGAAAGGTAAGACCAGATGTAAGGTGAAAGTTAACACCTTGAATAAAAACAGGAGAGGGTGCAATATCTCTTACATCTGCACTTTTTTTTTTCAATTTGAATTGAATACATAACATCATTTTTACACTTTTCTTTAAGTTAACACTATGCCTCCTGCCAGGCCCTTCATATTTTCAGCCACCATATTTGCGGAAATACTGATATTTTTAAAAAGCTGAAGTATCTAGGGACAGAATATTTCTGGTAAACATCCATTTCATTTTCATTATGCCTACTAGGTATGGGAAAGTACTTTAGTGGTATTACCTGCTGCAACAGTATTATCCAACCTGGTTATTAGGAATGTTGCACTGCAATACTGTGAGGCATTCTTTTTTGCTTGTACAGTACAGCACTGATTGTGTGGCTGATGTCAGGGAGAAGGCACATGATTAACTGAAAACACAGATAATTAAATATACAGGCGAACCCCCGTATTCGCAGATTCAGTATCTGCGGTTTCAGTTATCCAGGGTTTACTGCGGCCCCCCAAAAAATTTGGAAAATTAGAGTTAAACAGTTCATTAGTTTCAAAATGCGCGCCAAGCGAGAATGGGCCGTAACATGGTAAAATCCAGGAGCCCAAACCTGCCCAGTACTTGACTCATCTTCCTTTGTCCCCGTACCCACGCTTCCCTGCAAACTTGCCACCATTCTGCTTCTAGTGTTCTCGCTCTTCAAATTAGTTGTCGCGTTATCGCAGTGTTTGTGTTCAGAAAGCCCTTATTTGCCATAATAATGGCTCCAAACTGTAAGGTAGTGATGCTGATAGTGCGTCTAAGCCTAAGAGAAGCCATGATGTCCTTTCCATTAGTGAGAAAGTGAAAATGCTGAATATGATGGATGTAGAAAATAAATTGTATGTGGAGATTGCCAGGTTGTATGGCAAGAACAAATCTTCCATTCATGAAGTGATGAAGAACAAAAAAAATTCATGCTAGTTTTTCTGTTGCACTGCAGACGGCAAAAGTTACTGCTTTTGCACGTGATGAAGGTGGGAAAAGCCTTAAATTTCTTGGTGAAAGATATGAATAGAAAGAGGGTACCCCTCTTTATTACATTTTATAATTACTTTATTTAATGTTGATAGTGTCTTTTTGTTCATAATTTATCAGTTATACTTTACCGTATTTATGTATGTTACACGAATATCACCTTATATCACTGTATATGCAGTGTTCGGTATTAAACGCGGATTCATGTAACTGCGGTCGGTCTTGGAACGTGTTACCCACAGATATGGGGTTCCGCCTGTACCGTGTTTTGTTATGTTACTGTACTATATTTTACACAATTGAACAGTAGTTTTTGAAGGTTGCTTGCTTCTGAATTGCTGTTGACATCTCCCATGATAGTACCAGAGTGTACCTGTCATGTGTAATTGCTGTTGATGTATCCCATGGTAGTACCAGAGTGTACCTGTCATGTGTAATTGCTGTTGACATCTCCCATGGTAGTACCAGAGTGTACCTGTCATGTGTAATTGCTGTTGACATCTCCCATGGTAGTACCAGAGTGTACCTGTCATGTGTAATATTGCTGTTGACATCTCCCATGGTAGTACCAGAGTGTACCTGTCATGTGTAATTCCTGTTGATGTCTCCCATGGTAGTACCAGAGTGTACCTGTCATGTGTAATTGCTGTTGACGTCTCCCATGGTAGTACCAGAGTGTACCTGTCATGTGTAATTGCTGTTCACATCTCCCATGGTAGTACCAGAGTGTACCTGTCATGTGTAATTGCTGTTGACATCTCCCATGGCAGTACCAGAGTGTACCTGTCAAGTGTAATTGCTGTAGACATCTCACATGGTAGTACCAGAGTGTACCTGTCATATGTAATTGCTGTTAACGTCTCCCAAGGTAGTACCAGAGTGTACCTGTCAAGTGTAATTGCTGTAGACATCTCACATGGTAGTACCAGAGTGTACCTGTCATGTGTAATTGCTGTTGACATCTCCCATGG
>Ga0123357_10008023_pt1 | contig 13138 bp, 10 predicted proteins | sample TergutEmb28metaG_FD_89873 | JGI IMG/M metagenome (GOLD analysis project Ga0123357, IMG submission 89873) | Embiratermes neotenicus P4 segment gut microbial communities from Petit-Saut dam, French Guiana - Emb289 P4 | ecosystem: Host-associated > Arthropoda: Insects > Digestive system > Gut ...
GCAGAGCTATGAGAAATAATAATGTCCATGACAGTAGAATAGCATGATTACGTAACGTTTTTGCGATAATGCATGATTTTTCTTTGATTTTTCACCATTTCCCTCATATTTCGGGATATTTCGGGATATTCGCGTGATTTTTCATGCATTGTCGCAATTTTGATACGCAACTCTGACCATTGACTGGCTTAGAAGCCCATATCCTCCAAAATCGCGGCCACTGACCTTACATAATCCTTGCACTTCGTATCAAACAGGCCCAGCGCTTTTGCCTTGTCACGCCCGTCCGGGTGGGACATGTCCATGCCGAGCAGTACGCTGCAGTTGACAGATCCGTGCGTATCGTCAAACGCCCCGAGAAGTTCCCTGACCAGTTCGCGGTTCCGGGCATATTTTTCCGGGTCCTGCTCGTCATTCCCGTATTTGCAGCCAATGATTGCCGCGCCTCCGGCAACCGCCCCGCACAAGCTTCCGTATTGGCAGCCTCCGCCAAACGACGCGCCGATGCGCAGCGCGGTTTTTTCGTCAAGCCCGCAATCCTCAGCGAATGCCAGCATTACGGATTGCGCGCAATTGAATTTTCCAAAATAATCTTCCGACGCGATTTCAGCTTTCGTTTTCATTTTATAAGTACCTCCTGATTTTGATTATAGCGTATTTCAGTATTTCTGAACCGTCAGACTGTGTAAAAAGTGTGCCTTTGCCAATTTGAATGGTATAAGAACGTTGAAATTGCAATCTACTTCTCGACAATTCAGATCCGTTTGCAGAGTTTTCACACGGACTGCAGTCCCCATTGTCTTCCATTTGACAAGACAATAAGAACCGTCCCCATTGTCTTCCGTCCCACTCCGGATCATTGTATGAATTGCGTGAGCTGCAAGTCCTGTAAAAGTTTGTCGATCCCCATATGTTGGAAGACGCCGACAGCCGTCAGGATGCCGATGAAGACCCAGAACGCGATGCTTGAAAACCCGTTGGCGTAGGTGTGGGCGTAGTACGCCGCGCCCGCGTTCACGCGAGCCCGTAATTGTTTTCGCCAAAGTATCGCCAAGACGACGATGATTACCGCGCAGGCGGCCATGATGGCGCCGCCTACGTTTTGCTGAGTGGGGCTGCTGAAAAATGAGAGCAAAACCGACAGGAAATTGACAACGATGTGCAGCGCAATCGACGCGCGCATCGACCATCTGACTGCCACATAGCCGAGCAGCAGCCCCATCAAAAACCCGAACGGTATCTGTACGATCATGATATGGTAGAAGCCGAAGAATATCGCCGAGAATAGTATCGCGAAATTGTCGCCGTAGCGCCGCAAGGATCCCATGATAGCGCCACGGAAGATCAATTCTTCAAATATAGGGCCTATCAGCAAAACATATGTCAGGCCGATCGGCGTGAGCAGCCCAGCCATTGCATCGGCGTAGTTTCCCTCAAGAGAGACGCCCGCCGGCAAAAGCGAGTCGATCAGGTTTGTCGCAAACCCGTAGACGCATTGTATGCCCTGCGTTGTCAGCACGAGGATGATGAATATCTTCGGGGTCAGCGCCTCCGCCATTGGGAGCGCAAGATCCGTGAAAAAGCGCCGTTTGCGCAGGATCAGGAAAACCAGGCTGCCCACCGCTATGCCGACGATCGACATAAGCCCGACGAGGCCGCCGTTTTGCGCCTCGTCGAGATAAGCTTGGTAGCCTATCGCGGACGGCGTATTGCCGTCGCCCATATTGGATAGAACCGATTGGAAAGCCTCGCTTTTTATCATATAGACGAACTCGATCGCGAGTACGGCCAGGATATAGACGACGTAAAAGAAAATCAGAAGCAGCGCGCCGCTGCGCACATCCCTGCGCACGTCGCGTCTGAACAGCCCCCAGTCAAAGATGATTCCCCCGTTTTGCAAATAATTATTCATGCCTACCCTCTTTCCGACTTATTCAGACATATTGATTGCTTTACTCAGAGTTTGAGTATAGCATATAAAAAAAGGAAAAAGGGAAAAAAAGGAGAATTTAATGGATAAAAATAACATGACCCTGCTGACGGACTTTTACGAGATCACGATGTCCGGCGGATATTTTGAAACGGGGCTCGCGGACGAAGTCGCGTACTTCGATCTTTTCTTCCGGCGGGTGCCGGACGGCGGCGGGTTCGCGGTCATGGCGGGGCTTGAGCAGGTCATCGAATATCTGTCCGGCCTCAAGTTCACGGAGGAGGACATCGCGTTTTTGAAGGGTAAGGGGGTATTTTCCGAAGCCTTTCTTGAATACCTGAAAAACTTTAAGTTTTCGTGCGACGTTTGGGCTGTGCCAGAGGGGACGCCGATTTTCCCAGGGGAGCCCATCGTGACAGTTCGCGGGCCGCTCCAGCAAGCCCAATATATCGAAACCATGCTGCTCCTGCTTGTCAACCATCAGAGCCTCATAGCGACGAAAGCAAACAGGATCGTGCGCGCGGCGCAGGGCCGGCCGGTCATGGAGTTTGGCACGCGCCGGGCGCACGGCGTCTCGGCCGCCGAACTCGGAGCGCGGGCGGCGTATATCGGCGGCTGCATCGGCACTGCCTGCACTACCGCGGAGCGCGATATGGGGATCGCCGCGCTCGGCACGATGGCGCATAGCTGGGTACAGGTCTTCCCGACCGAGTACGAGGCCTTTCAAGCGTACGCGAAGCTTTATCCGAACAATTGCACCCTGCTTGTAGACACGTACAGCGTGCTGAAGTCGGGCGTGCCCAACGCGATCCGCGTCTTCAAGGAAATGAAGCCGCCGAAGATGGGCATCCGGATCGATTCGGGCGACGTCGCCTACCTGACGAAGAAGTCCCGGGAGATGCTCGACGACGCCGGCCTTCAGGACTGCAAAATAGTTGTATCCAACTCGCTTGACGAATGGCTCATACGCGATATCCTCCAGCAGGGCGCGTTCATAGACAGCTTCGGGGTCGGCGAGCGGCTGATCACCGCGGCCTCGGACCCAGTGCTGGGCGGGGTATACAAGATGGCCGGCGTGGAAAAAGACGGGGCCGTCATCCCGAAGATGAAGATAAGCGAAAATGTCGAAAAGATCACGAACCCCGGCTACAAAAAAGTTTACAGGCTGTATGACAAAGACAACGGCCGCATGTTTGCCGACGTCATCACGCTGGCCGACGAAGAAGCGCCGTCCGGGGACGATTATGTGATTTTTGACCCTTCATTTACATGGAAGAGAAAGAAGCTTTCAAATTTTGTGGCGAAGGAACTGCAGGTGCGCATATTTGACAAAGGGCGGCTCGTGTACGAAAACCCTGACGCGGACAAAATCCGGGCCTATTGCGCCGAGCAGATAGGGACGCTTTGGGAGGAGACGCTGCGGTTTGAAAACCCACAGACCTACTATATCGACCTGTCGCAGAAATTGTGGGAACTCAGGACCCGATTGATAGAGGGCTACCAGGAAGCGGAGGCCTGAAACCGGTTCAAAATATGAGGCCAAAATTTGAAATGAATATGTAATATTTCTCGTAAAGAACTGTAAAAAAACGAACATTTTCGTGTAACAGCTTTATCAGCGCTTTTCTATTACACTGAACCCTACAAGATTCATCTTGACGGTTTTTCACCTTTTATGTCGGTAAGGTGGGGCTAGTAGAGTAAGACAGAAAGGCGAGATGATAAGCGGTGGAAAGAGATAAAAAGAACCTGAGAACAGGGAAAAAACGGATTCGGCTTCATGCTTTTGCCAAATCCAAGGCGCGCGACGACAAAGTAGCGCGAGGGGGCGCTTTTCAAGAGCGAGTGACAGTTGCAGCGAAAGATACAGCTGTCGGAATTAAAAACAGGGTGACGCCGCTGGCGCGCCCAAAACTTCAAATCGGCGGTCTGAAGATACCCATTGTATTCATTGCGATCGCGATCCTGATCATCCTGCCTATCGGGATGTCTTTTGCCGACGAACCGGCGGATCCTCACGATATCAGCAATCAGGTCCAGATTTACAATGTGGTCTTCCATACCGGCACTCCGTCCGCGCCGGGCGTTTTCACGTCCGATTCCTATACGGACGGCACGCAGATCCAGAATAGCGGAAACTACTGGATATCGTTCGATTGGAAGCTCAACTACAACTATGGGACGGACGGTTTGATCGGAGGGATAAAGCCGGGCGACTACTTCTATGTCACCTTAGACTTGGGCCTCGAAAAATTGCCTGCCGAGGTGACGGAGAATACCGGTTCATTTTCCCCGATCATCGTGGCGCCTGACGGCGTGACCGTGGCGGGAACGATCAACTGGTACAACCAGTCAAGCTATGCTACGGATCAGGATGTCGTACTACGTCTCATATTCGACGGGACGAGTTTCCAGGGGCTTGATAACGGAGGCACGGACGACAACCGCGTTTCGGGCTCGGCAGTCTGGGGCTTCCAGTATACCGCGGGTTCGCAAACTGATGGACAGACGCATGTGACATGGCAGCTTTCCGGTTCGGATCCTTACCCGGGCGAATATATCATCGTCATCCCGCAACCGGGCGTCGACCAGCCGGGCAATTACAATCTGAACCCGTACGAGAAAAACGAGCCGGGGTACAAGAAGACCGGGCTGCGCCTTACGTCGACGACCACGCCGCTGCCCGATACGATATTCTATTGGAATATCATGGTCAACATGCACAAGCACAATTCGCTTGCGGAATGGGCGGACGCGTTGAAAACTGAAGAGGCCACGTATGGTTCCGACGTACTGCCCGATCCGGTCCCTCTGCTGAACGACGACGGGACGTTCACGATCATCGACCAGGGCCAGTATATGGCGCCTACCTGGCTCAGGAATGTTGTTGAAACATCCAGCGGCCCCGTCATATATCCGGATCAGTCGATAGGCATCAACAAGGCCGGTGGGCTGTATGGGCAGACCGCGACCGAGACCGTGGGGCCGGCTTATTTCAAGCTGTACTATGTGAACAGCGCGTATATATGGACGGACCGCATTGACAAGGCGGGTTCCTATTACAAGATCCCGGCGAATGACACTTTGCACAAAGGGATGCAGGGCAACCATCCTGTCGGCCCGTATGACCCGTATTTTTCGACATGGGCGCTGGAAAAGGGCGAGGACGACGCGGTACTGTACGCGCCGAACGGCTTGCAGAGCGGCGGCAAATACTACAATTACCTGATACCGGTCCCGCAAGACTATATCAAGTCGATCAAGATGACTCCGGACGGGTTTGAAATCAACGTTGACGTCAACGCTTTGTTCAACAGCGGCCCCGCCGGTACGCTCGGCAATACGCTGGCCGTAGCATATATGACGATGCCGTCACCGGACGACCAGGGCTACTACCACGCCAATGTCAGCAATGGCGTATCGATCACGAGCAAGGATGAAGGTACGGTCACCTCGGCTGAGGGGCACGTCCTGCTCGGCGGCAATGTTTCCGGCCTGAGCCCGAACAAGGGGACGTTCACCATTGAAAAGCGCGACATGAACGATACCTCCCTGATGCCGGGCGTGGTATTCGACGTGACAGCGTCGAGCGCGAACGCGTCGCTCGCGACCGCCGCGAATACCTTGATTGACCAGCAAAAGGCGGCCAGCTCGACAGGCAAGCTCGTGACCGGGCAGGACGGCCGGATCACGCTGACTCTGCCGCCGCTTCCGTGGACGGACAACATAGTGTTGTCAATCACGGAGACGCCGCCTCAGGACTATGTCGGCGTAGGCACGTTCACGGCCACGATCGACCGCACGAGCGGCCAGGCAACGATCACGCCGGCTACAGGGTTCAACAGGTATGTGCAGCTCGCCCCGAACAAATACGGATCTATCGTATGGAACAGGTACTCGCAGATCGACAAGAGCTATTACGACGTGGCGCTGCGAAAATTCATCACTTTGGTAAACCGCGACATAGACGGACAAAACTATGAAGTGTATTTCAACAGCAATCCGAATACGGACGTGCCGCTCGTGAAGAACGGCGACAAGATACTTTACAATGTCGTCGTGTACAACCAATGCTTCAACGACGTCATCATCCCGAGCGTTTCGGACTGGCTGCCGGCAGGGCTGTCGTTTGATTCGGGCGCTGTAATGGCGGGCCATCGCGATCCCAACATGACAAGCGTTCCCGCCCCATTCAACAACAGCAATTGGGAATTGATACCGGGTACGGGCGGCGCGCCTGACAAGCTTGAGTATGTCGGAGCCCCGATCCAGCTTCCCGCTCGTACGAATGTGAGCGATCCGTATCCGCAATTCACTATCCCGCTCATATTGACCGTGAACGTGCCGGACGGCACGGCTGACGGCACGATGCTTACGAATATCGCGAGGATCACGGACCTTCAGAACGGCGACGGCGAAGAAGTCGAAGATATCGACTCGTTCATCGAAGACGACCGTGACAAGGACGCGGGCCCCTCGCCCGGCATTGACTACGGCGACGATATACCTCCGGGCTATGTCGACGACAACAATATCGAAGAGCACCACAAGACTCCTGACGGGGAAATCGACAACACCCAGGACGAAGACACGCACGACTACGCGTCCGTAGTGATAAGCAACGAGACCACTATCGCCTGCCAGGTCGACAAGGACACGATAAGGCGCACGAGCGCGGCGTATGTAAGCCCGACCGACGACCCGCTGCAGATCGACAATGTGAATCAGGAGCAGTACCTTTACAATATCAATTTCCGTTCGACCTCTACCCTGCCCGCGGAAGAGTTCGTTGTGGACGACCCGCTTGAAAACGTGGTGAATGACCAGAACCATCTGCTGGCGCTTTGGACGCCTACAGTCTGGGGCGATCAGGACGGCCGTATGAATGTCTGGTACAAGACGAAGAACGGCTCCGGCAACAGCGGCAATACGGCTCCGACCGGTACAGGCCCGAACGGCGCCATCACCCAGGTCGCGAACCCGAGGTATCCTACGAACGCGAGCGACGGGTGGAAGCTCTGGCAGACGGTCGTAGAGGATCCCGCGACGTTCGCGTCGAACGGAGGCGTCATCGAACGCGTGAGGCTGAATGTGGAAGACCTGCATTTGTCCAGCGGCGACTATGTCACCGCCCTGCGCTTCGAATACGGCGCGGTGAAGGTCGGCTTCACGAGCAAGAATTACAGCAGCATGTCGCTGAACGGCGAGCATCGCAACGATGACGGCAGCCTGAACATGGATCCGATGGATTACGCGAAGGTTGCGCAGCCGGTCGCGAACAAGATGCCGGAATTGCCTGTACCACTGTTGACGTCTACCGACGCCAGCACAAGTTCGGGCGGGAATTTCTTCACGCAGCTGTTGTCCTCAATATTCGGGACCGGCACGAACGCGTACGCTACAGACACTCCCGCTTACGGTATCGGCGGCCCGACTGATGTGGTCGATTCAGTAGCGCCGGGCGGCGCCGTTGACTGGACGCCGAAGCCTTCGGATCCGTTCTTCGCGTTAGGCGCGCTCAACGCGAAAGGGCTGGCGCCCGCTACATATCTGGTAGATTGCGTCCGCGCCATGACGACCGAAAATATAGTATCGTCAGCGGTAGCCAGGATTGCCAACGGGGCACTGTATGATGAAGACGTCGACGCGGTCATCACGAAAGAGCTCGTGACCACCTTGCCGACAGAGAAAAATGACAACAAATATACGCTCAGCACTTCGTTCAGCGACAATATACCGAAGCTTACGCCGAATACCGAAACGACTGTAGGAGGCCGTTCGGCGCGGACATATGACGCAATGAACCCGCTGTTCTGGATCGGCTCCGCAGCGTCCGCCCTGGCCGCGGCCGGTTTGGTCTTCCTGCTTTGGGTCAGACGCAGACGCCGTATCCTCGCAGCGGCACACGCAAGAAGGAGGCATACACGATGAAAAGCTTGAGAAGACTTTGCGTGGCGCTGGTTGCGCTGGCCATGATGCTCGCATTCCCTTACACGGGGTTTGCGCAGACCGTGGCTGACCCCGGGGCTGGATACAACCTGCAGCTTGAATACCGCTATACCGCCGGGCAAGAGGGCAGTCTCGCGGTGCCGAACGAGATCACGCGTTTCGGGCGGGGCTACCATCTGATCGACAGGGCGCCGGCTGTGCTCGAGAGCACGCTGCCGGCCACAAGGACCTACACATACAAACTCGACGGCGTGATCTCGCAAGATGAAATGGCCTCGATGGATATCCCGTCCAATGTGACGCTGACGCCGACGAGCGCCGTAGTGGAGCGTATGGTCGACGAAGAGGTGGATATACCGGGCATGCCCGCGAACGATGTGGATCTGATCCCGCTTACGAGAGACTTCCAGGTCCGTTCGGCCACTTCCTCGACCGGGACAGCGACGGCTACCCTTGACCGGGCTGCCGTACAGTTCGACGTCGAAAAAGTGGATCCGAAGTTTCCTGACCTGCCGGCCACCTATGTGGCGCACGTCACCTACCGCGGATTGGAGACCTATGAGGAAGGCGGTTTCTATCAGGCAAACGCGACTTATGATACTGTCGACGACCTGGACGGGGTGCCGCAATATATAGTCGTAGCGACATACGCGCCTGACAACCCGCCCGCCAACACCGGCGGCGGTACTACCGGCGGCGGCACGACCAACCCGCCCGCCAATACCGAGGCGAACAATCCGCCAACGGACACCGGGCAAGCTGTCGTGATCCCGCCCGCGGACCAACCGACCAGTCCTCCGACCAATACTACTCCCGGAAATGACAACAACCCCGGTGGCGGGGGAACCGGCACTACCATCCCTTCCGAGGAGCTCCCCAAAGCCCCCCCCAACGCGTCGTCGTTCCAGTTTTGGATGCTGATCCCCACTTTTGTAGCGGTTGCGCTGGTGCTGTTCTGCCTGTGGCTGATCAAAAGGGACCGTGACCGCGCCAGGGAAAGAGAGGAGAACCGCGAGGCCCGGCGTAAGGCCGCGATGCGCGCCGCGGGGCTGATAGACTACGATTGACGCCGGCTGACTGACTCAAACATTTAACATTTGAATCCCGCACATCATGGTATAATCACCATGTATGCGGGATTTTTTTTACAACAAAGGCGATGTCTTCATAGCGGTTCTTATCATCCTTATCGCGGCGTTCGTGATATATATCAGGGTCGGCGTCATTATGGATTATTCGGCGTCAGGGAATTCCTCCGGCGGGCTGCTTCCGATGCCGCCCGGTATGGGGAATACTGACACGGGACAGTCAGGCGGCGGCGCGGACGCGAATGCCGGGGCAGGCTCGGACGTGAACGCCGGCGCAGGCGCGGCGACCGATCAGGCCGGACAGGGACAGGATGGGCAAACCGCGCAGACGGGCGACGCTTCCGCTCAATCTCCGGCGGCTCCGCAGACGCCCGACGTCACAACAGATTCGAACCAGCCCGCACAGACGGAAACCCCGCCGGCGCAGCAGCCCGGCGCTTCCACTGTGCAGATCACGGTCAGCGCGGGCGACGCGGCAAGCACGATAGCGGACAAGCTGCTCGCGGCAGGGGCGATCACGGACAAGCAGGCTTTCATTGCCGAGGTCCTGTCCGAGGGCGCAGATTCGAAACTCAAGATGGGCACGTTTACAATACCCGCGGGCTCAAGTTTCGCGGATATTATCAAGATACTTGTAGGGTAAGATTGTAGGGCGACCGCCGGAGCGGCCGCAGAAAGCGAGGGCATATGCCACTGGTAGATACAAAGGAAATGTTTGAAAAGGCGTACAAGGGCGGCTACGCCATCGGCGCTTTCAACGTCAACAATATGGAAATAGTGCAGGGGATCACGGAAGCGGCCAAGGAAGAGAACGCTCCGTTGATACTCCAGGTTTCGGCCGGAGCGCGCAAATACGCCAAGCACGTCTATTTGATGAAGCTTGTCGAGGCGGCGCTTGAAGACACGGGGCTGCCCATTGCGCTGCACCTCGATCACGGCCCGGATTTTGAAACCTGCAAATCGTGCATCGACGGCGGGTTCACTTCGGTCATGATCGACGGTTCATCGAAACCGTTTGACGACAATATCGAGCTCACGAAACAGGTGGTCGAATACGCGCACGCGCGCGGGGTCGTTGTGGAAGGCGAGCTGGGCCGGCTGGCGGGCGTCGAGGACGACGTTCAGGTCGAAAGCCACAGCTATACGGACCCGTCGCAGGTACAGGAGTTTGTCGAAAAAACCGGTGTCGATTCGCTGGCTATCGCGATAGGGACTTCGCACGGCGCGTACAAATTCAAGCCCGGCCAAAAACCGCAGCTCAGGTTCGACATCCTCGATGAAGTTTCGACGCGGCTGCCGGGGTTCCCGATCGTGCTTCACGGCGCGTCGTCGGTCATACCCGAACTCGTCGAAAAGATCAACAAATACGGCGGCGCCATGCCCGACGCGATCGGCATTCCGGAAGAAATGCTGCGCGAAGCGGCAAAAAGCGCGGTTTGCAAGATAAACATCGACTCCGATCTCCGGCTTGCGATGACGGCGTCGATACGCGAGTATATGGCCCTGAACCCCGCGGACTTCGACCCGAGGCAATACCTGACGCCGGCGCGCGACGCCATCAAGGATATGGTGAAGCGCAAACTGGTGAACGTGCTCGGCTGCAACGGCAAGGCATAGGCCGGGACGCCGGGGCGCTGTGATGGCGCCGGAGGACACAGAATGCGTTTTGAAGTTGGCGAGAACGAGGCCGGGAGACGGCTTGACCGCGTGATAAAGAAGGTCTTTCCCGGGGCCTCGCTTTCGTTCATATACAGGGTCATCCGTAAGGATGTGAAGGTGAACGGGAAGCGCGCCGACGGGGAGGCGCTTCTGAAGCCCGGCGACGTAGTTGAAATCTTTCTGCCGGAAGAGGTGACTGCGGAGCTCACGCAAAAGCGTGCAAAAGAAGGTTTTCACGCGAAGAAACAATTCAGCGTGGTCTTTGAGGACGGGAATGTCCTGGTCCTGAACAAGCCGCTCGGACTTTTGACGCACGGCGACGCGGTCGACAAAAAAAACACGCTCGCAAACCAGGCGATTGCTTATTTGGCCGAAACCGGCGGATGGGTTCCGGGGGGATTGAAGACGTTCACTCCGGCGCCCGCGAACAGGCTTGACCGCAATACGACGGGGCTCGTTCTGTTTGGCAAGGCCTTGCCAGCCGCGCGGGATCTTGCGATAATGCTATCCGGCGGCGCGGACGGGGGCTTGTATGTCGAAAAGGTATATCTGGCCGTTGTGAAAGGGGAAATGAAAACCCCTATGACGCTAGAGGCCCGCATGATACGCGACAGTGGGACCAATACGACAAAGGTCCTGCCAAGGACGTCCGGCGAGGGCCGTTCGATGGTCACAAAAGTCAAACCGCTATCGGTTGGAAAAGGGTATACTCTTGTAGAAGCCCAACTCCTGACTGGGAGGACGCACCAGATCCGGGCGCAGCTTGCGGAGGCGGGCTATCCCGTGATCGGGGACAGAAAATACGGCGACGAGCAGGTGAATCGTCTGGTCTCGCAAAAATACGGGCTTTTGGCGCAGCTGCTTCACGCTTACCGTTTGACGGTCCTTGAAGGAGTCGGCAGTTTGGAATATTTGAGTGGAAAGACCTTCCGGGCAAAACCGCCCGCGAGGTTTGCGGAGATCGCGGAGGATCTCGGATGCGGTATGAAAATGAAATTGTAGGCAAGGACGCGGGAACGGAACAACCGCCGGAAGAAACAATCGTAAACCCCGAAAAGCCAAGTGTTGCAAAAAACGCGCTTCTGTTGGTGCGCGATATTGTCATAGCGTTTGTCATCATCATTGTGATCTTGCAGTTTATAAAGCCGACGATAGTCTTTGAGCATTCGATGGAAGATACGCTGCATCCCGACGACTATGTATTTTTGGACAAGCAGGCGTACAGGTTCGGGGATATCAATTACGGTGATATCATCGTGTTTTCATCAAATCTGCCCGATGATCACGGGCTGCCAAAAAATCTGATAAAGCGCGTGATCGGCAAGCCCGGGGACACCATAGAGGTGAAGGACGACGCGGTCTACCGCAACGGTGTGCGGTTGGTCGAGCCGTATACAAAGGACGGCACAACGCTTGGCGAGATGGATCTTATCACGATACCTCCGGATGAATACTTTGCGATGGGTGACAACCGTCAGGTCAGCAAGGACAGCCGCAGCCCTGACGTGGGATGCGTCCCGAGGGACAAAATCGAGGGGAAGGTCATTTTCCGGCTGTTTCCGATCAGCTCCGCGGGGAGCGTTTACTGATGGCAAAGAAGCCCGGCCGCAAGATGCTCGCCGTGAACAAATCGGCGCGGCATGATTATTTCATTGACGAGGTTTTTGAGGCAGGCCTGGTGCTGACGGGCACTGAGATCAAGTCGCTGCGCCAGGGCAGGGTGAGCCTCGGCGAAAGCTACGCAAAGATTTTGGACGGGGAGCTTTTCATCCTCGGTATGAATATCAAGCCTTATGAGCTGGGCAACCGCTACAATGTGGATCCGATGCGTCCGCGCAAGCTTTTGATGCACAGGCGGGAGCTACGGAAGCTTCAGCAGGAGACGATGCGCGAGGGGCTGACGATCATTCCTTTGAATATCTATTTGAACGACCGCGGGATCGCGAAGATGGAGATTGCTTTGGCGCGCGGCAAGAAGCTTTACGACAAGAGGCACAGTATCGCGGAGCGGGACGTCCAGCGGCGCATGCAGCGTACGAAGCTGAGGTAGTGATGCGGATGTGCGGTGGTGTTGGCCTGGTAGGGGCTCGGATGGCCGGCATTTGGAGGTTGCAGCCTGCAGAGGTGCGGAAATGGAAAGCCAGTTTGAGCGCACGGAGCTGATGCTCGGCCGGGAGGCTGTGCGGAAGCTTGCCGCCGCGAGGGTGGCGGTCTTTGGGGTCGGGGGCGTGGGAGGCTCGTGCGTGGAGGCGCTTGCGCGCATGGGGATTGGCGCTATCGACATTTTCGACAATGATCAGGTCTCTCTTTCAAACCTCAACCGGCAGGCGGTGGCGCTGCACAGTACGCTGGGTCACTACAAGGTTGATGTCATGAAAGAAAGAATTTGCGATATCAATCCCGATTGCGCGGTTGGGGCGTACAGGCTTTTCTATATGCCGGATACTGCCGACAGGGTGGACCTTTCGGTGTACGATTACGTGGTTGACGCTATCGATACGGTGGCGGGGAA
>Ga0123357_10008026_pt1 | contig 13134 bp, 14 predicted proteins | sample TergutEmb28metaG_FD_89873 | JGI IMG/M metagenome (GOLD analysis project Ga0123357, IMG submission 89873) | Embiratermes neotenicus P4 segment gut microbial communities from Petit-Saut dam, French Guiana - Emb289 P4 | ecosystem: Host-associated > Arthropoda: Insects > Digestive system > Gut ...
CCGGAAAAAAGCATGGTAAAAGTAACCAGCCCCATAAAAATGTTTTTGCCGTAAAGATCTTTGCGGGACAGCGGGTATGCCAGAATTACAGTCAGAACCACATTGATTGCAGTCCCAAGGCACATTACATAAATGCTGTTTAAAAAACCTCTTGGAATTGCGGATGATCGAAAAACCGCAATGTACCCGTCCAGTGTCGGATTTACCGGCCATAACCACACTTTTCCCTGGACAACCGCAAGGCTGCTTGAGAATGAAGCGCTTACTATATAAACGAGCGGATAAAGTATCGAAAGGGTAATAATGCCCAGTATTGCGCTGCTGATTATTGTAAAAACGCGGTCGCCGCCGGAACCGGCCAGCGGTGATCTGCGCGCGGTTTTTGCTACCATAAACTAGTCTCGCCTATCCTGCGCGCAATCTGGTTAACCAAAACAAGCAGCAGGGCATTTATAACCGAATTAAAAAGCCCGACCGCTGCCGAAAAACTATACTGCGTATTTTCAAGCCCCATCCTGTACACATAAGTTGAAATTACATCAGAAGCCGGCATATTGAGGTTATTCTGCATCAGCAAAATTTTCTCATAACCTACATTCATTATCTGTCCGCTGTTTAATATCAGCAGAATAATAATAGTCGGGGCAATACCGGGCAAATCTATATGTAAAATACGCTGAAACTTGCTGGCCCCGTCAATTGTGGCAGCTTCATAAAGCGCCGGGTCAATGGCAGAAAGCGCGGCAATATAAATAATCGAATTGTACCCCATATTCTGCCAGATCCCTGACCAGACATAAATGGATTTGAAATATTCCGGTTTGCCGATAAAATCTACCCTGGCCCCTCCAAAGGAAACTATAATATTGTTAACGAGTCCGCCGTATACCGAAATAAACATGAGCACCATATTGGTCATTACAACTGTTGAAATAAAATGCGGTGCAAATGTTATTAGCTGAACACCCTTCTTTATACCGGGATTTAAAGTTTCATTTATCAGGATGGCCAGAATTATCGGAATCGGAAATCCGGCAAAAAGGCCGTAAACGCTTATTCCCAGAGTATTGGTAACCAATCTTTTAAACTGGTAGGATTTAAAAAAATTAATGAAATGGGTAAAACCCACCCAGGGACTGCCCCAGATGCCCGCGTTGGCGCGGAATTCCTTAAATGCAATCTGAACTCCGAACATTGGTCCGTAACTAAAGATAAATATAACTACCATGGGCGCCAGCATTATTAGATAGAGCTGCCAGCACCGGGCCATTCGCTGAAGCGGACTGATTGCACGAATTGTTTTAGTATTCACCTGGAATTCTTCACCTATATTTACCATAAATCATTTTACCAATTACACAAGCTCAAAATTTACGGTAAGCATACAATTTTTATTCCGGCGCATTTTAGGCGTAATTTATAATATTAAAAGGGAAAATAATAAATATTGCACACAAATAATAAATTTTGCACCATTTTTCCCGGCTAGCAGATTTCCAAAAAATATGATAAAAATAAATTCAAATTAAAATGAAAAAACTAACCGGTCCCGTAACCGTAATCGGCGGCGCAAACGTTGATATTAACTGTTTTTCCAAGAACCCGATTATCATGGCCGATTCCAACCCGGGCAAAATCGAATACTGTCCCGGAGGCGTAGGAAGGAACATCGCCGAAAATCTGACTCGGCTGATGATCAGTGTGCATTTTATCGGTGTATTCGGGGACGATCCCGGAGGCGAACTGATCAAAAAATCCTGCACCTCCATTGGTCTTGATATAAAACACAGTATGTTCGTCAGCGGCCCGGAAAATGTTACCTCAGTTTATGCGGCCCTGACAGATTCCGACGGAACAATGAGGGCGGCAATAGCGGATATGGATATAATGGAGCTGATGACAACAGAGCACCTTGAAAGCAAGGCAGATATAATTAAGGAAAGTTCCATAATACTGCTGGATACAAATCTCCCTTATAACATCATCGATTTTCTTCTGGAAAGATTCGGCGGCAGCGGAAGTACTCCATTTTACCTTGACGCGGTCTCGGCAAAAAAAGCAGCCAGGGCAGCCTTCAGAATTGGGTCGTTTGATACCATCAAACTGGGCCGTATGGAAGCCGCGGTGATTTCCGGAGTTGATCCGGCCAAGATACAAAAAAATCCCAATGAAGCGGCCAGCCGCCTTATCGACAAAGGCGTTAGGCGCGTCTTTATAACCCTTGGCAAAGACGGAACATATTACGCGGACAGAATGAACAGTTTTTTTATACCGGTTCAATATTCCAGGCCGGTAAATACATCAGGCGCCGGAGACGCGTTTATGGCCGGAATCGTATTCGGCACTTTGCAGGGATGGGACGAAATAACCATTATAAAATATTCAATTGCCATGGCGCAGATCACATTGCAGAGCAGATCCGCGGTGAATCCGGCGATGTGCAGGGAACTTGCAGATAAATACGCCGCAAAACTGGCGGGAAAAAATGAGTAACGTCAAAATGAGTAATGGAAAGATGAATAACGAGTATTTAATTGTCAGCGAAGAAGTGCAAGTGGCTTTGGCAGAAAACCGGCCTGTAGTGGCTCTGGAGACTACAATTATCTCGCACGGGTTTAGTTACCCTGACAATCTTGAATGCGGCAGAACCTGCGAAAAAATTATCCGCGAGGAAGGGGCAATTCCCGCAGCAATCGGCATTGTCAAAGGTAAATTAAAAATCGGTTTAACAGATCAGGAACTGGTTTACTTTTCCCAAAACAAAGAAATTCCCAAGTGCAGCAGGCGCGACGCGGCAGCGGTCATTGCGGGGGACGGTTACGGAGCCGCTACGGTAGCGCTGACCATGATGGCTGCAAAAATGGCAGGCATTCAGTTTTTCGCGACAGGCGGAATCGGCGGAGTGCACCGCGGCGCCCAGGATACTTTTGATATCTCGGCGGATTTGGAAGAACTCGCGCAAACCGATGTCGCGGTTGTCTGCGCGGGAGCCAAAGCGATTCTTGACATACCGCTGACCCTGGAGTATCTGGAAACCGCCGGCGTCACAGTGCTTGGTTTTGGAACCGATGATTTCCCGGCCTTTTATACGCGCAAATCCGGCTGCGGCGTAGATTACCGCACCGACAGCGCGGAAGACGCGGCCCGTATAATAAAAATCAAAAAAAACCTTGGAATAAATAACGGAATTATAATCGCGGTGCCGATTCCGCAGAATGACGAAATGAACCCCATCTACATCAATGACAACATCCGGCGCGCTCTGGAAAAAGCCGACAGCAGCGGAATTCACGGCAAGGCCGTTACGCCCTTCCTGCTCGCCGAACTGCACCGCACAACCGGCGGAAAAAGCGCCGCCGCGAACAAAGCCCTGGTTTACAACAACAGCCGCACAGCAGCAAAGATAGCCCTGGCTTACTGTAAGTTATAAAACCGTAACCCTGACGCCGATACCAAACCGCCAGCCTTCCGCTGGCGGCAGGTTTTCGTTTGTCCATAATTTGTAAACCGGGAACCAAACCCGCATATCAAAACCAAGCTTGAATTTCTCGTTAAGGTTAAAATCCATTCCCGCGCCCATTACCGGCAGGAACCAGCGGCCTGCAGACCAGAAGTAATTGAAAACCGCGCTGGTCTCACTTCTGATCTCGTCCATAGGATCAACGGCCTCGTTTAAATCCGGAGCAATCAAAACCGCGCGCAGGTCAGCGGCCGGGCCGCCGTATACCCTGATTGTCATGCCGCGGGTAATTTCAAAAAAATACCCTGCCTGGATCGCCAAAACATTACCCCAGACAAAGGCGGAGCGGTTTTCCCAGGCTGCGGGAACCGGCCTGCCAAGTTTATATCCATATGTTGTAAAGTACATGTCCAGTGTCGCTTCCAGCCTGATCGATTCATTTGCGAAAGGTGAAATTCCGTAACCAACGCCTGGGCCGGGCAGAATGGGCATCGGATCGGACAGATTGCCGTTGTCCTCCAGGAAAAAAAGGATTGACCCCTGGAAAAATAAGCTGCCATGGGTAAATGGGTTATCACGCACAGGCAGACTTTCCCCGGCCAGGTTGTTGCTTGTCTGGGCTGCCAGCGGCAAAGCAAGGCCAGGAAATATCATTATGCCCAGAATTATTGAAAGTTTTATTAAAATATTTGTTTTTTTTAAAAAGGATTTACCTTTCATAAATAAATAATAACACAATATAGCAACCTTTTCCAATGCCGGGTGTCTCAAATTATAATGACATTCTATCTTGACATTTTTACAAAAAGTGTTAAGTTTGTCATTCAACAATTATGAGGAGAAAAAATGAATTTTGAAATTATCGGAACCGGCAGAGCCGTTCCTCCGCGGAAGGTCACAAACGATGCTTTGGCCCGAGAACTAGATACTTCGGATGAATGGATAAGGTCCCATACCGGCATAGGGAGCCGTTACATAGCCGGCGAAGAAATTGCCAACAGCGATCTATCAGCTGCAGCCGCAAAACAGGCGCTGTCAATGGCCGAACCCGCGTTAACGCCTGAAGATGCGGCCATGACCATAGATTTGGTAATAGTTGCAACAGTTACAGGCGATCACCTGGGCTGCCCTTCCGCAGCCTGTATAGTACAGGACAAACTGGGAGCCAAAAAGGCCGCGGCAATGGATTTGGCGGCAGGCTGTACAGGTTTTATCTACGCACTGGAGACTGCGGCAGGTTTATTAATGATGAATAATCAAAGAAAACGCGCCCTGGTAATCGGCTGCGAAGTCCTTTCAAAATTTATAGACTGGAAAGACAGGGCGACATGCGTGCTTTTTGGGGACGGCGCAGGCGCTGTAATTCTGGAAAAAACCGAAGATTCCACCGTTGGTAACGGTACCAATGATACCGGCAATACAGGCGATATCAGCGGCTCCGGAGTCAAAAACGGCCTTCTTCAGTCTGTTCTTTACGCGGACGGATCCGGCGGAGACCACTTAATTATCAGGAAGGGCGGTTCCAGGAACCCATTCAAAGCCGGAGAAACCCTGGAAAAAGGCATCCACATCGAGATGAACGGCCAGGCAGTCTACAATTTTGCGGTCAAAGCGGTTACCGAAACCATTGCAGGACTTATTGCCGCAGAGGGAATTTCAGTAAATGACATCAAAAAAATAATTCCCCACCAGGCAAACGCGCGGATAATTCAGGCTGCGGCCAAACGGTTAAAGATTCCCGAAGATAAATTCTACATGAATATCGAAGAATACGCGAATACCTCTGCCGCATCCATTCCGATAGCGCTTGACGAGTTAAACCGCAAGGGCGAGCTGCAGTACGGCGACCTAATAATGACTGTCGGATTCGGCGCCGGTCTGACTTACGGCGGGAACATTATCCGCTGGTCCATAAAAAAATAATTTAAAAATTGTAACAAAGTATATTGACAATTGTTGTTCTTTTGTCATAATACTAGAAAACAATAAGGGAAGGGTATTATATGAAAACATTTTTTTTATTTCCCGGACAGGGCGCCCAGTTTCCGGGAATGGCCATCGATCTATTAAACGCCGGCAAAGACATAAAAAACCTGTTTGATATAGCGTCGCAGGCATCCGGCAAAGACATGAAGGACATTCTGGCAAATTCTGACGCGGAGACGCTTAAACGCACCGATATTTCCCAGCCTGCCATTACGCTTGCCAGCCTGGCGGCAGCGGCATATTTAGGGGAAAAGGGAATTAAACCGGATGCCTGCGCGGGCTTTAGCCTGGGCGAATACCCGGCCCTGGCGGTATCAGGAATAATCAGCAGCGAAGACTGCATGTTTTTGGTAACCAAACGTGGAAAAGCCATGCAGGACGCCATTGACCATATCAAGGCCAACGGTGAAGCTCCCGGGATGATGGCTGTAATGGGACTTGCGCCTGATAAAGTGGAATCTTTAATAACCGAATGGAACAAGCAGGGGCTAACCGATTTATACGCGGCGAACATTAACTCATCCAAACAGGTGGCGGTTTCCGGGAGCGCGGCAGCGCTGGCCGATGCTGAAAAACGGTTTACCGAAGCCGGAGCGCGCCGCGTCATTCGTCTGGCGGTAGCCGGCCCGTTTCATTCACCCTTTATGAAAGAAGCAGTAGAAATTTTTAAACCGGATTTAGAAAAAATCAAGTTCAGGGACCCGGCGGTTCCTGTATTTTCCAATGTAACCGGAAAGCAAATAAAAACCGGAGAGGAGGCTAAAATGCTTGCGATTTGGCAAATGGAAAGACCAGTCAGGTGGACTGATGAAGAAATGGCTCTGGCGACCATGCAGCCGGATTTATTGATAGAAACAGGACCGGGCAAAGTTCTGCAGGGATTATGGAAAGACACCGGGAGTACTGTCACATGCATGGGAGGCGGCACCGCAGCGGACATTGAAAATCTAATCAACTACCGGAGCGGCCATGAAGCTGGAAAATAAAAGAGCTCTGGTCACCGGAGCCGCAAGGGGAATCGGCAGGGAAATCGCGGAAATGTTCCTTGGCGAAGGCGCGGAGGTCTGGGGCCTTGATTATAAAAGCCCCGACGATCTGGACGCGCGGGTAAAAGCCTCCGGCGGAAAACTCCGCTGGATTGTTGCCGATCTTTCGGATTTAAAAGCGGTGGACGGCGTTATAGAAAACGCGGTCAAGGAAGCCGGAGGTTTCGACATCCTGGTCAATAACGCCGGCATCACAAAAGACAACCTATCATTCAGAATGTCCATCGAAGAATGGCAGAAGGTAATCGACATAAACCTTAGCGCCGCGTTTTTTGTGGCCCGCACCGTGGGCCGCGACATGATCCGCAGGCGGACAGGCGCGATTATCAACATGGCCAGCGTCGTAGGCGTCCACGGCAACGCGGGGCAGGCAAACTATTCGGCAAGCAAAGCGGGCCTTATCGGCATGACAAAGAGCCTGGCCCTTGAGACAGCCAGCCGCGGGGTAAGGGTCAATGCCATCGCGCCGGGATTTATCGCGACTGACATGACTGCGGTGCTGCCGGACAATGTAAAACAGATGATGATGGAAAAAGTTCCTTTTAAAAGAATGGGAACGCCAAAAGACATTGCGAAGGCTGCCTTGTTTCTGGCATCCGATGATTCAGCGTACATAACAGGACAGGTTCTGCCGGTAGACGGCGGCATGTTCCTTTAATTCAAAAGGAGAATTATAAAATGAAGAAAGTAGTAGTTACAGGAATGGGCGCCATCTCGGCAATAGGAAACTCGGTCAAGGACTTTAGCGACTCCCTCAAAGCGGGGAAAAGCGGAGTCGGCAAGATTACCCAGTTTGACACAACCGGTTTTGACGTAACGATCGCCGCGGAAAATAAAAACTTTGATCCGTCAGTCTGGATGGATAAAAAAGAAGCCCGCAAAATGGCGAGATTTACGCAGTTCGCGGTAGCGGCGGCTCACCAGGCCCTGGAACAGGCAGGTCTGCTGCAGCCTGCCGACGCCGAGGGCAAACGGCACGTAACTTCGGATCCGCTCAAAACCGGAATAGTCCTGGGGAACGGCATCGGCGGTTTTGAAATCGTTTCCGAATCAATGAAGAAACTCTTTGAGGCCGGCCCAAAACGCATGCTGCCGCTCACCATACCGATGATGATTCCCAACGAAGCCGCGGGCAACATCTCCATGATCTACGGAATCAAGGGACTCGCGCTGACCCAGGTAACAGCCTGCGCTGCCGGTACCGACGCGCTCGGCCAGGCTCTGGATTTAATACGTGCGGGCCGCTGCGATGTAGTTGTTTCCGGCGGAACCGAAGCCGTAATAATTCCCTTTGCTGTCGGCGGTTTCCAGATGCTCAAGGCCCTTTCCACAAAACGCTGCAATGAGCCGGAAAAAGCCTGCCGCCCCTTTGACGCAGACCGCGACGGTTTTGTCCTGGGAGAAGGCGCAGGTATCCTGGTGCTGGAAAGCGAAGAACACGCCAAAAAACGCGGCGCCAAAATCATCGCCGAATTCGCCGGTTACGGAGTATCCGCCGACGGTTACCACATTACGGCCCCGGATCCCACCGGAGTAAGCGGCAGCACAGCCATTAAAAAGGCGATTGAAGACGCGGGCATCAAACCGTCCGACGTTGATTATTATAACGCACACGGCACTTCCACCGAGATCAACGATCCCACCGAAACCAAAATGCTCAAAATGGCCTTTGGGGATCACGCCTATAAAATGAAAGTCTCCAGTACCAAGAGCATGACCGGCCACTGCATAGCCGGCGGCGGCGGACTCGAAGCCATTGCCTGCATCCTCGCCATTACCGAAGGCTTCTACCCCCCGACCATCAACCTTGACAACCCCGATCCCGAATGCGATCTCGACTACGTCCCCAACAAGGCGCAGTACGGTAATATCAACATCGCCGCTTCCGGTTCTCTGGGTTTTGGCGGCCACAACTGTGTTGTTATTTTTAAGAAATATAATTGAGAGGAAATTTACCACGAACCTCACGAACATTCACGAACTGAAGAGAAGAAAAATTGAGAGCTATACTACTAGTTCTATCTCTTCATGTTCGTGATGGTTCGTGTTCTTTTTCGTGTGGTTCGTGGTTACGAATTCTTGAACTTATTTCTTCCCTCTGTGGTCTCCGTGAGCTCGCGAACCAAAGGTTCGATGCCTTTGTGAGGGATCTTCTCGAAAAGAATTATTAAGGAAAGAATATGAACGAGATTGAAAGCCTGCTGCCGCACCGCGAACCGTTTTTATTTGTAGATAAAATTGTTTCGGCTGACAAGGAGAAAATTGTCGCCGAACATTTGTTTACGGAAAAAGAATTTTTTTTTAAGGGACATTTCCCGCAATACCCTGTGACGCCCGGCGTTATATTAATTGAAACCATGGCCCAGTCCGGCGGTGCGGGCCTGCGTAAACTCGGCATCCTGGGAGCGGACGGTCTTTTCTTTTTGGCAACTGTGGACAAGGTGAAATTCAGGAGACAGGTAAAGCCCGGCGATACTGTCCGTTCGGAAATTACGAATCTGCGGGTTTCGCCAAAGATGATCAAACAGAGCGGCAAGGCCTTTGTCGACGATGAGCTGGCGGCAGAAGCGGAGTGGATGTGTCTTGTTGGTTAATTACTTTGTAATTAACCAACAAGCGGAAGTATTGCACCGTCATCGCGAAGTTAGTAAACCATAAGTAATTACGAAGATGCAATACTTCATAACTACGGCTAATGGGTTGTTAGGAAGGTACAAAACTTCCACCTTTTGTTCGATAAGTAATTACGAAGGTGCAATACTTCATATTTATGATCGGGGAGTTATATTGTGATTATAAAACCAATGGTGCGGAACAATATTTGCATGAACAGCCATCCGGCAGGATGCGCGGCCGCTGTTAAACGCCAGATTGAACAGGTTAAGAAAGGCCTTAAACCAATAAAAACAATTACGCCAAAACTGGCGCTTATTCTCGGGTGCTCGAACGGCTATGGGCTGGCCAGCCGGATCGCGGCGGCTTTTGGTTATGGAGCTGTTACGGTCGGGGTTTCCCTGGAAAAGCCGGCATCCGAAAAACATACTGCTACTCCGGGGTTTTATAATAACGCGGCGTTTGACAGGGAGGCGGCAAAGGCGGGGCTGGTTTCCATAACCTTAAACGGCGATGCCTTCAGCAATGAAATAAAAACAGAAACAGCGCAGGCAATAAGGGACGCGGCCAAACAGGCCGGTATTCCGGCGAAAATTGACCTGATTATTTATTCACTTGCGTCTCCTGTCCGGACGGATCCAAAAACCGGGATCATGTACAGATCTGTAATCAAACCAATCGGAAAAACTTATTCGGGACAGACCATTAATATTATGGACGGGACAATTTCCATTGCCTGCGCCGATCCCGCGTCCGGAGAAGAGATTGCAAATACAATTAAGGTTATGGGCGGCGAAGACTGGGAACTCTGGATTGAGGCTCTGGATAAGGAAGGCCTGCTTTCAGCAAAAACCTATACTGCCGCTTATACCTATGTCGGCCCCGAACATTCCTGGCCGATTTATCTTAACGGCACGATCGGCAGGGCCAAAGAAGATCTGGAACGGGCCGCCAACGATTTGGAAAAGAATTACGCGGCCAAAGGCAGGATCGGCGGAGCATGGGTTTCGGTTAACAAGGCACTTGTGACCAGGTCGAGCGCAGTAATACCGATAATTCCGCTTTATGTTTCGTGTCTGTTTAAGGTAATGAAGGAAATGGGTATCCATGAAGGCTGTGCTGAACAAATTATGCGGCTGTACAGGGACAGGTTATACACTGGCAGTAAACCTGCTGATGTACCAACGGACAGCAAACGCAGAATCAGGATTGACGATATGGAAATGCGGGACGATGTGCAAAAAGCGGTAACCGCGAAAATGCAGACTGTAAAGCAAGAAAATGTTTTTACGGTTACAGATATAAACGGGTTCAGGCATGACTTCCTTGAGGCTCACGGTTTTGATGTTGAAGGCGTTGATTATGACGCCGATGTTGATATAAACGTATAAACGATATTAACGCATAACAGGAGAAAAATATGGCGGAAAAAAATTCGGACAAGTGTCCGGCTTGCAAAGCGTCGCATGATAAAAAGGCGATTGGAGCTGCATTGAATACCTGCCCTTCCTGCGGCTGGCATTACCGGATGGAACCTCTCCAGAGAATCGGCTACCTGGCAGATGAAGGGACCTTTGAGGAATTTTCCGCAAACGTAAGCTCCCTCAATCCCATTGATTTGACAGGCTACGAAGAAAAATTATCGGAAGCCGAACTCAAAGCCCACATCAAGGAAGCTGTTGTTACAGGCACCTGCAAAATTGAGGGCAAGCCCGCAATACTGGCCCTTATGTCTTTCAACTTTATGGGCGGCTCCATGGGTTCTGTAGTCGGGGAAAAAATCAGCAGGGCAATGCTTAAGGGCGCAAGGGAAAAAACACCTGTGATCGTTTACGCGACTTCCGGCGGCGCCAGAATGCAGGAAGGGATCTTCTCCCTGCTGCAGATGGCAAAAACATCAAGCGCTGCCGCAGAGCTGGCAAAAGCAAGAGTCCCGTTATTCATGGTACTGTGCGATCCCACAACCGGAGGGGTCACAGCCTCCTTTGCAATGCTGGGCGATGTTACAATTGCGGAACCCGGCGCACTGATCGGTTTTGCCGGGCCGCGCGTTATCGAGGGAACCATAAAGCAAAAACTGCCCGAAGGATTCCAGACCGCCGAGTTCCAAATGCAAAAAGGTTTTGCCGATCTTATCAGTCCAAGAAAGGAACAGAAAAAACTCCTTTCCCGCCTTATGGATTTCCATAAAACCGCCTGCTGATTTACGGTTGAGATTTACGGTTAAAAGGAGAGCATATAAATGAGTACAGACGCGATTCAGAAAAAAATAGTTGAACTTGTAAACCTTGCAAAAGAATCCGGAGTTGATATTTCCAAGGAACTGGACACACTGGAAAACAAGATCCAGGAAACCTTACAGTCGGAAAAAGCGTGGAAGCAGGTTGAACTTGCGCGCCATCCGGACCGGCCCTATTCGCTGGATTACATAAACCGCATTTTTACGGATTTTACCGAACTCCACGGAGACCGCGCTTTTGGAGATGACCCCGCGATGGTGTGCGGGCTTGCGTTCCTGGAGAACAGGCCCGTGACAATAATCGCCAACCAAAAAGGCCGCACCCTGCAGGAACGTGTTGAACGCAACGCAGGCATGGCAAACCCGGAAGGCTACCGCAAAGCGCTCCGCATGGCACAGCAGGCTGAAAAATTCAGGCGGCCGATAATTACCTTTGTCGACACAGTCGGGGCGTTTCCCGGCCTGGGCGCGGAAGAACGCGGGATAGGCGAATCAATTGCGAGGAACCTTAGGGACTTTAGCCAGTTAAAAACACCGATAATCTGTGTCATCATTGGTGAAGGCGGTTCCGGCGGAGCGCTGGGAATATGCGTCGGCGACAAAATCTATATGCTGGAAAACGCGATTTATTCGGTAATAAGCCCGGAAGGCTGCGCCTCGATTCTTCTGCGCGATTCATCAAGGGCCAGGGACGCGGCGGCAATGCTGCGGATTTCCAGTTCCGATTTAATGACCTTTAACGTTATCAACGGAATAATAAAAGAACCCGAGGGCGGCGCCCACACAAACCCGGACGCCGCGGCTGCTTTAATAAAAAAAGTTCTCGCTGACGATATAACTGAACTGTCAAAACATACGCCTGAGGTATTGGTTCGTTACAGAAACCAGAAGATCCGCATGATCGGCAAATGGAAAGAAAATTAATTTTTTAATGGGAGCCAAAAATGAACAAAATGAAAATGCTGCTTTTAATATTTCAGCTTGACGGATTGCTCAAGGGGACTGTCTACCGCAAGAGCGATTATCTGGAAATCAAACAGATCCTGGACAGCATCAGGAATAAATTATTTGAGTCAAAGAATACAATTTTGGAATGAAGGGCTTTAGCCTGACTGCAGTTTCGCGGAACCCGAACCGCCCGAATAGGGCGGTGAGCAGTTACCGTTTGTTAAACGAAGTGGGGTGTTTCTTAGACTCTTAATAAAATTTCTTCATTTACTTTTTTAACATTAGTTTTGGGATATGTTTTTATTTCAAGACCCATTCCAAGATTATTTAAGTATTCAATTAATGTTGATATTCTTAGATCTTTTCTTTTTTCAAGCCTTGATATTGATGTTTGACTAAAATTGCTAAATTCATCCTGCCTTACACCAAGTTTTTCTCTTAATTGTCCAAGCCTTATTGCCAGAATTTCCTGTTCGGCCATTATGCGTGAACGTTCCACGGATTCCGGTTTCATTTTTGATTCCATCATTTTTATTGCGTCATGCATCTTCTTCCTCCATTATTTCAGGATATTTTTCGATTAATTCTTCTGCTCGCATTATCATTCTCTTGTAAAAATCCTCTTCATTCTTACCCTTTTTATTTCCCCCGATTAATAACCATCAATTGCGTTTTTTGTTAAAAATGAATAAAACTCTTAAAACATATTTTTTGTGACTAACTCTTAATTCCTTTAAATTATTGTATTTTGAACCCTATATTGTATCTACAAATGATCAACCTAAATTATGACCAAATTCTTGAAGTACTATGAGTTTTGCATTTATTGCAATTTTGGCTTC
>Ga0123357_10008027_pt1 | contig 13132 bp, 14 predicted proteins | sample TergutEmb28metaG_FD_89873 | JGI IMG/M metagenome (GOLD analysis project Ga0123357, IMG submission 89873) | Embiratermes neotenicus P4 segment gut microbial communities from Petit-Saut dam, French Guiana - Emb289 P4 | ecosystem: Host-associated > Arthropoda: Insects > Digestive system > Gut ...
AGCACACCACCATGAACCTGACCGTCGTCAACAACACCGTCGACCCGCGTTGGGCGTTCATGACGCTGGACACCGACGGCAAGATCCGCATGGATTGCTCGTCCCCCGACGCGATGGCCAAACTGGTCGCCAACAAGGACAAATACGACATTTCGACGGGCAACGACGCCGATTCCGACCGTCACGGCATCGTGACGCCCGACGCCGGCCTGATGAACCCCAACCATTACCTGGCCGCCGCAATCCAGTACCTTTACACCAACCGTCCGGGCTGGGCAGGCGGCGCCGGCGTCGGCAAGACGCTGGTTTCGTCGTCCATGATCGACAATGTCGCCAAGCTGATAGGCCGCAAACTCGTCGAGGTTCCCGTCGGCTTCAAGTGGTTCGTGCCCGGCCTCATGACGGGCGACCTCGGCTTCGGCGGCGAGGAATCGGCCGGCGCGAGCTTCCTGCAAATGGATGGACGCACCTGGACCACCGACAAGGACGGCATCATCATGGACCTGCTGGCCAGCGAGATGACGGCCAGGACGGGCAAGACGCCATCAGAGCATTACGCCGCGCTCGAGGCCCAGTTCGGCACGTCCTACTACGCCCGCATCGACGCCGACGCCACCCGCGACCAAAAAGCCCGCCTGGCGGCGCTCAGCCCCGCCGACGTGACGGTGACCACGCTGGCCGGCGCCCCCATCGAGCACGTCTACACCAACGCCCCCGGCAACGACGCGCCCATCGGCGGCCTCAAAGTGGCGACGGCGACGGGCTGGTTCGCCGCCCGTCCGTCAGGCACCGAGGACAAGTACAAGATTTACGCGGAAAGCCTTGTCAGCGCCGAAGACCTGGCACTGATCCAGGACGAAGCCAAACAAGTGGTGGACGCCGCTCTGGGGTGACCGCGTACGCAGATCCTGCGACTGCGCGCAGGATGACGGAAAGGCGTCAGAACAGGCGCTCTTCGGCGTGGTCCAGGCCGCGCAGGCCGTCGTAGTCGACGACGACACAGGCGATGCCCCGGTCCAAGGCCAACGTGCGGGCCTGCGGCTTGATCAACTGGGCCGCGAAAATGCCTTCGACGTGACCTAATAACGGATCCCGGCGCAACAGCTCCAGGTAGCGCGTCAACTGCTCGACGCCGTCGATCTCGCCTCGACGCTTCACCTCGACGGCCGCGTAGGCACCATCCGCCGTTCGCAGCAACAGATCGACGGGACCGATCGGCGTGGCGTATTCACGCTGCACCAGGCGGTAACCGGCGCCGAACGTCTCAGGGTTTTCGGCCAGCAACACCTGCAGGTGGGCCTCCACACCGTCCTTGACGAGCCCCGGATCGGCACCCAACTCGTCGTTGACGTCCACAAAGATCTCGCCCAGCCCGATGCGCAGCGTCTCGGTGGCGCCCCTAACCTGCCACACCTCGGTGACGTCAGGCCCGTCGGATTCCTCAGGCGCCAACACTTCCAACCGGCACGGCGGGCTCATCCAATTCAGCGGCTTGTACGCTCGGTCGTCAGCGTGGACCGAAACCGATCCGTCGGCCTTGATCATGATCAGCCGCTTGGACATCGGCAAATGGGCGCTCAAACGTCCGGCATAGTCCACGCGGCAGGACGCGATTACCAAACGCACCCGCCCAGTTTACCGGTGCACCAGCGCGAATCAGTCGTCGGCGATCACGACATTGCCATCTGCGTCCACCTCGATCTCGCGCTCGGCGAACTCGGGGCGCAGAGGCTCGTAGTCATTCGACTCGAACAGCGGTGACGAGACGATCATGTCGGCCGTGGCCACGTTGCAGGCCGTCGGCATGTTCCAAAGCGTGGCCAGACGCAGCAGAGCCTTGACGTCCGGGTCATGCGGCTGCGGCGTCTCCGGATCCCAAAAGAAGAACAGCGCGTCAAGCTTGCCGGTAGCGATCATAGCGCCGATCTGCTGGTCGCCGCCCTTGGGCCCCGACAGCAGCTTGGTGATCTTCAGGCCCGTCTCATGCTCGATAATGGTGCCCGTCGTACCCGTGGCGCAAAGGCTGTGACGCGCCAGCAGCCGCCGGTTCCAGACACACCATTCCAGCAGCGAACCCTTGCAATTGTCGTGCGCAACCAAACCTATTCGCATTCCCATCCTCCTGTTTGAACTCCCACACCCATGGTACGGGGCGGTTCAAGGCGGGCTGCGTTATGACACCGTGACGGAGTTGATATGGGCGCCCCAGGCCGGCCAGCCGCCGTTCTGTGGGTCAGATGGATGGTTGGGGTCGTAACCCTTGGCGGCGATCGCGTCGACAACAGCCATCGATTCCGGCGACACGGTGCCGAGCACGTCATAGCTGGGTGGCAACTGGGCGTCCGCCAAGACGATGAAGAACTGGCTGCCATTCGTGTTCGGCCCGGCGTTGGCCATCGCCACGGTGCCGCGCGGGTAGGTCTCGTTGCCCGTCAGCTCGTCGGCGAAGCTGTAGCCGGGGCCACCCATGCCGGTGCCCGTCGGGTCGCCGCACTGCAGGACGAACCCGATCACCAGCCGGTGGCAGTCGGTGTTGTCGAAGTACGTCTGCTTCGCCAGCGACACGAACGAGTTGACAGCGCATGGCGCGCCCGAGCGGTCGAACGTCATGTCGACGGCTCCGCCCGTCAGGTTCATCGTCACAGTCACGGTACCAGTTGTTGCGACATCGGTTGTGGACGGCGGGTTGACGGTCTTGGCAGCCTGACCGGACGCCGGATACTGACAAGCGTCGGCGGCGGCAGACGTGCTGGGCACCGCGCCGGGCAGCGGCGGAGGCGTGATCGGGGTGGTGAATGTGGCAGGCGGAACCGTCGGCGGCGCCGTTGTGGACGACGTCGAGGTTTGGGAACATCCGCTCAACGCGATCAAAGGCACAACCAACCAGGCCATCTGGCGAAGCTTCATGGGGGTACTTTCGGCTAGTCTGAACGTTATGGTCAACCTAACCAGGATATACACTTCCACCGGCGATGACGGGCAAACCCGGCTGGCGGACAACTCGAACGTCCCCAAAACCGACCCGCGCATCGCCTTCATGGGGGCGATCGACGAGGCGAACAGCGCCATCGGCGTCGCCTTGACGCTGACCATAGACGCTGAAGTCACAGGTGTTCTGCGAACCGTCCAAAACGATCTGTTCAACATCGGCGCCGATGTGGCGACGCCCCGTGACGCGGGCAGCGAACCCCCGAGTCATGACGACGCCGTCGCCCGCCTGGAGTCTTGGTGTGATCACTTCAACGCCGCCTTGTCCCCATTGCGATCGTTCCTGCTGCCAGGCGGATGCCCGCGATCGGCCCAGTTCCACGTCGCCCGCGCTGTCGTTCGGCGGGCCGAGCTGGCCGGCTGGGTGGCTAACGCGGTTCACCCCGACATCAACCCGTCAGCCCTGCGTTACCTGAACCGTCTAAGTGACCTGCTTTTCATATTGGCCCGACAGGCCAATGCACGTGCCGGCATCCCCGAACCGCTCTGGCAGCCCTGATGACGGGACGTATTAGCAGAACATCGCCCCAGGGCTTCGTGGCGTCGATGGAGTGACACTCACCGTCCCAGACACCGTCTGCGAGCCGGCGCTCCTAACCTGGGTGCCCTTTTGCGAGCCATTGAAGAAACACACCGTGTAGCCGACGGAATCCGGGTCCGACACGAAGGCCTGCACCACAACGGAACTGCCGGAGTCACTTGCGACCTTCGCTTTGGTGATGGTCGGAGCCGTCTTGGGCCGCTGCGTCGGCGGCACCGTCGGTTGGGTGGTAGGCGGCTGAGCGGTGGCCGGCGGTTGAGCCGTGGCTGGCGGTACTGCGGGTTGGGTGGGCGCCGACTGCGCCGGGGGCGATGTGGTCTTCGTTGCCGACGGCTTTGGCTGCGTCTGGTACACCTGCTGTGACTTGTCCAGCGCGTCCGTCAAACCCGGCAAGTCGCTGGCGCACCCCTGCAACGTCGTCGTGGCAGCCGTCAAGGCATCCACCGAGGTGTGATCCGCCGCCAACGCCGCATTGCAGGTGTCGATCTCTGCCTGCAAATTCGTCGCCGTCGTCGGGTCGGCCGGCGTGCCACCATCCACGAACGCCTGGGCGTTGGTGATCATCGGGCCGACGGTGACCGCCTGCGCCTGGAAGGCGGCCATGGCCTGCGCCAACTGGGCTTGGCTAGAAGTTCCCTGGGCGTTGGAAACCGCAGTCGACAACGCCGTCGTGGCGTCCGTCAATTTGGCGGTGGCGTCTGCCCCCTGATTCACCAACTGCGTGACATCGTTGTCCGTCCAGGCTCTGGTGTCGGAACCGTATATCGCTTGCTGCATTTGGTGCAATGTGCCGAAGGCACATGAATTCGTCACCTGAGTGTTGAGCGACTGGCTGGCCTCCATCACTGCGGAATCCGATGACACTTCGTCCGGCACGGCGACACCGCCGGCCTTGGCACACGCATCGCTCAACTGCGCCGCTTGGTCGCTGACCTGCTGCAGCCAGGCAGCCGATGCCTGCGCCAACGTGGTAGAACCGGAGTTGCTGGAGGTGCTGTTGTTGTTCGAATTGCCGGTCGGCGTCAGAGCCAGACCCGCGCCGGCCATGGCGATTAACAGGACGCCGACACCGCCGCCGACGATCTTGGAGATCGGCCCAAAACCAGCCGCGCTTTCCGGCAGAAGAAAGTCAGGAAGCCACATGTATCAATTGTCTACCATAACTCAAGCTATCAGCGCACTATGCCACGCGGCGGGTCCACTCGCTCGTGCCGAACTTGGTCTCTACAAGGGCTTCGGCGGCGCTCAGCTCATCGGCCGTGTATTCGGAGCGGTGGCAGCGGTTGACCTTCATGAAGTGGTTGATGAATGCTTCGATGACGGCTTCACGTGGTAGCCCCGTTTGCGACCGCATCGGGTCGACACGCTTCACGGCTGACCGTATACCCTTGTCAGAAAGCTTTTCACGGCCGATTCGCAGCACCTCGTTCATCTTGACGGCGTCGATGTCGTAAGACATTGTGACGTGGTGCAGGACGGTGCCGTCAGCGAGTCGACGCTGGGCGGCTCCGCCAATCTTGCCGGCATCGGAGGCGATATCATTCATCGGCACGAACTTCGCCGTCACACCAACATCCGCCAGCGCACCGAGCACCCACTGGTCGAGATAGGCATAAGACGACTCGTAGCTCAGGCCCGCCACCAGCGACCCCGGTACCACAAGCGAATAGGTGACGCAGTTGCCCGGCTCCATGAACATGGCGCCACCGCCGGTGACGCGCCGCACAACGCCGACATGGTGACGGGCCGCCGCTTCCTCGTCGATTTCGTTACGCACCGACTGGAAAGACCCGATGACGACGATCGCGTCGTCCCAATCCCAGAACCGCAACGTCGGGGGACGGACGCCGCTCGACACCTCGGCCGCGATCACCTCGTCAAGCGCTACATGCATCGCCGCTGGCAGCACCTTCGGCCCGATAACGTCGAAGGTCCACTCGTCCCAGGTGCTTGACGCACCCAGGCCTCGTCGTACCGCCACCGCGACGTCGTGCAGCCCGAAACCGGACAGCTGGGCGCCGTCGCGCAAACCCTTCGCCAGCCTGGTCACCAGGTCGGTGGTGTTGGCGTCAACTGGCGCACCAACGAGGGCCTCATTCAGGTCGAACAGCGCATCTTCGGGTTCGATGAAAAAATCGCCCGACACACTGGCTGACGCGACGACACCGTCGCCCGTCGTACCTTCGACGCGCACTAACTTGCCACCGGGCACCTTGTATTCGCCCCGGAAAACCTTGGGTGTTGGCGGGGTCATCGCGACGCCTCGTATCGATGACCGATCGGCGCCGACTCCAGCCAGGCCGACAGCCCGACGAGTGATTGACGCGACATCGACAGATCCAGCCGCTGTTGGCTCTCTCTCAGATGCAACTCGACGACGAACTGGTCGTCCAGCAGTTGAAGTGATTCCATAGCGTCCATACGACGGCTTTCACCCAGCACCATGTCGTCGCGCGTCATCTGGAAAGACCGCCGCGGCAGCACAGCGAACATGCGATACCACTTGAAAAGGTTGCCCGAATATCGTGCCATACCAAGCGCCCAGCCACCCGGGTTGCCGTCCTTCCAGCGCCGCAGACCGCAGTCGAAAACCCCGCCGTGCGAGATGATGACGCCCCGGCGCACCAATAGGACGATGATTGCCAGCACCAACAAACCCAGACACACCAGCCCCAATGTCTCTAGTGCGCCGAGCCAATCCACCACGGCCCCTATGCGGCTACTTCGGCCATCTGGCCGTGAAGTTGGGCGTACCGCTCGCCAGCCTTGACCTGGGCTTCCAGCTGGTGGTAGCGCCGCAATTCCTGGTCGCTCATATTGCCGGCCTCGACCTCCGGTTGCATCTGGGCGAGTTCCTTTTCCGCCTCCTCCGGCGATTCCTCGCTGGCTAGCGACGCCGTGTCCGACAGCAGCGACACCCGGTTGTCGTAAACCGAGATGAACCCGCCGCCGACGGCGATGATCTCGCGGTGTCCGTCGCTGGTGACGATCTCTGCTGCGCAGGGAAGCATGGCGGCCATGACGGGTTCGTGATTGAGCAAGATTCCGATATCACCCTCGGTTGTGCGCACGATGACCGAGACGGCCTCGCCCTGCCAAATCTGGCCGTCGGGCGCCACCACCTCGACTTGCAGCTCAGACGCCATGTTCTTTAGCCCTTCTGAAGGTCGGCCCACTTCGCGTGGACGTCATCCATGTTGCCGACGTTGAAGAAAGCCTGCTCGGGAATGTCGTCGCATTCGCCGTCCGCGATCATACGGAAACCCTCGATCGTCTCGGCTATCGGCACTGTTGACCCCGACACGCCGGTGAACTTCTCGGCCATGTAGGTGTTCTGGCTCAGGAACTGCTGGATGCGGCGGGCCCGGTTGACGGTCACCTTGTCGTCCTCGCTCAACTCGTCGATGCCGAGGATGGCGATGATGTCTTGCAGTTCCTTGTTGCGCTGCAAGATCTGCTTGACGCGCGTGGCGACGTCGTAGTGATCCTGCCCGACGTACTCGGGCGCCAGGATACGGCTGGTGGACGTCAACGGATCGACGGCCGGGTACAGGCCGCGCGACGCGATGTCGCGGCTCAGTTCGGTGGTTGCGTCCAGGTGGGCGAACGTCGTCGCCGGGGCCGGGTCGGTGTAGTCATCAGCCGGCACATAGATGGCCTGCATCGACGTGATCGAGTGGCCCTTCGTCGACGTGATGCGCTCTTGCAACTGGCCCATCTCGTCGGCCAGGTTCGGCTGGTAGCCCACGGCGGACGGCATACGGCCGAGCAGCGTCGACACCTCGGAACCGGCCTGTGTGAAACGGAAGATGTTGTCGATGAACAACAACACGTCCTGGCCTTCGACGTCGCGGAAGTGCTCGGCCATCGTCAGCGCGCTCAGCGCGACGCGCACACGGGTGCCCGGCGGTTCGTCCATCTGGCCGAAGACCAGCGCGGTGTCCTTGAGGACGCCGGCTTCCATCATTTCGTGGACGAGGTCGTTGCCCTCGCGGGTGCGCTCGCCGACGCCGGCGAACACGGACGTGCCGCCGAAGTTATGGGCGATGCGGTAGATCATCTCTTGGATCAGGACGGTCTTGCCCACGCCGGCGCCGCCGAACAGGCCGATCTTGCCACCTTGCACGTACGGCGTCAGCAAGTCGATGACCTTGATGCCGGTGTGCAGCATCGTGGTTTCCGGTTGCAAAGCGTCGAAGGCCGGCGGGTCGCGGTGGATGGGCCAGCGCTCCTTGATCTCAAGGGTGCTGATGTCCTCGTTCAGGCAGTCGCCGGTGACGTTCCAGACGCGGCCCTTGGTGACGATGCCGACGGGCACGCTGATGGCAGCCCCGGTATCCGTCACGACGGCGCCACGCTGCAGGCCGTCCGTCGGGTTCAGGCCGATGCAGCGGACGGTGTTGTCGCCCACCTGCAACTCGACCTCCAAGGTGACCATCTTTGTCTGCCCCATGACCTCGGTGTCCACCGTCAAGGCGTTGTAGATGTCGGGAATCTGGTCGGCCGGGAACTCGACGTCGACGACCGAGCCGATGACGCGGGTGACGCGGCCAGTATTGGCGGTGGCGGCAGCCTGGGCGGCGGCCGCCTTGGCTGGGGCCGTCTTAGCGGGGTTTGATTTGGCGGCGTCTGTCTTTGAACTTGTTGTCATGTTGGCCTCAGTTCTGTCCTGCGGTGAGCGCACCCGCGCCACCGACGATCTCGTTGATTTCTTGGGTGATAACAGCTTGACGCGCCTGGTTGGCGTCGCGCGTCAGCGAATCGATCAGTTGTCGGGCGTTATCCGTCGCCGAATGCATGGCTTGCTGGCGTGATGCCAACTCGGACGCCGCCGCCTCCGTCAAAGCGAAGCGGATCTGGTTGATGATGTAAAGCGGCAACAAGGTGTCAAGCACCGTCTCCGCGTTCGGCTCGAAGCTGTAGGCCGTCTCGGCCAGACGGGTTTCTGTGCCCTCCTGGGCCTCCTCCTGGTCCGGCGTTTCGACGCCCGCCACGACCGTCGCGCTCTCGGCATCGGAAACCGCATCGGCTTTGACGAGGTGCAGCGGCAACAGCCGCACGATGCGGGCCTGCTGGCTGACCAGCGAACGGAAACGCGTGAATACCAGGTGCAGTTCGTCCACCCCGCCCTCATGCGTCGGGCGCAAGAACTGGGCGATCAGCGTCTCACCGATCTCTTTGGCATCCTCGTAATGGGGACGCTCCGAGAAGCCCTCCCACGACTGGACGATATCGACGTGGCGGTATGTGAAATACTCCTCGGCTTTGCGTCCGGCCGTGTAGAGGTCGACCTGCTTGCCATCGGCCTTCAGCCGCGCCAACAGGCCCTCGGCCATGCGCGAGATGTTCGAGTTGTACGCGCCGGCCAGCCCACGATCCGAGCTGACCACGAGAACCGCCGCCCGCAGGGCGTCCGGCTTTTCCGACGTCAGGGGGTGCTTGGTGTCGGAGTGGGCCGCTAAATCCGCGACGGCCTGCACCAACTCCTGGTGGTAGGGCACAGCCTGGCGCGCCCGCTGCTGGGCGCGGGCCACCCGCGAGGCGGCGATCAACTCCATCGCCCGAGTGATCTTCATCGTCTCGGAGACGGACTTGCGGCGCTCCCGCAGTTGACGCAGGGTGGCTGGCACTTACCTCACCCCTTCTTTCCGGCGACGATCTGAGCCTGATTGATGTCCTTATTCTCCACCGGTACGGCGGCCTGAAGCTCCGCCAGCAGCTTGCCGTCGCCCGTCCTGAACGTCTGCTTGAATGTGTCGATAGCGGCGATCAGTGCCTGCTCGGTCTCGTCGGAGAACTGACCAGTCTTGTCGATGGCGTCGAACACGCCCGTATTGGCACCGACGTATTCCAGCCACTCGGCCTCGAACTTCGGCACGTCGTCGACGGGCACGTCGTCCAGACGCCCCGTGGTGCCCGTCCAGATGGAGACCACTTGGTGCGGCCCGGGGAAGGGATTGTTTTGCGGTTGGCGCAGCAACTGCATGATGCGGGCGCCGCGGTCGAGCTGACGCCGTGACGTGTCGTCCAGGTCGGACGCAAACATGGCGAAAGCCTGCATGTCGCGGTATTGGGCCAGCGTGATCTTCAACGTGCCAGCGACCTTCTTCATGGCCTTCGTCTGCGCGGCGCCGCCGACGCGCGACACCGAGATGCCGACGTCCACAGCGGGGCGTTGGTTGGCGTTGAACAGGTCGGACTGCAAGAAGATCTGGCCGTCCGTGATGGAAATGACGTTAGTCGGGATGTACGCCGACACATCGTTGGCCTTCGTCTCGATGATCGGCAGGCCGGTCAGCGAACCGCCACCCAGCTCGTCAGACAGCTTGGCGCAGCGTTCGAGCAGACGCGAATGCAGGTAGAACACGTCGCCGGGGTAAGCCTCGCGGCCCGGCGGGCGGCGCAGCAGCAGCGACATGGCACGGTAAGCCTCGGCCTGCTTCGTCAGATCGTCGAAGACGATCAGGACGTGGAAGCCCTGGTACATCCAGTGCTGGCCGATGGCCGAACCGGCGTACGGCGCGATGTACTTGTAACCGGCCGGGTCGGAGGCTGGCGAGTTGACGATGACGGTGTAGTCCATCGCGCCGGCCTTCTCGAGGTTCTCACGAACCTCGGCGACGGTCGAGTTCTTCTGGCCGATGGCGACGTAGATGCAGCGAACCTGCTTCTTCGGGTCGCCAGACGCCCAGTTGGCCTTCTGGTTGATAATGGCGTCCGTCGCCAAGGCCGTCTTGCCCGTCTTGCGGTCGCCGATAATCAACTGGCGCTGGCCGCGCCCGATCGGGATCATCGCGTCGATAGCCTTCAGGCCCGTCATCAACGGCTCGTTGACCTCTTGGCGGTCCATGACGCCCGGCGCCTGCAACTCCAGCGCGCGACGCTCCTTCAAGCCCTCGATAGGGCCGCGTCCGTCGATCGGGTTGCCCATAGCGTCTACGGTGCGGCCGAGGTAGGCGTCGCCCACCGGCACGGACAAGATGTCGCCGGTGCCCTTCACGGGCGAGCCCTCGTCGATACCCTCGGAATCGCCCAGGACGACGACGCCGATCTCGCGCTCGTCCAGGTTCAAGGCGATGCCCAGCGTGCCGTTGGCGAAGCTCAGCAGTTCGTTGGCCTGCACGTTCGGCAGCCCGGTGACGCGCGCGATGCCGTCACCGGAGGTGACGACAGTGCCGACCTCTTCCCGCTTGGCGGCGTCGGGCGAATAGCTGCGCACAAACTGGTCCAGCGCGGCCTTGATCTGGTCGGCGCCGATCGTCAGATCGGGTGCAGCCTTAACGGTGTCAGTCATTTTCTTCATCCTTCTTCAATGTGATCTGCGACATGGCCTGGCGTGCCGCATCGAGACGGGCCTTGATCGAGCCGTCGATGACGTCACCGCCGACATCCACGCGGATACCGCCGATCACACCAGGATCGACGGCCGGTTCCAGGTCGATATCCGACCCGAAGATGCGCGACAGTTGCGTAATGAGTGTGTTTGTCTGGGCCGGCGTCAAGGCAACGGCGCTGACGACGGCAGCCCGCTGGTGGCCCCGCAGGGCGGCCAGGGCGTCAAGATAGGCCGAAAGATTGGCGGCAAAGACACCCCGAACGTCGCTGAGCGCTGACCGCGTCAGCATGGCGACCACCCCAGACCCGTCGCCCACCAGCGACAACGCCAGGTTTTGACGATCGACCAGGTCGCGGGACGGGTCGGCCAGTGCCGTACTGACGGAAAGGTTTGCCTTGACGGCGGCGATCAGCGCCAGAACCTGCGCCCGCGCCGGCTCGACGGAATTGTCATCGACAGCAGTGCGCCAGCCCAGGGTGACGGCGGCATCGCGGATTGCGTAGGCCAGCGCGTCAGAGCTTTGCCAATCGTCGCCGGCCGCGTCTCGCAGCAAGTCGAGCGTTGGCTTGGAAAGGCGGTCACCAAACAGCGCGTCGACCAGGTGTTGCCGTTGGGCGACGTCGGCGTTCGGCTCGCTCAGGCTGCGGCGCAACAAGTATTGCGCGTCCATGGCCTCGGCGACCGACAGCACCTCGTCAGCCATGCTGAGCGACGCCGGTAACGTCTGCGCTGCTTGCAGCGTGTTCACGCGGTGACCCCCCGCGCGTCCATCGTCGCCAACTCGGCCAGGAACTGGTCGATGACGGTGGCAGCCTTCTTGTCGTCACGCAGGTTGTCGCCGACGATGCGCCCGGCCAGGGTTGTGGCCAGGTCGCCGATCTCGCCGCGCAACGAATCGCGGGCAGCGGCGCGTTCCGCGTCCACCTGCGAGCGCCCCTGGGTGACCAGCCGGGCAGCCTCGGCGACGGCGTCGTCGTGCATCTGCTTGGCCTGGACGGCGGCCGCCGCGCGGGCGTCGTCGCGCACCTTGGCAGCGTCTTGACGGGCGCTGGCCAGCTGGGTCTCGTACTGCTGCTTGGCTTCGGCTGCCTCAGCTTCGGCTTTCTGGGCCCGCATGATGCCGCCCTCGATCTGCGAGGACCGTTCCTGATACATCTTCTCGAACATGGGCGAAACCCACTTCGCAAAGATGCCCCACAGCAGAAGCAGGAACACGAAGCCGGCGACAACCTCTTGCCAGTGGTCCGGCATCAGCGGGCCAAGGTCAATGTTCATGCCGGGCATTGATTATCAACCCTTCACAAAGACCATGACGAGGCCCAGAATAGCCAGCGCCTCGGCGATAGCCATGCCCATCATGGCGTAGGGGAAGATCGTCGAACGGGCCTCCGGCTGGCGGGCCGTGCCGTTGATCAAGGCCGCGAAGATCAGGCCGACGCCGATGCCGCCGCCGATAGCCGCCAAACCATAGCCGATCAGGCCGAGTGACCCTAGACCATTGAGAGTGATGGGATCGATAACGATCGGATCCATGGGTACCATTGGGTTTCCTTTCTTTTGCCTTCTGCCCTCAAGCAGGAGGTTCGTTTGGTTCTTACGTCAGTGCGCCTCGTGCATTGCCGTTGAGATGTATTGGGTGGTCAAAATCGTGAAAATGTATGCCTGCATGAAGGCGATGAACACTTCCAGCGCCATCATGACCATTGAGAACAGCAGACTGAACACGCCGGTGACGTTGTAGAGCAAGTTGTTGGCGACGCCGACAAGATATGAGCCGCCCAACACGAACACCATGATGACCATGTGGCCGCCGAACATGTTGGCGAACAACCGGATGCCCAACGTCAACGGGCGGGTGATGAACACCGAGATGAATTCCAGCGGCACGACGATCGGCACCATGTAGGCCGGCAGGCCCGGCGGCAACAACGCTTGCTTGAGATACCCGGGGCCATGTGCCTTGAAACCGATGCCGACATACATGATGAAGACAAATATCGTCATGCCCCACGAGTAGCCGATGTTTGAGAACGTCGGGAACATCAGAAGGAAGAACTCGCCGAAAAGATTCGAGACCAATATCACCGAGAACATACCCAACAACAGCGGCACGAACGGCTGGTAGCCCTGGCCCATCAGTTCGCGGGCGATGCCGTTGCGCACGAAATCGTAGGCCCATTCAAGCAGGAACGTACCCTTCGTCGGGCGCACCTTGACCTTGCGGGCGGCGATCAGCCAGAACGCCGCGACCAGCACGATTGCGATGA
>Ga0123357_10008029_pt1 | contig 13131 bp, 12 predicted proteins | sample TergutEmb28metaG_FD_89873 | JGI IMG/M metagenome (GOLD analysis project Ga0123357, IMG submission 89873) | Embiratermes neotenicus P4 segment gut microbial communities from Petit-Saut dam, French Guiana - Emb289 P4 | ecosystem: Host-associated > Arthropoda: Insects > Digestive system > Gut ...
CACAAACATCAATTCGTCACGACAGACCACGACACACAAACATCAATTCGTCACGACAGACCACGACACACAAACATCAATTCGTCACGACAGACCACGACGCAAAAACATTATACGCCGTCAGAAAAAGAACTTACTCCTTCCTTGATTTTAATCCTTCAAATTCTCACAATTTTATATTGTCCACATTCAATCGTAAAACTGTAAATTGTTCAGTCTTCAATCTGAAGGTTACTTCTCTATGATACATAAGTTATACTCAACATAACAATACAAATTGCAAGAAGGTGAGATCTCAATTTCCGTATATCTGTATACACAGCCTTATATTCTTGGTTCACCTGACGATGGCCAGTCAGGCCGAAACATGTTGTTGAATGAACACTGGAATAAACACTTGTTGTAAAAGGGCAAAGTAAGTCAAAACACAACTAGTTTATTGGTTAGGTGTTAATAAAACATCATGTTTTGGCCTACTCGGAGGCCATCATCATGTTTTACAAAGTTCTAAGACACTAAATATTTAGTCTTTTAGAATGTTGTAAACCTGATGATTGCCTCCGAGTAGGCCGAAACATGTCGTTTCATTAACACCTGGCCAATAAACTAGTTGTGTTTTGACTTACTTTGCCCTTTTACTTCATTGTTGCACACACAACGGGGATGCCTCAACTTAAAAAAGAAACACTTGTTGTGTTTGACTGGGTTTACTGTGATTATTATCATCATCCAAAACACGACGGGGATGGACCTTCTAAAGATTTTGATATTAAATGCTATCCATCCGCAGAACCTGTAACTAGGATGCGAGATTTGAGATACCGACAGCGATGTTGCTCGAGATTGAAATTTTCTGGCATGTCATGACTGTCGAGTGGTAAATAATTATCGTATATTCTCGGATTATTCCGCACCCTTTTTACAGTTTCAGAAGGCTAAAAAATCGGATGCGGATTAGAATCTTGTGCGGATTAGATTCGCGGTCGTGAACTGGATTTTGGAAAAATGGTGGAGCCGCTGTACGTGCCGTAAGAACAATACAATACAATAATTTATTATTTTATTCATTATTTATAATATTATATAATATTTATAATTTATTATTCCTCAGACACTCCGTCATCACTCATAGCTGAATCGTTATCCGTCACCCAGTCACTATCATCTTTATCTTCACCATCGTCCTCCCATTGAATGTCATCTTAGGATCCGTCCAAAGCATTGCTTATGCAGCGGATAACGGTAAAAACATTGGTAACATCCAGTACTATTCAATCAATCTGCCTTGTAGGCAAGGGTCGGTTGAAGGTAAGGTGCGGATTAGAACCGCGAACTAGCTTTTTTTCGTTTAATAAATCTGCAAAAACTAGTGCGGATTAGATTCGGGTGCGGATGAGATTCGAGAATATACGGTATCTACGTTTCGGAGGGTCATAGTGACTTTGTCTTTGACCCTCAAGATTAACGCAATATGATACTTCCAAGTGTAGGTTACTATTTACAAGAAGACACGACGTGATGTCCCAGAAGATTTGAATCTTCTGTACATGCGATATGTTCGTTTGAAGAAGAATTGTGAAATGTTTCAGCTTTATTGGTGAATTTCTAGGCAGTTAATTGTTTAGTAATGCCAGGCTATATCTTAAAAGAAAGATGCCTCTGAAGTTGTACAACACAGCAACATTCAGAAGTGGGAAATTCAACGTACTCCTGTTTGTGAAATAGTGAGCATTCTATGTTGTTTCTAGCAGTCGGTACGGAACACTCACAGCTACCCTCTCCCGTGACGGTTGAAAATTTTCCTGCTTGAACGAAGACATGTATTCGTATTTGTTGTTACTCTGTTTAACACCAGTAGTTACTATGCATATGGCCACGTGTAAAAAATTATCTGCATATCGCCCACACAAAGTATTTACGTCTTCCTTTTGGTACCTACAATAAACATATCTGTAATAGACTTATGTAACGCTCGCAGACTGGCTGTTCTAATGGAAAAATCCCGAGTCACTTGTGCTGTGTGACTAGAATCTGTATACGAAGTCTTGCACAACGATTTTGTTGACGATATTCAAGCCGAGACTTACAATATTTGACATCAGAATCGTCGAAGTTTTAACACTGAATTTTTTTAGGGTTTTTAGATGTGCTGCTCTTTAAGTGATGGTGCATGTTTTTATTCAGGTGACATGACTGTTCACTACTGCCATAAAACAATGACGCGTTTGACAACGAAAGCTGGTAGTAATGGTTGATGAATATTGTATGTGGTGAGCGAAGAATTGAAAGAGAAGTTGGTTTTGTGATTCCCAGAGGACTACGTATTCCTTCCTATAGCGAATCTTGTTAAGAAACGTAAAATTGGAATTACAGTAGCTGGCTGGAGGAAATGAAGACAGAGTGAAAGGTAGCTCAGGTTTCTTCATTTGTATCAATTGCGTAACATCAAAGGGCTATGACAACGTTGGTGTAAGGATGACACCATATTAGGACCTCCATTATCAAGGGATTCACGGCATAAGATGTTTCCCTCGCGGTTTTCGAACCCACGATCACGGTATTCGAAAGTATACAATAGCGACTGTCTTATGGTTGAACTTACGTGAAAATATTTTGTTAATATTACTGCGTTTCGGTTGGGACAGTTTAACATGCTGGATTTTCTTTATGAACGCGCTCATGAAGAGCGATTTTATGGAATCTATTCCCTGCTAATGCTCCCATCATGTGTTCGTGACGGGTTTCAGTTGAGGGACCGGAGCGGATAGAATAATTATGCACTAGTCAATACGAATGAACCTCGCATGATATTTAAGCCTTTAGAGACCAAAATCAACCTGAATTGCATTTAGAGATTTAGTTCATCCCACGCAGTAAACACATCCAATCTATTTTATAAAAACCGATAGGTTAAGCCGTACGAGGAATAATTGCCGTTTGTTCTGAGAAACATGTAAGTCACGAATACACTCTGTAGGAAGTAGAATTACTGAGTGTTAAACCTGGTGTCACGTAAAATAACTACTCTTTAAAGGGTCACTAGTGCCAGTAAAGTGTTGCACCACAGATTTCACATAGAGGCGACTGAAAATGGCAACACTTCAAAATGTGAGTTCATTTGTGTTGTGTGAAAAGCACTTCCTATAGTCTATACGTCCATACAGGCTTGTTGCTTTTCAGCGTCTTATTCAGAAGACTCGTCAGATTCCTAGAAGGTAAATCTTCATTCAAATATTAACATTTAACTTATTCACTATGGACGTATATTCTTCAGTACGCCTACTAATTTCCGGAGGACACTCACCTGGTATGATCAGATCCTAATGTCTGCTGTGGACGATATTTAATATTTGGTCACTATCTTTAAGAAACTATCACCTTCTCACTTACTTACTTACTTACTCCTTGGCCCTACGGCCTTCTGAGGGCTTTGGCCTCCTTAATTACGGACGCCCATTCTTCCAAAACAACACATTCATTATTATATATTTCAGTGAGTTGAACATGGCCATGACAACAAAGTCTGAGCTCGCACGAAAGGGATGAGAATTTCACGCAAAGTTTTGGCCGGAAATCCTAAACGTGAGGTGCCACTTAGTCCACCTAGGAAGGAATATGTGGTGGGGTCATATTGAAATTGATAATGGCAAATAGTTTTTTGACGATATGAATACCTTCATCATTCGATATATCATCGCGCTGTCCTCAGGTTGGCGTGTCCCGTGGTACAAGCATTAAGGAGGAGGAAGAGGAGGAAGCTAGCGGTGACGTGGGTGAGGGTGGCGTTCAGGGAACGGGTCGGCATGATGCCACGGACGTGGAGTCCATCCTGCTGATGAAGGCACGGCCCAGTGGCGGAGCTGGTGCCACCTGGTGGCACATCCGCCACCTCTTCCATCACTTGTGCAGGTCGCACCTCTTCAAGAACCCGGAGGTTGAGATGCTGTACCAGAGATATTTTCTGCGCATGAACCAGAGCAACGTGACACACCTGCTGGGCCTCCTGCTGGCCCTGTTCTCCGTGATCGGCCTCCTCCAGCTCGTCGTTGCACTGTTCTCTAGTTCGTTGGGGGGCTTTGAGCCAGGGCTCATTGCCGTGGGTATCACTGTCATCTGCTGCGTCGCTGTGTATGCTGGTGAGTCAGCTGATTGTTTAAGGTTCCGAGTATTTATACGGCTAGATTGAACACAGGGAACCTGACGGTATTTTTTCGCTATTCCATCTGCTCAGTCTCACGAAAAAGAAACACCCGGTATTAAGATACTGGTTTGTACCTCCAAGAAAAGACTGAATATACAATAAACGTATGCCATTTAATATCGTGTGTACACAATTGCTGTTTACTGTGAGGATCCCGTAGTACATTAATGCGGTTTGTAGGGGACGAACATGTTTACTTAAAGTTACAACACCCGATGCATGTAGTCATCGACACATTTCCTCTAGCTTAGCTGGTATAGTGATCAAGCTACGGGCTGGTTGACTGAGGAATCCTCTTTCAGTTTCCTGCAGTGACATGTGATTTTCCTCTTCTCACAAGCGTCTAGACCGGCCAGGGGCCTCCCATTCAGTTGGTGCCTTGGGCTGGGGCGTGAAGCCGACCGACTAGTCGAGGTTATTAAATGAATACACCTATAGCTGCAATCCCTATATTCCTTGATGGAGTGCACTTTACCCATTTTGTATTCCTCTTTCCAATTACTCGGTTCTTTCCGGTGTGCTGTCACTAAGGAAGTCTGCAACTGTCCTCCAGTCTTGTGTCTCCAGTGTGTGACTGTCCTCCTGTCTTGTGTCTCCCGTGTGCGACTGTCCTCCTGTCTTGTGTCTCCCGTGTGCGACTGTCCTCTGTCTTGTGTCCCCGTGTGCGACTGTCCTCCTGTCTTGTGTCTCCGGTGTGCTACTGTCCTCATATCTTGTGTCTTCCGTGTGCGACTGTCCTTCTGTCTTGTGTCTCCCGTGTGCTACTGTCATCATATCTTGTGTCTTCCGTGTGCGACTGTCCTCCTGTCTTGTGTCTCCCGTGTGCGACTGTCCTCCTGTCTTGTGTCTCCCGTGTACGACTGTCCTCCTCTCTTGGGTCTCCCGTGTACGACTGTCCTCCTGTCTTGTGTCTCCCGTGTACGACTGTCCTCCTCTCTTGGGTCTCCCGTGTACAACTGTCCTCCTGTCTTGTGTCTCCCGTGTACGACTGTACTCCTGTCTTGTGTCTCCCGTGTGCGACTGTCCTGCTTGTGTCTCCCAAGTCCATTTAAAGGGTCTACAAGTATGTTCTTCCTTCAGGAAATAATCTCTGCTCTTAAGGGGCCTTTGGAATTTGCTGCGAGGACAAGTTTTAGGCAAGACGATTCGTGTGGGTACTGTAATTATCAGAATGTATTTTCTGCTGATTAGAGCCATTTCTCCCCAGAGCTAGCTACGTCTCCCAAAGCCTGCCTCATCTCTCCAAAATCCGCTCTGTCCCCAGAGTTCTCTTAAAGCTCCTCAAACCCCTATTTCTCACGAGAATTTCTATGGCTTCTCAAAACGCTGTCTTTCCTGCAGGGTTGGTGGTGGTGTTGTCTCGTCCTGCTCTCAATGAAGTGTACTTGCTAGGGGTCTCTTACGTCGTGGTGGCAACGTTCCTGGCCTTAGAAGTGACCCTCGCCGTCTACACGCGTCCACGCGCTCCGTCAACAGGGGTCGGGGCCGCCATGTTCTTCATATACCTCACGTACTCTTTGCTGCCTATCCGCCTGCAGGAGGCGGTGGGTTCGGGCGTCGTGCTGTCGATCGCGCAGATGGCCTGTGTGCTGTATCTGCATCGCGAGGACACGGTCTGGAGGCAGGTGAGTACAGTAACAACCCGACTGTCTTACGTGAAGATGAATGTGAAGGGAATGCACGAGCGTTCCACCAAAGCTGATGCCGAATGGGTAACACCCATGCTTCGTATGCAGTGCATTCGCTGTCCTACTGAGGCTTGTCACGGCATCACTCAGTGCAATTGATGGAATAGTACCTCAGGTTCGACCTAGACCACCTTCGTTCGCATCTTTTCAATTTATTATTCACTAGTCGTTCTGTCTGTGGAATGTGCTCTAAATCACTGGTAGCACCATTATGTAAACTGCATTTAAGTAAGCGCTCTGGGAGGTTTAAGTGACAACTTCATGCTTACCTGAACACCTGTTTTGTCCTCGCTACCGAAAGAACAAAATAACTGGCAATTTTTACGACTCAACATTCTGAGTATTTTGCTCGACAAATAAATCACATTCATTTTAGGAGACTCGCGCCATATAGTCTGGTAGAGTGCTACAGACAGTTTAGACGAGTCTACTGCCTCCATCACGATGATATATTATGTAATTATGCGTAGGCAGTCCATAAAGAAACCGAACTTGTAAAATAGCGAGCCAGCGAGCGCGCGCAGCACGCTCGCGATGGTGGTGTTGTCTAGCGGGGACTTTAAGCTTTATTCTGACACTAGAAGCATAACGCCACGTCAATTAGTGATCGAGCTAAACGCGCTTGAATGAGTGTGTGTTTAGTATCCTCGGCGGTTTTTTGCAAGTTGAAAAATGAAGGAACTTGAGGAGCAAGGCGTTTGCGACAAATTCTGTTTCAAATTGGGAAAAACCTTTACGGAAACGTTTCAGATTTTGCGGCAGGCTTATGGAGAGGGCTGTTTGAGCCGTACACAATGTCACGAGTGGTACCAGCGTTTCAAATCGGGCAGAACGTCCATCGAAGACGCGCCCCAAGTCTGAACGGCCTTCCATGTCAATGGACAAAGATTACGTTGAGAAAATGCTTGCTGTGATTCGTCAAAATCGTCGCCTAACTGTCCTTGAAGTTTCCGAAGAAGTAGGAATTTGTAAAAGTTCGTGCCACCTTATTTTGACCGACAAACTGAAGATACGTCGTGTTGCCGCAAAATTTGTGCCGCGTCTGCTGACAGATTCACAAAAAGTGAACCGTGTCACAGTCAGTCAGGAGCTGTTTGATCGTTCGAATGCTGATGAAAACTTTATAAACAATGTCTTAACAGGTGATGAAACTTGGGTGTACGGCTACGATGTTGAAAAAAAAGAACAGTCGTCGCAGTGGATGGAAACATTTTCGCCACGACCGAAAAAAAGCACGTCAGAGTCGCTCAAATGTGAAGGTAATGTTGATAGTTTTTTTATGGAAGGGTATCGTTCATTATGAGTTCATTCCCCGTGGTGAGACGGGCAATACATAGTTCTACCTAAACATGCTGAAGCGTTTAAGGGAGGCAGTGCGAAGGAAGAGGCCTGAGGCGCGGACGAACAATACCTGGTTGCTGCACCATGACAATACACCTGCTCACGCGTCACTCCTTATCCGTGAATTTGTGACGAAACATGAGAAGACTCTTGTCCCCAGCCACCATACTCTCCAGATTAGGCCCCTGCGGACTTTTCCTTGTTTCCAAAGTTGAAATCTTCACTAAAAGATCACCGATTTCAGACGGTAGAGGAGGTAGAAGAAAATTCGATTTGAGACTTTCGCACCATCCCGCAAAACACGTTCCAGGACGCGTTCCAGAAATGGGAAAAACTTTGGGAGCGGTGTATCAAGAATGGAAGGGAGTACTTTGAAGGAGACAAGTTCGATTAAGTTTTAAGTAAGCAATAAATAAAAAAGTTAGGCTTCTTTATGAACTGCCTACGTACATTCGTCAACACGTTTTGTCACAGATTGTACTTCAAGAACAGGAGTGCTTGAGAACCTGGCGATCTCTTGCCATGTCAGGAAACGTCTCTACTTGTGTTTGACCCGAAGGTTGATTGCCGTGTTTGAAATGCTCGATCTTTGGATCCTATCCCACATTACAGCAGTCAATTTCGTACCCACACACCGTATGTTTTTTAAGTTCCTTCTTCATATCATTCTTTTGTCTAATCCGAGGTTTAAAACGTTGTCCATTACCTTCAGGTTTGGACACGTCTGTCCATTTGTACTACTTGTTCCTCCAATCTCATTGTAATTGGTTTTATTACCATAAGAATGTTCAGGGTGTAACTAAAGTCATATAAGTCATCAATGTGCAAATTTTCGAGATAAGACCCTTCTTTTGAACGCCCTCGTCCTCTGTTTTTTCCTTGATATGAAAAGGCAAATTTTTATACCAACACAAAACAGCAGACAAGATTATAGTTTTATATGTTTTAATATAATTAGGAATATAGGAAGCTAATGTGACGGAAAAAGTTCCTGGACCGATTGGCAGCAAACGTCACTGAATTTGGCCTTTTCTTAATTTCCTTCTGAATACAGTTTATATTTTGCTAGAAATGTTACAAAACATTTGAACATTGTGACATTCTGGAAGGACTTAATAGCTATCTGTATGTTAAAATTTTCGGGGTTTCACAGCATTTGTTGATGAAATGATTGTTTCTGCACCGTGTAGTTACGGAGGAACGTACTGCCTCCATCTTCAGGGTGGCTAAATTGGTTCAAGTTTATTCTGAATTCATACGGAGGAAGAATTATGTCAGTCATATCGAACCGCTTGAGGAGTGTCCTTAGAAATCTGAACGCTCATTTGTTCGTCATAGTACTATCCATCTTCCCGCCTTCTATAGCTGCGATCGGCCTTACTTCCTCAAACCGTCCTGTATAGCCCAAGACTTTTCTTCTTCCCCGTCCCTTCAGCATCCATTTGAATCCGTTGTCACCGTGCAACTCGGAAACGCCGTTCGTAAAAACTACGTGGTGCAGAAACCCAAAAACATATATATATGTATTGAGTAAAGAGAGACCAACTTGATGCCACTTGTTTTATTATTACTTTATTCAGTGCTCAATATGTTTCGGATGTTAATACATCCATCCTCAGGAGCTTGCGACTAATTCATTGAGTTACTTCATGGGTTGTATCTGTTTCGATGTGTGTTGGTGCTACGTTGCAGTGTGGCTATGGTGGTGTGGCATCCGTATGCAGGCTGAAGCCTGTGCTTCAGCCTGCATATATATATATATATATGTTTGTGAGCTTTTCCTTACTCTGTGTGAGACATTAACAGATGTGTATATCTGCGCCTTCTTCTAGAAACCTGGTGTATTTTCTCTAAATACAGTTTCATCATTATCACGTGTTCGCTTGAAACAGGGAAGCTAAGACACATGCTAATTGGCGGCTTAAAACCAGCTACAAAGTGAAGTGCAGGAGGCTTGGTCTCTTAATGCTTAGTTCCGTTTTTGCTGTTAACAAATGAGGCTTCAACAAAGCGAAACAAAACACTGCCTAAAGAATGACGTGTGTTATGTGACACTTCAAAGAACCCGCGAAGGCGATAAACATATAAACGATATAGTTCATGGCTTCTCATTTCTTGCTACTAAGAGATTCAGAAAGTTATTAAGTTATAGTTATTCTCTTGTCTGTGACGGTTTGAACGTATAAAGCAGCCATAAACTGCACAGAGCTGAACTGCTGGGATATTGGCGCGTTCCTGACTTACCACAAATGGCTGATATGAAGCTTTGCGTTGCCGTAAACCACACAGCCATTCACATAAACCGGTTAAAACGTATAAGCGTTACATAAACTTGCTGTTATATGCTGAATTTTGCTAGCGTCTTTCGTGTACAAAATACGCCTTTTTCTGTAAATATATCTAAGATAACTGTGTCTAGGAGAATGAAGTTTGAGACTGTGTCTGAAATTCGGATAGCATAGCTACAGTCCTTCACGAACCTATTAATGCAAGTTCCCCGGTTAGTCGCGGAATTACCCGCATTTTGTGGAGCAAGAAGTTTCATTACTGTGTTCACAAAAGCCCGCCACTACTATTGAGTCACATTGATCCATTTTAATATCATCTTCAGATATGCGATTGTATCTATCTTGTCGTCTCTTACATTCAGGATTTCCGGCCATAATCCTGTGTCCATTTATTTTCTCTCCATGTGTTCAACGTTCCTCGCCCATCTCATTCTCCTTGGTTTGATAATTTTAAAAATAATATTTGACGAGGAGGACAAATCATGAAAGCTCCTTGTTATGAAATATTCTCTGTTCTTCTGTTATACCCGTTTACGCCTTTGTATCTCCCTCAGCACCCTGTTCTCAAATACCCTCAAACTGTGTCATTCTTCTTTGACCAAGTCCAGTACAATACAAAAGGGAAAGAAATGTTTAAATTTAGTGTATTTTCATGTTTAGATTTTTAGGTAGTTAATGTGAAGGCAAAAGATTCGGTACCGAATTGTAGCAAGCATTTTCTGAATTTAATTTACTCCTAATTTCTTGGGGCATGCGGTAGCGCAGTTGGTTGAGGCACTGTGCTGCAAGCCGGAAGGTCGTGGGTTTGGTTCCCAATGATGTCATTGACGTAATCCTTCCGCATTGTGGCCCTGGGATCGACTCAGCCTCTAACAGAAATGAGTACCAGGAATACTTCCTGGGGCTAAAGGCAGCTGGTGCGTAGGGCTGACAACCTTATCGCCTTCATGTGCCGATTGTCTTGAAATCTGGGGGCCTCAGCCTTCTGGAACACCCAGGGTCTGTGCAGGTCTCTACTGGAACTGATGTACCTAATTTATTAGTGCATTCCACTTTTGTTAGTGTCTTCCCCAAACACATGAACTTTGCCACGTTTTCGAAAGATTTAGTAGTGATCTTTGTGTTATGATATTATTCTGCGCTCTTTTCAGCCCGTTATTAGTCACTTAATCCTTCTCAAGATGTTTAATGAATAATTCCCTCTTTGAAATAGAAAACAAACTGTGTAACAATGTATTTCAATAATGCAAATGAGATAAAACTGCAATTAATATTTATATAAATTAAATAGTCCAGGAAGTGTTAATGCAATTTTTTCAGTTGTACAAGATATTCGTTATCCCACAACTATTCCTCAATAAGAAGGTCCCCCCCCCAGTGCGAAATATAATGCTCAACACAAATTTTTTTCACTAAGAGGAGACGAGGAGTAAAAAGCAGCTACTTGTAAAATTGTAATTATGTTCATACACGCTGTTGAACCACGTAACGTACATGTTTGTAAATTGGCTACACGTCACTACCCACACTATAAATTGAACCGCATATTATTTATAGCAGCCGATCCCAGCAGCCGCGCGGTCTAAGGCGAAGGACTGCGGCCGCTCGCCGGGGGCATGGATGTCTGTCTGTTGTGAGTGTTGTGTGTTGTCAGGTACAGGTCTCTGCGACGAGCTGATCACTCGTCCAGAGGAGTCCTACCGACTGTGGTGCGTCGTTGTCTGTGATCTAGAAACCTCATAAATGGGGAGACCATGACCCGCGTTGGGCCGCAGCGCCAAAAAGAAAAAAAAAATATAGCTAGGCTGTAATTAACTGCATGCTACTGAACCCCGTAAGGAATCCCTTTAACAATGGTCTACTGCCACTGATTGTAATAAATATTAAGTGCGTCTTAGGATGTAACTGACAGCACGCCACTGAATACCGCAACGAATATATTCAGAAATTTACTACACTTCATTGATGACAATAAAACTATACTTGGCTTGATTGATGACTAGGATGTTACTAACTACACGCCACTGATTCCTACAAAGAGCCTTCCCACCAAAGACCTCTTCATTTCTATTGCTGGAGGCCACACAGCTCCATGGTCATCGTATAACGACGACAGGAGAGTTTACGCACTCTCTCCATAACCAGGAGTGATTTGCGGAGCACTATATCACGACTTCTGAGGCAACTACATTATCATCCAACAAAAACACGCTTTTAGCATAAATGACTTCAGACTGGCAGCCTTGCCTTATTGATTTCAGAGCAGTAGCGTCGCTCTTTCTTCGTGGCCAAAATAATGCGCGCTAGTTTCTGTTACGGAATCTTCAGACTTTCATGTGTGAGAACATTGCAGAAACTGATAGCAGAAGATAAGTCTTGTTTGCGTGAATTACATCAGACAAACCCACAATTGGGAAAGTCGTATATCTGACAATTTCATGTCCCAAACTGATAAAACGGACCTAAGTGAAATTTGGTTATAGGTGACTAAACTAATAACTTGTGCGGCGACTTCGGTTTCTTCGAGACCAGCGTAATTAATCCAATAAAACCGAACCAGAACCTTAAAGCAGTTATGAACTGTCCTCAGAAAGCAACACCTGTGACGCAGTGGTTCAATTACTGTCCGTAGATTTTAAGTGCATGAATAATTTCGGGACAAACAGGGAAAACTCGAACACTTCCTTGTGCCTTTCGTTATTTCACACAATACACACCGTAAGGATTTCGGCTATCTTAGCAGCAAATTTATAATTTATATAATAGGTGTTCCGTAAACATAAGTCGCAAACGATTATGAATGATTTTACATTTAGGTCGTCACTTTCTTCGGACTCATTTCGTAACTCGCGATTGAAAGTGTCTCGGTTATAAAGGACAATAACGGTGAGATATTGTAAATGTACGTAGGTTGTCATATAAGGTGCTTGTGTAATTATTTTATTTGATTTTCACCAAAATCGAAAGTTTCGATAAATTTTAGTATATATGACGAATTGAAATTTCATGAAAATCCTTGTAGTGGGAATTGCACTCTTCCATGCGGGTGGACGGCTGGACGGGCGGACAGACATGAAAAGGCTAATAGCCTTCACAACCGCTTTGCAAACGTGCCCGAAAGAGGCTTATGCTAGACAGCATTGGTATATAAGGCCGCAGCTACAGTGGAGCCAGAACCGACACAACACAACAGTCCGGACAGACTCCGGACAAGGAAGTAGATACCAGCCACATTAATGTTTATGTCAGCGGCTACACAGAAACCGATCCGACTGGAATATTATCTCCCAACAACGGCCGATTTTTTGGCCCCAAAAAAGTGGGTTTGTTTCGAGCCGACAGTCTGGCCAGATACCTGCTGCAGTGCGCATGGGATTCGAGAGTTGTTGCAATAGACAAAACGGCCAAAGCATTGGGATGAAATAGGAGAGAAATTAAACGTTGCAAGTAAGTACTGAAATAATAACACCTATGAAATAGGTTAATAGTTATTGTAAACATGGGCCAACTACTTGCACTGTTTTATGTTATTAAAATATTTATTTACATAGAATACTTTAAAACATAAGACTTAGTTTAAAATTTGCTATAACTCCTACATGTTTCGGTCATA
>Ga0123357_10008030_pt1 | contig 13131 bp, 9 predicted proteins | sample TergutEmb28metaG_FD_89873 | JGI IMG/M metagenome (GOLD analysis project Ga0123357, IMG submission 89873) | Embiratermes neotenicus P4 segment gut microbial communities from Petit-Saut dam, French Guiana - Emb289 P4 | ecosystem: Host-associated > Arthropoda: Insects > Digestive system > Gut ...
GGGGGACCGTGGTAGCACAGTGGTTAAGGTGCTGTGCTACAAATTGGAAGGTCGCTGGTTCGATCCCAGCTGGTGTCATTGGAATTTTTCATTGACATAAAATCCTTGCGATCGCACTATGGCCCTGGGGTCGACTCAGTGTCTAACAGAAATGAGTACCAGGAGTATTTTTTGGGGGTAAAGGCGGCCGGTGCGTAAGGCTGACAACCTTACCACCATCCTGTGCCGTTGTCACGAAATCTGGGAACCTTAACTTCCTGGAACCCTTTGGGCCACTCCAGGCCTGTAACGGGACTGATTTACTTTTTTTTCTCTCTCTCTCTTTTTCTTTTTCTTTGTGTGTGTGTGTGTGTGTGTGTGTGTGTGTGTGTGTGCATGTTTCAAGCACATATGCTCATCATCAGGAGGTCAAAGTTGCATTACACAGCCTCTGGTATCATCACACCTCACCCTGTGCACGAGATGGCCACCTATAGGTGTGATGATACCAGAGGCTGTGTAATGCAACTTTGACCTCCTGATGATGAGCACATGTGCTCAAAACATGTAGAGGCATGAAATAAACTTATTGTAAAACAAAAATTTTGTGCATCAAGTTGGTTAATTACTGAGATAAACTAATTTGTATGTTTGAGTAGGTATGTTTCAAGTTTGATGTTTGGGATATATTACCATGTACTGGTAGTTTGGTAGACACATTGTAGTATTTCAGAGGAGGTTGCTGCCTTAATTGCGGAGTTGTAAGGCTCTACCTTAAATATGTAGGCAGCATGTTTCTTTGTATTGTTACATATCTACCAAAATATTTGGTGTCACATCCCATATGAGTGTTATCTTAACATTCAACTATCATGTATATCTGATATAGATTGAAGGTGTGAGATTTGAGGTTCTTTCAGAGATGTTGCTGGAGGTTTGAGTCATCTGAGATATGACTCTTTATTGTTGGGCTAGTAAGACCAGAGAGAGAGAGAGAGAGAGAGAGAGAGAGAGAGAGAGAGCGCGAGACCAAGTTGCTGAGGAGAATATTTTTTTTTGGTGAGAGGAAGTGACAGGAGTGTGGAGAAAGCTGTATGAGGAGGAGCCTCATGTTTTGATCAAACTGAGGACACGATGAGCAGAACATGTAATGTGTGTGATGTACAAGAAATGTTAAAATAATTTTGGTCATTAAACCATTCTTTGTTTTTTCATCATTCAGGTACATTAGAACCAACATTCAGACAGCTGGAGACAATGAAACTGGACAAGTCACCATTTGTGATAATCTCAGTGGTGGGGCAGGAGTTGCTGGGTGCAGCCCAGTATGCTGCTGCTGTCATTGTACTAGAAGCTGCTCTCAGAATTGGCACTTGCAGCCTCAAGCTCCGGGGTTCTGTATTCTCTGCACTGTCATCTGCATATTGGGCACTCAATTCTCTGGACAAGGTACATGTTACGGGGTCACAAGTCTGAAGTGTAGCCATAAGCGATTTTATTGAATTTTACAGGGTCTGGCATTGGTATGTCAATCACAGAAGTGCCTGGGATGTGGGCTGGACAGTCTGGGCTTCAATTACTTGCAGGGGTCACTGCATCCAGGCTAGCTCTAGAGTCTACACTGGGTACTTGAGACACTTCTGGAGAATGGGCTGAAATGACAGTGCTATGAAGCCTGCCATTTACCTATGTATGGTGTTGAGGTTAAGAATATGTGGACCTGCATACCTTACTTCCCTGTGTCTCCACGGTATCCACATTGATTAAAGACACACAGATAACTTTACATGACAAAAATGTGAGAAGTGACTGAATTCAATTCTCATTTTCATTTTGGGTTTTTATTTTCATGTGCATGCCTTGTTAAATTCAGTGCCTGAAAGTATTGATTTATCTGTTTCTTAGACTGTCCAAAATAGACTGAATCATTGTTATGCAGAACTGATGAATGAAAGTTACTGAATTTAAACTCTTGACCAGGTACGTGGGTGGGTGTTGGTACAAACGGTCAACTCCTCTGATTGTTCTGTGTTTTATGATAACACAGCATCTTGTGCATTTGTGTTTGAGTGGCAGAGAAGCGTAGTATTGTTGGATGTGAAGTGCTTATGTTGAGAGCTGTATTGTTGTTTAAACTGATTTGTTCTCCATTTGAAGGTCTTACGCCAAATTAAATGATGTAAGCATTGAGTAAGGTTGTGTTACCGCATTAGGCCTGTACAACAGTCATATGGCTTTATGGCCCCTGTTACTGTGAGCATTCAAATGTGTTAGTGTTGGATTTCATCTTACATTGGTTGGTGCTCTGTCCTGTATCAATATTTAGGAATATTTTTGCTTGTACAGTGGTATTGTTTTGTAATTCTTCTGAAAAATAGGAAGTAGAGAATTATTTCTAGATGTAGGAGATGGACAGATAATTAAAATACATGCATTTTATGTTTTTAACCTTATCTTTGTTAGATGTGTTACAGGTGTACCTCAAATGACTAGTTGTGTTATGAAAATTGACACATTAGCTTAATAGTAGTGGTCTGCACACAAAAATGCCAGTCTCATATTTGGGTTTGTGTCAGTCCCATATAAGCCCAAATCAGAAAGCCTATTGTACACAAATTGTAATATCATAAACAATATAGGACCCATTAAGATACATAAATTTAATTTATAGCATTTTATGGTGCGAGGATATTTAATGAAGTACAAGGAACAATAATTTCAGTCTCCACCAGAGCCAGTGGATGCTCCAGTGTATTAGATTTTGCTGCTGCCATTCATATGTTATGTGACAGCTGCTTCGTCATACCCAAATAGCATTCAAAACTGAAGCAACTATGACCAATATTTCCATCTGATCTGCCACTTAGCAAGGATGTTGCAAATTCAGATTCTGGTCATGTAGTCTTGTAGGTGGACACAAATGTGTTGCAGGGATATCCTGCCTACATTATCAGGGTCAGAGTGTTAGTGAGGATGTGGTAAAGCTGTATGGAAAAGGTGACAGTAGGGGACAAGGAAGGAGTTATTCAGTGAGTTTGTGGGGGTGCAGAAGGACCCCAGTCTGCTGCAGCAGGCTGACATAACAGAAGCATGAGAAATCCCTCGTATGTTGGGAGAGCCCCGTGATGTGACCAAGGGAATTCCTCACAGCTGATGTGAAAGGGCAGCTTGACTTGCAACATATTGTATCTGTTGGTCAGGACAAGGTAGCATCTTTTCTTCCCTCTTCCTTGGTTCTGAGTTCATATTTTCCTTGTCGCCCTTCAAGTGTAACTTGTCTGTCTGCTTCTCAACTCTAGCCACCTTGACACAGGAGACAGAAGCAATTGGTTATTCTGAAACACTTTTATTCACCTGCAAGACTTGACGATGTAACATTCCAGAAGCTAACAGTCTGATCACTGCCATGAATACCCTAACAGTTAACTGATGTTGGTACTTCTGGCATTTAGGCAATAAGCTACATGCAGCAGGATTTGGCAGTTGCAAAGACTCTGGGAGACATTGCAGGGGAGTGCAGAGCACATGGCAACCTAGGGTCAGCGTACTTCAGCAAAGGGAGTTACAAGGAGGCACTTACAGCACACCGCTATCAGCTGGTCCTGGCGATGAAGTGTAAAGACACACAGGCTGCTGCTGCTGCCCTCACCAGTCTGGGTGAGTCACTGAGATTCTGTTTCAAATGAAATTGGTTATAATTTGGACTTCAGTTCAGATTTGATGGCTGTTAGTACCCAACACAAGAGCTATGATAGATTGGATATCTTTGGGCACCTGAAGCAAGAATTACTGTACATTTCGTAGCTTTCGGTAGCTGATACAAGAGTTACTGTAGATTTGATAGCTTTTGGTAGCTAGCACAAGAGTTACTGCAGATTTGATAGCTGTCTCAATTCTTAGCACTTTCGGTCAGAATGGTGGTAATCCATGGACTATTTTCTGTATATATTACAAACAACTACCATGGTTAACTGTGTGTATTAAAACATTTGAATATTTTATGCTAAATAATTATAATACTGTGTGTGTGTTGTATAGTTTGTATTTTTGTCCTTTTATGCATTTATATGACTTATTCCACTTTGTATCACCACTTTGATTAACCTGTGGATTTGTGTAATGCAGAATGCATGCATGCATGTGTGTGTGTGTGTGTGTGTGTGTGTGTGTGTGTATGTATGTATGTATGTGTGTTTAAAAATTCAGGTGTCTCAGAAAAGTATTAATAAATAGTGATGAGAATTTTAATAAAATTAGGAGAGCGATAAGTTAAGCAAATACATGCTTCTTTTGAGCTCAAAAATGTTGTCTCATCCACAGTCCTAAATGGGTTTGATGATGATATATTGCACATAGCTCTGCAAGGTCTTGGACTGTGTTCACTGCCTCCTGTTCAAGAAAGCATGCAGAAGTGTGAATACAAGACAGTTGTCTAAACCCAGAAACTTTGTAATGTTAACTGTTTATTAAACTTAAAACATTGCATTTCTTACACATACAAATCACCTGTGATTAACAGTACAACCAATACAGTTGCACAGAAGATGCAGCTTGTGTGTGCGCTGTTAGCTGACGTGTTCACTATTGGCTAACCATTCTACTTTTAGAAATGTTAATGTTCAAGATGTGTGCAAGAGTTTAGTCACATTCATGCTGTTGTATTCTGTGTTATGATGTGTATAGGCTGTCAGGTCAGTTCATTTGGTTTCATGTCTTTGTCAGAGATGTCCTTCTGATGTGTGTCATCCCCGTTGTGTTTTGTACAATAGTAAGGAGCTCAGCATATTAGTACTACAGTCAAACACAACTATATTTGCCCCCCAAGACTCCCCAAGAACTCTCCACGCATTCTTGTATAACTGATCCAGAGGTCTAATCACAACCTGAAGATGGCCCCACATATAGGGCCGAAACATGTCGTTATAATATCCTCCTTGTAATAATAGAGGCAAATATAGTTGTGTTCGACTGTAAGTATTAATACACCAAGCTCCTTACTATTGTGACAAGCACTGTTCAGATAGATGTAACAGTATGCAGATATTTATTTACTGCAAAGCTACTCTACATGTTTTGGGTGTCACAGCACCCATCATCAGGAGTACTAAAAACTGTAACTGCAGCCTCTGGTACAGGTCATAATACTGGTGCAGCTACTTCCCTCCAACATGGCCTGCAGGCCACGTTGGAGGGAAGCAGCTGTTGCGTCTGTTGGATTTTTATTAACATTGAATTACAGTGCACAGAACCGTGAGCTTAAAAAACTGTTCAGATACTTTGAATGGACCAATGTTAAATGCTTTCACTACACTTCTGTTGCCATGTTCAACAGTTGACCACCCTGCCTGTGTTAATGTTTACTGTTTGCAGGTCATGTTTATACAGCAGTAGGTGACTATCCCAATGCACTAGCATCTCACAAACAGTGTGTACAACTGGTGAAGCAGATGGGGGACCGTCTGCAGGAGGCCAGAGAAATTGGTAATGTGGGTGCTGTGTACCTTGCCATGGGAGAGTTTGAGAGTGCAGTGGACTGTCACACACAACACCTGCGTCTGGCACGCAGGCTTGGCAATCAGGTATGCTGTGATCAGGTGTGAGGGACTTACAGCATTCAGATCTCGGCACTCTGTGTCCTCTATCTTTCAGTGTTTTGGTGTGTGTAACTCAACATGTACATGTGCATCATGTAACATGATACAGTGACCATGGATTTGTTGTCTTCTGCACTTAGGAAGATGCGATCATTTCTGCAGCTGCATTCGTGATGTGTTGCATAGTGTGGCCTGTTGGTATGGATATTTGTTATGAACGAAGGGGCAGGAACTTCACAATTTTTGTTTGTCTCACTAAACTAGGAGGAGCAGTGTATTAAGTTAGACTTTGGGTAGCACAGTTAGTTTAGTGATGAGGCTACAGACTGCATGTTTGATGAAGTGTGATTCAGTTCCTAGCAGGGGAAGAGATGCATCTCTTCCAATGCCAGAATGGCTGTGGAAATCAGCCAGGCTGCTGTTTAGTGGGTACTGACAGTGTTTTCTCCATGCGTACAGCAACCATGGTGTGAAACTGAGCAGTTATCAGTGATCCCTCTCTAGGGCCAAGGTAGAGAAAGAGTGGAACTGTACCTTCACTCCACCATGTCATGCACTTTTATGTTAATGGGTTAACATACCCTGGACTTCCGTCATCATCACAAATCTGCTGCTAAGTCTGTCAGCTCATCCACTTGAAACAGAATGTGTAGTTCACGGTGTGTTACAGTAAAGATATGAATAGGACAGCCAAGGGAATGGCTGCAGAGCAACAAGTGATGTGATTAAAGTGTGTCCTGAGAGAAAAATATTGTATTTCATATTGGTGCATTTGTGCTTAACTTGGCGTGTTAGGCTAACTTGGTCAAAGCACCATTCAGCAGCCAGACATAGATACAGGAATGAATGTGTTACATTGCCAGGTTCTTTGTGTATATTTGCGAGTCTTATTGTTCAGTGAGGCAGAGTGCTTGACTTATGCATGAGGCTTCTTAAAAGTGAAGCTGTGGTGATTCTGCAGGTGGAGGAGGCTCGGGCATACAGCAACCTTGGATCATCACACCACTACCGACGGAACTTTGCGCAGGCCATCTCGTACCACGAAAATGTTTTGCGGATTGCACAGGAACTGGGCGACCATGCTGTAGAGGCACGAGCATACGCAGGCCTGGGCCATGCAGCGCGCTGTGCTGGTGACTACACGCAGGTGTGGGGTGGTAGTCCATAAGAGTGTCGAAACTGACATTTTAACAGATGTTAATTGTACACAGCTTAGAACTTGAAAATGTATAAATCATCCCCAAAAATTACAAAAGTAAATATCTATTTTACTCAATGAAGAAGTAAAACAGGGAATTAATAGTTATGCTGTGACACTTTAACAACATACAAATCATGTCATTACATTTGAAGTCAATACACAAAATAAAGAATGCTCCGTGAAAGTTGCCATATTGTGTACATTTTACAGAAGGTGCTGTTATGTCATACAAGAACATTTCCTGCTGCAACCAGTCTGGCTGACTACCATATATCTGGCAGTATTTTGTTGTATTTCTGTCATGGAATGAGACACATTTGCATCACTTTCCATATGTAAACCTCCAAATGCGGTGCCAGTATGTTGTGTTCTTATAAGTTAAAAAGTGTAAGCACCGTAACAACATGTTATACATATTGCATACCTTGAGACACCCTGGTATGGCATTACATATATTTACATATCATCATCATCATCATCATCATCATCGTCATGTTCCTGAAGGGTTAGGTGTGTTTCCTGTTCCTTGATGCTCAAGTTGAAGTTGGTCCCTCCATCTCTTCCTCGGTCATCCTATGTTCCTTCGTCCTTTTGGTTTATATTGTAGTGGTCTCAGGGGTTATACAGATGCTGATATGTAAAACCCACAAATCCTGAGAAAACCAACCACAACAACAACGTTGGCTCTGTCGGCAAATCCTACTCCCCCGTCCACGAAGGCTATGGCCACGTGACCCCTGGGCAATGCAGCTAAAACTGTAGCAGACGGGAGAGGGTGCAGGCAAAAGTGCAGCACCTTAAAATTGGGCCCATTCAGCTAAGGGAGCACACCGCTACAGAAAAGCATGCAGGTCTAGAGGCATCAAGGTGGCAGCCCCACCACTAGACTCACCCTGTGACGGGCTGGTAACCTATCCAGGGGACACCAAGATACTCGTAAAATCCTCAAAAGAAAAAGTGGACCAACACTCAGTATTAACATATTTAGTATTTATATATTGTTTTTATTTTGTAATAATTGAAACAATAAATGCAGAATGCAAATCACATACATGTTTAGGCACACAACTGGCATTTTCTGACCTCAACCCAAAGGCACCTGAATGCATTTCTATGCCTGTCATGAATGGGTTAACAACAGAATATACTTACTTTGAATACCATGGAGGCAGTAGTGGGGTTTATAACCTGCATGCTAATAGCAACTGAACAAATGATGTCACTGGGTACAGTAGCTCCATCTGTTGGGCTGTCTGAGTAGGTTCCTACTTTGTTCTCTTTGCAGACACAGAACCAGTCTCCACAATGTGCATCTGAAACCAAAGTGAGATGACGAACAGTGTCCAGTGTGTCTGTCAGTTGTGTAACTTGGTATTTTCTCAGACTCGTGGGTTTAGATTGTTGTGGTGTCAGTTGAATATCACTGGTGTAGGTCATGTTCCACAGACTAAAGCAGCATAATATTGTGCCTTACACTGACTTGTGTTACTGATGGCAGGCAAAGTGGTGGCACGAGCGACAGTTGGACATGGCTCTGGCCTTGCGAGATAAGGTGGGCGAAGGTCGAGCGTGCTCAAACCTGGGTATCGTGTACCAGCTGCTGGGGGAGCATGATGCTGCTCTGAAATTGCATCAGGCACATCTGAGCATAGCACGTCAGCTACAGGACCGTGCAGGAATGGGGCGTGCGTATGGTAATATTGGAAATGCCTACAGTGCCATGGGCTACTATGAACAGGTACTGGTGTAATGCAAATGTACAAACAGTAGTGGTTGCTGATGTTCTGCCTCTGTGGCAGATCATACTGTAGTTGAAGTTGAAGTGCGGGTTCTACTTGTGTAATGTCCACTCTTTGTTGCTGGGAACGTCATGTACAGATCCTTTTACTATGAATTGTCCTGTCCCTAACTTGCAGCTTGTGTTCAGGTTTTCCCACAGATGAACTAAAACTCTCTTTGAGTCCAACAATTTGACTGCACTGTGAACACACCTGGTGTAAGCTGTGTTCAGCAATTGATAGTAGTTATCTCTAGAATGTTTAGTGTGATTGTCAGTCTGTATGTGTAATTTGACCACAGAGATGGAGTGTAAATGGAACTGGATAGTTGAAATAACTGTAGGGTGTCCATGAAGAGGAGGGGAGTACAGTAGAGTTTCAGTGTTTGGGATTTTGACCTTTTGTGATCACCCAGTGTAATACCACTTTCCAAATTACCATCTCATTGAGTCTCTCTGTCTTTCATTGAGTGAGACTGTTGCTTTTATGCTTCATGTAATGAGACAGGCCTTCAGTCATTTAATGGATTCTTGTTCTTGTATGGCACTGAGAATAAATGGAGTAAACTACAATGTTTTTTTTTAAGCTTTTTGAGTAAGTTATTTGTATTTTTATTATTGGAATTTCATAAGTTGTTGGAAAGAGATATATGTCTGTCTTAACATTGAAAATTGTTTCCATTCCATTCCACAGCATGGAAAAGTGGCGGACATTACATGATTAATCATGGTGTCACAGTCCATTGCTGTATTGCGGTGTCAGAATTTATTTTTGCAGTCTTCCGCTGTTGGGTGGTGGGTGTGTGTGTGTGTGTGTGTGTGTTTTTTTCTTTCCCCCCCCCCCACCCCCTTGTTTGTCTTTTACTTTGGACAGCAGGAGAGGGGAAAATGTGGCTAGCAAATGCGTAACCTTTTTGCTGGCAAGAGAAATTACAGAAATGTTGTTACATGGGTCAAGATTTGTTATTCCATCTCCATTACAATGCACTGAAGTTCAGAATACACAAAATAGTAAATCTTTGAACTTATTTTGTGGAGGCTTGACACATGGTCTTTCTGGGAGGATAATTAAAGGTGTTTGAACAAAGGAATGACAAGATCACTTGGTGGTGTTAGGGTAGTAAAATGCAGGAGACTGAGACGGGCTGGGTATTTAGGTGGGATGGCAGAGATGTGACTCTAAATTTTGCTGTGGTAAATGATCCTGGGAGTAATGAGATGGAGATGGGGGATGATGCTAATGTACAGAAATGAGTTGGATAGAAGTGGCTCAGGATGGTGTGGGTGACAGTTGGGTGGAACTGGCTCAGGATTGTGTCCAGTGATGGGCTTTAGTATTAATGATGTTCATCTTGGGGCTGTGCTACCATAGCTATAAATCATTTTGTGTATGTAACAGTTGGTAAAACTGTGACATTACTGTAGTATTGCCAGGAATTTCCAAATAGTAAAGAATGTGGAAATGAAATTTGAGGTTCTTGCATGTGTGAGGATTAAGATCACTATCTTTTTGATAGGATGGTGCCCAGTAGTTTGGTTCATGGGTGCTAATGTTTTGGTAAAATTTGGTGACCTCATCTTGAAACTTGTGGTGAGGCAGCAGGTTCCTCCAGAACATTGGTAGTTATGTTCCAAACTGCAGGAGTTACTTGGCAGAGAGCACCAATTGGCACAAGGGAGAGCAGATGTTGGACAGGGCCTGTTTTGTGCGTCTTGTTGTCACTGTGATGTCTTATGCAGGCGATCAAGTACCATAAGCAAGAGCTCACCATCTCCAAGGAGGTGAATGACCGCAGCTCTGAAGCATCAACCCACGGAAACTTGGCCGTAGCATACCAAGCCCTTGGCGCACATGAGATGGCACTGCTTCACTACCGCGCACATCTAAACACAGCACGTGAGCTCAAGGACACTGCCGGAGAGGCGTGTGCACTCCTGAACCTTGGAAACTGTTTGTCTTCGCGTGGTGAATTTGGCCAGGCGGTTCCTTTCTATGAGAACTATCTGATGCTATCTCAGGTACCAAGTGGCAGTCACATGTGTTTAATGTAGCAAGAGAGTTTGTCACAGCATGAGGGCCCAGGGAGTCCGTGCGGGGACAAGTTGTAGGGGAAATTAACAGGCTAAAGTAGCATGGGTATGTTTGATGACAGAGATGTGCAGAACGGATGAGAGTGAAATGCACTGGCAACAGCAAAGTGTCTCTTATGGATAGGTGCCTGTGAGTAGAACTTTTGTCTGGTTGGCAAACTGGGTTAGCATTTCTTGACCTTAACTGATCCCACATCAAAGGATTTTACCAAATGCTTTGAATATGTTTCACAATTTCAGCACTCAGTTTTGAACTGGAGCAGGACAGGGGGCCTAATCTGTGAACATTTACTAGCATTAACAATAACAATAATGATGATGATGATTACAATAATAATAATAGTACAGGTAATCCATCTGCTCTCATTATCAGTACTCCTTTTTTTAATCTGTATGTTCAGTGACTCTAAATGACAGCCACAATGAGAGATTTTAGTGTCGGTAGAAACAGAATCCTGAAATTTTTAGTTAGTAGTAAGTGTTTTAAAGGTAATTTGATCATACTTACAAATCACATGATTCCCATAAAATATGAACATTTTCCTTCACTTCTGTGTTGATGTCGGAATCGTACGAACTGGCATAGCGGTAGGTTATAAACATATGGAATGTGTTATTGGAACATTCATTTGTTTTTATGCAAATGTCTGAAATGGGGATTACTGAATTTGCTTCACATTTTATGTTGTGAAGCAATAGAGATGTTCCTTTATTGGTGACTCTGTCTATCATATTGTTTGTCCTAAGAGATTTCCCTCTGTTCAATTGTTTTCTCTGTGTCTTCATGCTGATGGCACTTCCTTGCTCATACCTTTTCTTGGTGTCTTTTTATAATATTGTTTTAAGTCAGGTCACACAAATTTTCCAAAAATCTAAGAGCCACCTCATATTCTACATGCCAGAAGGGTGCCATGCACAATGTTCCATGCTAGAACCCATAAATATTAGGCTCCACAGTACAAAATGTAGTCATCCTTGTGAACTGGTGCCTGGATTTTGTGCATCCCTCTTTTAAGTACATGTAACATTTAGAGTGTTTAATTTTTATGTTCATTTTAAACATTCCTACATTAATAGCTATTTGAGTTTAATTGAAAAACTGCGAATTTTTTATGTCCAGTACAGGAATGTGTTACATTTGCTTGTGATTTGCGGGATGTAGCTTTGGAAGTACCACAAGAAAACATTGTCTTGAAGAAGTTTTAGGTGGGAGGGTTGCGAGATACAATGGTGAGTCAAATGAAAACTGTAAATATTTTAATGTAATTGTATGTTAATTTTTAAGGTTTTCATTTGACTCTTCCTCGTATAATAATGTTTTGAGTGTGATATAAATGGAAGGGAATACAGTTGAGACAGTGTCAGGATACAGAAACACAAAGATAGACCAGGTTAATGAAGTTAGTTTTTTAGTATAACTGGGTGAACCCTCATGGTGGAATTTGGCTGCTTCTTCTTTTTCCACGTGTAATTCAGGATGTCATATGTTAGCCCAGGCTAGTGTGCAGGTACCCATTTGTTTACGTGATTTGAAATGACATGGATTTGGCATCGACATTATGTCTTGTGAATATCCATTGAATTTATTTTCTTTGGAAAATGTTACAATATTATTGGTCAAAAACAACAAGGAGCTGGAAGGAATTATATACTTTTAAATGAACACAAAAAGCCTTGAAACCAAAAACCAAAGGGGTGGTAAAAAATTTTGGGGTTGTTGAGTTTTGAGTTGTGGATTCCAGTTTACAGGGATGTAACACTGTGTTGTTGGACAGGTGTTTTCTGGCATCCCAAAGGATTTATGGTACCTTCAAGTTCAGGGCCAAGCCATCCAAGAGGACTCTACTTTCACTACTCGACCTTGCAAATGAAGGCACCATAATCCTTTGAAACTCTGTAACCACTCTGCGTATGACACAGCATCACATCCCAGAATACCTGACTCTACAGCAGCATCTTTTTGAGGGTTCCCAGATCTCCCTGTTTTGAGTTACAGAACTCTGATATATATCAGGGGATTTCCTGCATTTCATTTTAATCTTTCCATGTCTTTTCATCAGTACTATATATTATCAAATAGTTGAGAATTGTCCTTATTTTCTGCATGTAGTAATTTCATATTTTCCATGTCTTTTTGAAGCATATGCATACTTCTCAGGAATAATTTCACAGATGTGAGTTACGATCTGTTATGGTTGTCACTTGGTCACTGTTGTCAGGTTGACAGCCATTTAAATTGAATCAATAAATTTTCACCCTTTTTCATGGCATGTTTTGTATTATTTGTGTGTGACGTTGTGGCATTCACCTCACTATCTCTGCGTGTTATTCCAGTAATGAACACTATGAATGTGAAAATTATGATCTGTGATGTAACACAGTGCAGTTTGGTAGATAGGCCAACATTTGGGAGGAACCTACTGCATATTTGGGGGAGGGGGGGGGGGGGGGGGGGCCAAGGTCAAAGGAAAACAAAGGGTTTCTTTTTA
>Ga0123357_10008033_pt1 | contig 13130 bp, 9 predicted proteins | sample TergutEmb28metaG_FD_89873 | JGI IMG/M metagenome (GOLD analysis project Ga0123357, IMG submission 89873) | Embiratermes neotenicus P4 segment gut microbial communities from Petit-Saut dam, French Guiana - Emb289 P4 | ecosystem: Host-associated > Arthropoda: Insects > Digestive system > Gut ...
CCGTAATTATTTTTTTCAACATTTATAACCTTTCCTCTTGAATCAATCTCAAGACAATATGTATCATCACATAAAAATTCATCGTCTAATTTCTTCCAATTCAGTTTTTTAATTTCATTGAAAACGGCTTTCGACATTTCTTTTTTCTTTCTTGAAATACCTCCTTTAACTTTTTGATAATTATTTATAATGTGCTTATCAACCAAAATTCCTTTGCGAATGATATAAAGTTCTTCTTTGTCGTAAATAGATGTAAAAATACCGTCCCACCAAATACGCTTACCTTTTGGAATGGTAAATTCACTTGAATACCAATCAATAAACACTTTGTTGTTTTTAACTTTCTCTTGAAAAACCCTTTGCATCTGTTTATTTGAATTATTAAAGTCATCTACATCAAGTTTTCTTAACGAATTGCAAGGAATAATATATTTCAAAAACAAACTGTCGTTTTCCAAACTGTAAACTGCTTGATAACCTCGCCAACAATTCGTAGAGGTAACCCCGTATCCAAAATCATTGCGAAAACTGAAACCAAACAAACTATTACTATCTGTTGGCTGTTCAACTGATTGCAAATAATCTTCCAAAATTAATTGATAAAGCGGTAAAGTATCATTACCAATTATCAAATAATCAGGCGTTTGTGGACTTGCCTTCATATATGCTATTGGTATCAGTAGTAAAAATAAAATTATCAACCTTTTTCTCATATTTTCTATTTTTTTAGATTATTTCATTCAAATTCGCCTTAAAAATCTATTTTTCAACTTATTCCATTGCTCTGTCGCCCGCGCCTTGCACCTAACTCCTAAATATGCACACAAAAATAATATTTTTTATCAAAGTAAAAAAACATAATGATTTTACCTTCCCATCATTATCAGCAGCACACTGATATCAGATGGCGAAATGCCGGGGATACGGCTTGCCTGACCTATAGTTTCGGGGTTGATGAGCGAAAGTTTTTGACGCGCTTCGGTTGATAACGATTTCAAGGAATTGTAATCAATTTTGCCCTTAATAAAAATTTTCTCCAAACGCTGAAGTTTGTCTGCAAGCAGTTTTTCGCGCTCGATATATCCCGCATATTTCAGATTTATTTCTGTTGATTCAACAATTTCTTCGGTTCTGTTTAAAATATTATCAATTTGCATTTTCAATGCAGGCACAACCTCAATGAGTTCCGACAAATTTATTTGCGCTCGCAAAACGATTTCCGAAAGTTTAACACTCTGTTTTAAAGGCGTTGCATTTTTATTTTCCAAAAAATAATTTATTTCTTTGGGTTTAATAGAATATTTTTTCAAAAAATCAATTAACTTTTTTTGTGCTGTTTCTTTTTGTTTAAATAAATCCAAACGCTCTTTTGATGCCAAGCCGCAATAGTACGATTTTTCGGTCAAACGTGCATCTGCATTATCCTGTCGGAGCAGAAGGCGATATTCTGCACGCGAGGTGAACATACGATACGGCTCGTCAACACCTTTGGTAACAAGGTCGTCAATCAGCACGCCGATATATGCCTCGTTGCGCGAAAGGGTAAATTCCGTTGTGCCGTTGCAATGCAGGTGTGCATTTATTCCTGCTATTATTCCTTGACCTGCTGCCTCTTCGTAGCCTGTTGTGCCGTTGATTTGTCCTGCAAAAAACAGATTTTTTATCAATTTTGTTTCCAAAGTATGAAGCAATTGAGTCGGAAGAAAAAAATCGTATTCAATGGCATATCCCGGACGAAACAGTACGGCATTTTCCATTCCTGCAACTGTATGGATTGCCTCAATTTGCGTTTCAATTGGCAACGAAGACGAAAAACCGTTAAGATAATATTCGTTGGAGTCGCTGCCTTCCGGTTCCAAAAACAGTTGGTGAGACGGCTTGTCGGCAAAGGTTACAATTTTCGTTTCTATGCTCGGACAATATCGCGGACCAATGCTTTGGATTTGTCCGTTGAAAAGAGGCGATTTCGATAAATCGCGGTGCAGAATATCATGTGTTTTTTTATTAGTATAAGTAATAAAACAACTGCGCTGGGACAATGTGCGTTTAATATTTGATAAAAAACTGAATTGATGAAAATCGTTATCGCCATTTTGTTCGGTCATTTTTGAAAAATCAATTGTGCGCCCGTCAATGCGTGCAGGAGTTCCTGTTTTCATACGGTCAACAGCAAAACCGAGCGTTTTAAGTTGTTCGGTGATACCGTATGACGCTATTTCGGAAATTCGTCCTCCCGAAATTTTTGTCTGCCCAAAGTGCATCAATCCGTTCAAAAAAGTTCCGACGGTAAGTATCACACTTTTAGCATAAAATATTGCGCCTAAGGCGGTTTTTACCCCGATTATTTGATTCTTTCTAATTAACAGTTCAATAACAGTATCTTGCCATATAGATAGATTTTCGGTATGAGTGACGGTTTTTATCCATTCAAAAACGAACTGCTGTCTGTCCGTCTGCGCCCGCGGCGACCACATTGCAGGACCTTTGGAACGATTGAGCATACGAAATTGAATTGCCGTCTGGTCGGTAATTATTCCCATTTGTCCGCCCAGAGCGTCAATTTCTCGCACAATTTGTCCTTTTGCAATTCCTCCGACGGCAGGGTTACAACTCATCTGCCCCAATGTGTTCATGTTCATAGAGATAAGCAAAGTTTGCGAGCCGAGCCGAGCCGCCGCACAAGCCGCTTCACAGCCCGCATGTCCACCCCCAACAACTATTACATCGTATTTGAAACTCATCAATGGATTATTTGTTACCGAAATTCTAAAAATAATTATTTGCAAAAATAATAAAACAAAGTCAATTTCCGATAAATATTTGAAATTAAATATTTTAAGTTTGTGGTTTTAATACAAAACCACTATTGTCCGATAAAATACATTAAATTATTGTTAATCAATTGTTTATAAACATTAACCCCCATCTTTTAAATTTGCTTTTAACTACTTGGTATTAAGTGAATTATATAAAAAAATAAAATTTTTATCGGACAATAGTGATTGGAAAGTTAAAAAGTCGATTTATCAAAAGAAAGTTACCAGTACTAAGCATTGATACAAAAAAGAATGAAATGATAGGAAACTTTTATCGTGAGAGTCAAATTTTTAGCAAATAATCAACCGCTGCAAATGATCACGATTTCAAGAGTTTTTCGGAAGGAATTGCTGTCCCTCATGGTATATATGATGTAGCAAAGAATATTTGTTATTTGAGTATTGGAACAAATAAAGATACAACAGAATTTGTAAAAGATAACATTGAGTATCATTGGACAAATTCAATAAAAAAAGATTATCCCAATGTACTTTTGGTGCATTAATAATTGACATATTTTAACTAAAGGTAGTTTCAACCACTAAATGCAATTATTCTTTTTGCAAAAGTATGAAAAAAATTTCTTTTGGTGAATAAAAATTTAATTTTGCTCTTGGTCTATTGTGCTATTACAACAATTAAATGCAACTTTTAACCTCTTTGTGCAAACCATGATGCGTTTTCATCCGGTTTTACATGTTGCCATAGTAATTTTTCTATTGGCTTGTTAGTTAGTAGATTAAGCATAATATCGTAATTCGGACTTTCTTTTATAATTCCTATTTTCTGGGCTTGAGAAACATTCGGCAATGCGCAAAACTCTTCTATAATTTCAAGTTTTTTAGCAATATATGCTGCCCGTATTTTTTCTTCTGCACATTTTATCCAATCCTTATATTTTTCGCCTGAAATGGCGTAGAGTTCATTCAAATCTTTGTCTTTACTTATGTAATTCCATACTTTATTTTCTGTTATGCCAAGCATAATTTTGTGCAGTCGCTTGTATCCTTCAAATTTAATTTTCAGCCGTTCTCCGCTTTCAAAGCGCAAAACAAAACCTTCTGCATTGTTGCAGTTTAGTTTCATAACATCATCAAAAGAATTTATGCCGTCAAAAATTTTCGGTTTTGAAAAGGTAAGATTTTCAAAATCAAAGATTTCATTTCCTGTGTCTGTATCAATTACAGCCAGCAAAACTAATTCCTCTCTCTGTCCGTAATCAACTATAATGCTGTTTTCGGGATAAATTATTTCAAAAAGATAAGTATATTCCGACTTCATTTTTGGCAAATTCACCTCATATTTTTGATGTAAAATCCGATTAGCACGTATTGCCTGCTTGCCGGTGAAACTGCCGCGCGTGGCAATATGCCAATTTCCTGCATACCAATAACTTATACCGAGCGAACCATCAATTTTTTCGGTTACGGTAAATTTTCCATGAGGTAATATTTGCGGCACAACTTCCTGATAACTGAAAAATTTGCGGAACGGACGGCTCACAATATTCATTTTATAGTTCAAAATCATTCCTCGACAAGCACACGTTGCCTCGTTCCAAACGTCAAAATGTTGAGCCCGTTTGCTGTAATTATACAGCCACAGCGGAAATTCGGGATGTTTCTGTACGTTGATAAACCGCCGTGCTATCATTTCTTCAAGTAATATCGGATTCTCAAATTTTGCCATTAAAATTTTATTAAATTATGATAGTTTTTCAACTTACTGATTTATATAATAGAAAAGTCGCATAAAATTGAAATGCAACAGCACAAAAATACGGCTTTTATTTTGGAAATGCAAAAATTAATCCGTACTTTCAATTAATAAATGCAACTTAAAGTATAAAAACTCTTTATCATTGGCATATGCCAATGATAAAGAGTTGGGAAAAAATTCTTGCTTTTACGTTGTATATGAAAAAGAAACATATTACCCAAGAGCAAAGGTACACAATTTATTGCTTACACAAGCAAGGATGTACACAAAAATTTATTGCCGAAACTATCGGCAAGGACAAATCGGTTATAAGCCGAGAGTTGTATGTTAATTTTATTGCTGTAAAAATAAAACTATTTTATGTAAAATCCAAAATTTCGAAAAACGCATTATTTTTCGATTTGTAAAAATTATCACTGCATAAAAAAGGACAATGCAATATTGCACTGAGAAAAACACACTACTATATTTATAACAAACGTATTACTTTTTTATGATGTAGTTAGCCAAAATGCGCCTCAATAATAACGGTTCAGTTTCTTTTTCAAAAATTTTAAAACCCTACAGCAATTCCGAACATAATTGCAAACTTATTTCCTTGCAAAAACGACGGAGAAAACATATCCATATAAAATTGTGAAGTATTATCCTTCGGACTATTGTCGGAATTAACCAAGTCCGGTCGCAGTTTGTACAAATCCGGATTATCGGGACGAATTTCTCCCGGAAGAACATCGCCTTTGGGCAAAGCGGCTTTTGTATTGTAAAAAGAGGCTTCAAATATTGCAAAAACGTTTGTAAAAATCTCATAATTAACTTTCAATGAAAGAATATCACTTTGCCAAATCACATCTTGCAGAAAAGGCGTACTAATTTGAACAGAAAGGTCTCTTCCCGTAAGATATTCAAATTCATTTCCTTTCTTTGCATCTGTAAATGAGGCAGTTATATCTAATCCTCGAAGGGGTTTGTAAGTAGCCGCAAGATATATTTCCTGCGAATTATCCCAAAGATAATGCCCAAGATTGTAGCCGTTTGAAGTATAGGTAATTTCGGGAATTTTATGCTTGTACATTCCAATATTATTTCGCGTATATTCTGCTGTAAATATCAAATTATCAACAGGATAATTCGATAAGTTTGCTCCAAATTTATAAGAAATCGGATTTTTTTCTTTACTGCTTGATTTGAAACGTGCAAAACTTATTTCATCGGCAAAAATAGAAGTAAATATATGCAAATGCTTGATATTACGCGAACTGAGATTGATATAAACCTGCGAATTTTGATTCTCGGTACCCGTTCCTTTTGTAAAAAGGTGGTCAATTGACTTGAAAAATGCGATAGGAATAAAATAACCGATATTAACAGCATTTTCTGCATAAATGATAGAGTTTCCAACTGAAAGATTTAAATTGGATATTGGCGTGAAAGTCAACATATTAGCCGCCATAAATTTATTCGTTTGGCGAAACCAGAATTTCCCTGTATTGTCGATATAAGCGTATGCAGAATCATTTTTTGAAATATTTGAAACTAACCAACCATGGAAATAGTTGAGTTCAAACCATTTAACAGGTTTAATACGCAGATAAATTGCAGGAAATGATGGAGCATGTCCCGAAAGGATATTTGCTCCATGATAATTGTCGCCCCACACGAAATTATCTTTGACCAAACCGAGCGAACCCCAAGAAGTACAAAAATTAATTCCACCGCGTGAGTCGCTGAAATCACCGTTACCGACCGTAGATTCCTTATATTCGGCACCGGTAAACTGATTTAGATAACGAGGCTTTGAAAGCAAAGATGACACTTTATTATTCCCGCCGAGGAAAGCCACATCGCGCAAACTACCCCATACAGCAACGTGTTTCCCAATTGCGGCATTAATCTCAGCCCCAACCCAGCGTTTTAGAATGGTTTTATCGCCATTGTTCCAAATTTGAACTCCTAATAGCGGCGCAAGGGATGCTTTAAACAGCGTATCATTGTAATAAATAGCAGGTTCAAGCAGCGAAACTTCAACCGTGCTGTCGTTGTAAACGTCAAAATAGGTTTCGGGTAAGTTATTCATTTCCAGCGCATAAGATTGCAAATAAAACATTAATTCTTTTTGCTGGCGTGAATTTAATTCCGCTCTGTGAACATCTGCCTCACGCAATTTTTGCGCAATAAGATTACGCGGATATGGTTTTACAGCCGAATTAATATCAATAATTTGTGCTGATGCCAACTCGTCAATAAAATCGTAAATCTTTGAGTATGAAACATTTTGAGGAATATCTTGTGCAGTCAAACTCAAAGAAATGTATAAAATGCCAAATACAATAAAAATTTTTTTCATTATTTTAATATTTTTAAAATTTTAATACCAAATTTACCTAATTTATATTTAAAAGGACTGAAAATATAACAAAATCGTCCATATTCTATTTGTTTTCCGCCAAATTTCGATTTGAATTCGCGCACGCCGTAAGGTTTTTCGGGAACACCGGCACCCATAAAATCGAATTTTGGAATAGCGTTTTGCAAAGCAAAATCAATGCCTGCCCAAGTTGCAACAATTGATGGATAATTATTGTGAAACTTTTTGTCTTTTCCACAAACAAACCATTCGTAAACTGCATTATCACTGAGAGTTACCACAACAATTCCACCGATAATTTTTTCACTTTTTTTAACGGTAAAAATCTTACCGTAATTTTTTTGCGCCAAAATTATAAAAAATTTCAATGGAAAAAGCGGCGTATGTATTTTTCTTTTATATAATGTTTTAAGACACGCATAAAATTCAGCGATTTCATCCGTTTTTGTAATTTGTTCTATTTTAGAGCCATTTCGTTGAGCAATTTTCAACTGGCGGCGTTTGCTTGGACTAAAATTGCGTATAACTTGCTCTTTATCAGTTGTTTGTATATAAATATTAAAATGTTTTTGATATAGAAATCCTGCCTTTTCAAAGTCAGTTTTCCATTTAGAGAAATCATTAAAATTGCGAATTTCAAGAAATATTGCTTTTTTATTAATATTTTTTACAATTTCATTTAAAAAAGTTTGAATAACATCATTTTCAATATTGTTTTTAAATAAAATTCCCCCTTGAATAATTGCGCGTTTGGTAAAATTTTTGAAAATGCCAAAACCGTTTTCTTCAATGTATCCAATTGCAACTGCCTGTAATTCATTATTTTGAGTAATTGCGTATGCAAAAGGTTCAACAAACGACAATTCGTTGTAAAAATCGTAACATTCGGGTGTTTGAAAAAAAGATGCAACCTCAGAACTTTGCACAAGTGCATCCCACTGCGTTTTGTCAATTTTTGAAACGGCGTTTAAGAATTTCATCTATTCAAAATGTTATGATATATTTTTATTAACTCTTTTATAATCAATTTATTATCTAATTTTAATTCAATAATTTTTTCACGTCCATTGCTTCGGCTGTTTTGTTCTAAAACTTTCAGCAAGCAAGCAACAATTTCATTTTCATCATAAGTATTTGTTACATAACAATTTGCAACGCCTTCAAGTTTTTCGCGCACATCACCAACATCAACCGAAACAACAGGACAATTGCAAGCCATAGCCTCTTTTATAAATTGCGGAGAACCTTCGGAAAATGAAGTGAGCAGCGCACAATCAACTGCATTCATCAATTCGCTTACTTGCTGGCGAGTGTAATCTTTTAACTCCAAAAGAGTTACGTTTTTATTTTTATTAATTACTTTTTCTGCCAAATAATAATTTTTTACTGCATTATCGAATGAACTTGAAAATAATACATATTTTTTTGTAATATCTAAATTATAATTTTCTCTGATTACATCTTTATTATTTAAAGGTATAAAAATCTCCGTATCAACTCCACATGGCAACAGAGCATAGTTTTTTTTAGGTTTTGCAGTTTGAATATTTTTTTGAGAAACAAAAATATTGAATTTTGACAACAATATGGCGATTTTAGAAAAACGCAATACTTTTTTAGAGTTAATATCGCTGCCGTGATAGGTTGTAACAACAGGAACGCGGCGTTGCAAATTTGCCAAAAGTCCGGACAAACCATAGTGTGCATGAATTATAACAGGTTGAAAATCAGATATTTTGCGCAAAAATTTTCTATAATTTTTCAAATATCCCCAACTCCCTTTTCCTTCAACGGTAAAAATTTCAACATTACAATTTGCTTTTTTCAAAAAATCAACTTGCTCTGCAATAAAAGGTGCAATTCTGCCCGAATTTTTACTGCACACAATCAATATTTTCAAATCTTCATTTTTCATCTATATCATACCTCGCCCTGCAAGTTTTACCCAATTCCACGCAATAAGCGCTGCAAACAGCAAAATAATATAAACAGTGTAATATTTTTTCACCTGATTTGTTGACCTGCTGACTCCGTATGCGGCGAACATCAGAAAAAACGGCAATGCAGGTAAATGAAAACGCCCTGACTGCGCAAAACCGCTTGCTGAGATAACAGCCAGATAACCAATCATAAACGAACCTATTAACAAAAAATCTCGCCACTTTCCCCTCGATTTTATTGTGTCATAAATTATCAAAAACAATGCAAGCATTACAAAAAACGCCATTATATTTTTCACGAAATAACTGCCATTCAAAAGTTGCAGCATACGTTGAGGAACGCCGGTTTCGGAAGCGAACGGAATAACAAAAACTAATGGTGCAAAAATAGCGACTTGCCCATATTTTGCAAATTTATTTCCACCGGCACGTTCAGATCGCCATGTCATGTTTTCTTCCTGATTCATCTGACGGCTATTCCATGTCTGTTCTATCTCTGTTATTATTTTTCCTCCTGCTATAAAAGATACGGCTGCAACAACCCAAATTATCAAAATTGCACGTTTGCCAAAATTTCCAACTCTCGCAGAAGTGAAAAATAATGCGGTAATAAAAGAAAAAAACAGACCCATGCCAAGCAAAGAGCGGAAAGAAAACAAAGCCATTGCACAAAGTACAGGCATAACAAGATTTCCAAAAGTAAAATGAGCGCTACGAATAGCGTTGTCGGCACGTTCAAGTCCATAAACAACAAGAAAAATCATTTCTGTTTCTTTGGTGTGCATTCCGCAAATATTAATCAAATCGGGCATTAGCATGCAAAAAATTCCAGCCATTCTGCCAACATTTTCACCAAAAGTTCGAGAAGCAAGTTTATAAACTAAAACAGCCGTAAAAGCACTTAAAACTGCTTTTACCAAACGTGCAATCAAAATATTATGTCCATATACCATGTAACTCGCGCCAAGAAAAGTGGCGTAACCTCTGTCCGAAAATCCAATGCCTGCAAAAATATTTTCATACGCCCCCCAACCCTGTTCATACAACTGTTGTGCAAGCCAATCGTAATGTCCTGCATCAGCGGTATCAAATTCAAAAGGATTACCATTGAGTACTGTATAAAAAAAGTAAGAAAAAACTACCCAAATAATTCGTATTAACAAACTGATGAAAAAAACATTGTTAATGAATGTTTTAGGCGATAAATTTGCCCACTTCAAAGGCAAACGATAACTTCCAATAAAAAACAACAAAACAGAAACAGCGCCGATAATATAGTTGTACCACGCCATCGGATGCCCCAAAAAGATGACTAAGCAGGCAATAATTGAAATAAAATAAAGCCCTGTCGCTCGTTTTGTGAAATATTGAGGAAAATAATCTAACATTTTATAATTCAAATAATATTTTTATAGATTTTGTTTAAATTTTCAAAAATTTTGGTAACGCTTAAATTTTCGCGTACAAATTTATTAGCATTTTGGGCTTTTTGTTTATAAATTTCTTTATTTTTAATAAAATCAGTAAATTTTTCAAACAAATCTTGCGGATTATTCGATTGATAAACCGTGCCGTATTTCCCATTTTCGGTCAGTTCATTCATTGCTCCCCAATCATTTACAAACACAGGAACTCCCGCTGTCATCGCCTCAGCAACCGCAATTCCGAATGTATCGTGCGCCGATGAATATACAAAAGCGTCTAATTGCCGCAGTATGTTCGGTATATCGTTGCGTCCGCCAAGAAAGAAAACTTTTGTATCCAAAAGTCCGTTTGTCCGGCAAAAATCAACGCACTCATCATACAGATGCGATTGTGATTCAATCCTTAAGCCCGCAAAAACAAACCTAAAATCATATCCTGCATCAGATAGCAACTTCAAAAAGCGACAAATCACAATTTGATTTCGTACATAAACAAAATTGCCAACAGAACCAATCAACAATTCACACTTTTGAGCGAACAAAGGTATAATTTCTTTTTGATTATCAATTTTTTCAAAACTTATACAGTTATATACAACATGTTGATTATCAGGCAATAAATTATATTTTTTTATATAATAATTTTTCTGAAAATTGCTGACAAAAATATTTGCGGCAGTTAATTTTAAACTTTTTTTAAAAAAATTTGCAAAAAAACCTTTCATTCCAAAATCAAAACAGTGAACTGTTTGAATAATCTTAATTTTTGTACCAAAAGTTGCTAATTTTGCATAAAGAGTATCTATTGAAATTTGAGCATGAACAATATCTATATTATTATTTTTTAATAATTTACGCAATTTAAAAAGATAAAAAACATCAAACGGGAAACGCGGCGCAAGAGAAAATAATTTTTGCCCCGATGTATAAAAATCTTCTTTGTATTCGCCGCCTTTTCTGTGAATGCCAATGAACTGAAAATCAGAAGTTTGTCCATTTTTGAACATATCCAACATCAACGTTTCCGTGCCTCCGCGTCTGAGTGCGCCAAACATATATGCAATTTTCATTTTTCTAAAAATTGTTTAAGAATGAGACGTTTTTTTTGTTCCGAAAGGCTTCTGAAATTTTTAAAATAATTCCATTTTCTGCCCAAAAATATTTTCATTTTAATAAAACGAACGCTTCCCAAAGTTATTCCCTTGCGCGGAAAAGCCATTTTGTCTGAATTTTTACCTGCAAAATCAGGGTCGGTTGAAAGGGCAATTTTAACATTATTTTTACGTAAAATATTCATTTCTCGCTCTCCAAAATCAAGTTTGTAAGTCCCGTTTGGGTATGCAAAATATTTAATTTCCTGATTTAACATTTGCGACAATTCGTTTATTGACTGCACAATTTCCGTGCGGCATTTTTCGTCCGTCTCGTTAGCCAAAACAGGATGTGTAAGCGTGTGAGCGCCAATGGTAATCAATTCCGACTGCTGAACTTCCTGTATTTGTTCCAAATTCATATTCCGAAATTCTTTGGGCGGAGTATGAGTTTTCTCCTGATAAATTTTGATAAAATGATGAATTTTTTCAACAGGAAAACACTTAAATACAGCGTGCAATCCATAATTTTTTGCAATTTCGTAAGGGATTTTCGTTTCGTCAGAAATAATTTTTGCCATAGCCTCAACATCATAACCTGCAATTTCCTGAAACCAAAAATTTTCCTGATTAACAATACTTTGCGGCGAAACAAAAATTGCCGCGGGGACATTGTGTTTTTTCAAAACAGGGAAAGCAACATTATAAAAAGTCAAATCACCGTCGTCAAAAGTTATACTGCACAAACTATTGAACTTTTGATACATTTTTTCGTCCTCAAAAGCACTCAAAGGCACAATTTTGTACGCAGATTTAAGATACAAAATCACATTTTCAAACCATTGCGGATTTTCCACAACGTGCATATTGACAATAATATTCCTTTTCATGCAAAAAATAAATTACTTTATTGGTTGCGTACTATAATCGGAAAAATGAAATGTTAGCATTTTACTTGAATTTCGACAAAAGTACAGCATTTATTCAAAACGGCCAAACTTTTTATTTATAAGCCGTCTCCAGCCGTTTTTTACTCATTTTTTACATATTCAGGGTTTAATTCTATTCCGATATACTCTTTGCCAAGTTCGCGGGCTACTACTACCGTAGTTCCGGCACTTATAAACATCCAACACAACGCCGTTTTCAGGGCAACCTGTCTCAATGTTTTTTATTTTCATCATTCATGCCTTATCTGCCAAAAAGTACATATACTTATACTTAGTTGTTTGAAATTGGCTAGTTGAAAAAGAACTGCATGCAACTTTTTATTTAATTTATAATCAAAAACTTATAATGATTATGATGATTTGTTGAAATGGGAAATAACTTTATCTCAAATATTTACTCAAAGTTATTCTCATTTCAACAAATTAATTATATTGTAATCAGAAAACAAAAAAGTTGCATTTGATACTTGAATCTGCCCATTCATTACCTGCAAGATATCAAGAGGCAAATATCTGATTGTAACATGCTTGGAGATAAAGGATATTTGAGTACAGAGGTTCAACTTGATTTATTTGAAACGGCAAATATTAGATTGGAAACACCTATGAGAAAAAATCAAAAAGATTATAAGCCGCAGTTTTATCTGTTCAGAAGGTTTAGAAAATGGTAGAAACTTTATTTTCGCAATTGGACGACTAATTTATGTTATTGAGAAATTATGCAAAAGATGTGAGTGGATTTTTTACACGCGTTTTGTCAAAAATCACAGCGGTTACGGCTTTACAATACTTAACAACAGACCTATTGGTAAAATTAAATA
>Ga0123357_10008036_pt1 | contig 13129 bp, 9 predicted proteins | sample TergutEmb28metaG_FD_89873 | JGI IMG/M metagenome (GOLD analysis project Ga0123357, IMG submission 89873) | Embiratermes neotenicus P4 segment gut microbial communities from Petit-Saut dam, French Guiana - Emb289 P4 | ecosystem: Host-associated > Arthropoda: Insects > Digestive system > Gut ...
ACCCGAAGGTTCATCACCGTATTCACAAGTGCCCGCCATCTGTCCCTATCCTGAGCCAAATCCATCCAGTCTCCACCCCCTCCCACTTCCCGAAGATCCATCTTAATATTATCCTCCCATCTATGTAAAAGGCATATATACCCTCTTGAAATTATTTGCAGCTCTAAATGCAGGGGTTCAGATTTAATTACAATGTTTTCCTAGCTCCTTTCCATGCAGTGCCCGCCATGATTGAAGCATTAGCTGTATCGTTGGACGAGGTATGCTATTTGCTGTTGATAAATACGAATCCTGCGTTATCTGCCGTAATGTCACAATTATTTCCACCTCGCAATAATCTTTAAATTTATGTGTGCCAAAATTTTGACCTAATCTGGGAGCGTGATAATCGCTTGGCGACGAATCAGTATGATATAATTGCAGTCAGTGTGGGCCCTTGAATTACGAAACTGTGCACCATGCAAACACATTTTCCGGCCAGCTCGTGCAGTTGTGCCAAAATATTTTGTTCTCACCGCGAAAGAGGACGTAAACTGAATATTGCATTTTTCTTGCATTACTCTTCTACCATGAAGACAGTACGTTTCTTCGAAACGTTTGGTGCCCATCTACCAAACCACATGGTGTTACATGACACCGCTGCGAGAACTTCCAGTGTAACCGGACATTCAGTAGACACTTTAGTTCGTACCAAATTTTACGTAAAGCAATATTTCTGCATTTTGGACAAATATGCAGACCAACGTAAAATTAAATGTCCTATATTGAGCTAGGCATTAAAAGAATATCCATGTGACTAATGTATGCTACAGTGTAATTAACGTATAATACCAATTTTAAGGTTGGCCCTCCCATTGTGTTTCTAATTAATCATCATCATCATCATCATCATGTTCCTGAAGGCTTAGGCGTTTTTTCCTGTTCCTTGATCCTCAAGATGAAGTTGGTCCCTCCATCTCTTCCTCGGTCGTCCTATGTTCCTTCGTCCTATTGGTTTATATTGTAGTGCTTGTTTTGGTAGTCTGTTTGTGTCAATCCTCTGTACATGTTGTAGCCACTTTTTCTGGTACTGTTTTATTTCCTTTACTATGTTCTGTGTTCCCGTTTTTTGCCTATTAAATTGATTCTTTTCTTTATCTAGTTTTGTTATTCCAAGTAAGTGTCTTAAACATTTCGTCTGTGTTACTTCTGAACGTTGTTCCTCTCTTTTCTTCAGTACCCAAGCTTCACTTCCAAATTTCACTGCTGCTTTAGCGGTAATATCGTAAATTCTTAACTTTGTTTCTGATTAATAATTACGTAAATACCAGTCTGTACTAATAAGTGTGTACGTATTTTAGTGCTGCGACATGTTTCGACCTTACAAGGTCATCATCCTGATATACATTTGTGTATAAGACATAAGAATGATGCGGTTTTATGTAATTCATGTATCATTTTTATGTCTTATACATAAATGTATTTTAGTCTGAATATGACCTGTTAAAAGGTCGAACAATGTTGCGACAATGAAATACAAATACACTTAGTTGTGTCGACTCTTATTTTCGTAACCATTAAAGTATCGCCCAGATTATGTTTCATCGATTAACTGTAAGTTGATTATGTTAACCGCCCTTAGTCTGTTGTTTGTTAGGCCTGTGAAGTGTCTAATTTTATAATTATTGCGTGAAAGATGAATTGAAGATGATATTTAAAAAGTGGTCTTGGAGTAGTTAAAGTATTTCAACATTTTTAAGGTTTCTTTTTAAGTGCCCACTACAAGCTTTACACAGGCAAGCCCATTTCCGAACAACGTGACTGCTACATCTTACCAAATGCGATATAAACATAGGAGAGCCAATTCTAGTCAGCAGTATTATTTAGTTTCCTACCCGCTTAGTTTCATGAAATGCTATTTTAACAGGTTAACATTCCCTTTAAACAAAATTATAATTTTTTTCTCAATTAAAATTATCAGTTTGAAATATCTAGATTTATATTTCTTTGGCTGACCCATTCTGACAGTTTATTGCGTCTGGTATAAAACATGTAACTGCCATTTCACAGCATTATCTTTTCTTGGTTTCTTGGCTGAACAAGTTTTCGAATCAAGCTACACAGTAGAAACAAGTTGTGTGTATAACATGATCATGCATAAATTACAAGCATTCCTCGTATATTTCGAATTTTAAAGGTGGAAAAGGAATGAGAGAATTGACAGTTTAGTCGAGAAGTAAATTACAATAATTGCACTGTACATTTAGTTCCGTGAAGTTTGCTTGTTATAGCTGTTTCAAGAACGAAATAGTGTACTTACATGCCTGTTAGTTTCTTTATGAGGAATTCAGATTCGTCTTCTGTCAGAAAGAAAAACCAAGCGCACACGCACACGCACGCACACACGCGCACACACACACAGCAGGTTGAAACAAATATTTTTTACGTCTGTTGTTTTTAACCCAGCAAGTTTCGCACTTAGCATTTCCTATGTAATAATTGTATGTGTCACTTCGAAGCAATTAAAATATTTCGTTCCCGTATAGAAAGAAAAATATAGTTTCAAAGCTTTCCATTTGAATGAAAAATTGTACGATGTTTAGCTTCCTTTGTAGGCTGTAGTTCCGAGGCCATGCTCTTGAGATATTGCTTATTCGGGCTGCAAGTTTTGAAAGAATGTTGATTATTGGAGAAATGGGGGACGCTAATTAGTGATTCTAGTGTTATGGACCACTTAAAATATTGAATTTTGAAGGGCACAGTAAAATTCCAGGTGGCCGGTTCTCTTGCGGAGTTACATTTCATGACTTTTTTTTTTCGTCCGACAACACGTAACAACATTTAAGTAACTGTGCCGTTCTGTATTTTTATAAGGAAGATGATCGTTGGTCACGTGATCGGGATTGTTTTTCCCATCTTTTTTGAAACCTCATATAATTGTGTTACCCCATTACAAAGAAACCGCGGTAGAGTGGAAAGGGAATCTGATGGCACACGGCGAAGCATGGAAGGAGAAGTGAAGGGGAAAGAGGCGAATGGAGTGGGTAGCCAGCACTCGTGCACTGTATCGGAACACGGTCTATCCAGCTTTACTACCGCTGATGCGCACACCTCGGCTGCCAGCAGCCCACTAAACTGACACCCCCGCCGATATAAATAGACTCGTCCGTTTCGCTGGAAGACCAAATCTGGTTTCTGCGCGTGTGCCATCACATTCAGTTTTCACTCTAGCACTGTGGTTAAGATGCTGTGCTACAAATCGGAATCTCGTTATTTCGATCCCAGCTCGTGTCAGTGGATTTTTCATTGACATAAATTCCTTCCGATCGCAATATGGCCCTGGGGTCGACTCAGCCTCTAACAGAAATGAGTACCAGGTGTATTTCCTGGGGGTAAAGGCGGCCGGTACCTGAGGCGTTGTCACGAAATCTGGGAACCTTAACTTCCTGGAACCCTCTGGAACCCTCCGGGCCTGTAACGGGACTGCTTTACCTTTACCATTACAAAGAAACTGTCTCCTATCCGAAACGAATCGAATCTACACCCTCACACTTGAATCTCCCTAAAATTACTTTAGTATTATCTTTCTGCCTTGTAACTGTCAAACTACATAACTTGCTAACACCAACTAGCAGAGACCTTAACACCTGTACTGCTGTCATCACGTTGTCCCATATGAAGTTCTTAAACAGAAAATAACCTGTACGTTAACTCCGCACAACATTTGTATTATTATATATATAATCTGATATAATTATAGCAATAATGCCGTGTGGTCTTTAAAACAACATGTTTCGAACTACGCAGTTCATCTGCAGGTTTATTCCTTACGTTGTGGCATTCTGTTCAATTGTGGACACATATGGTCATGGTGGTAGTGTGCCTGCTTGGTGTGTGTGTGTGTGTTTACTGGATTTTCGACACAATAATTAGGCAAAACCAAAAAGCAGTTTAGATAAAACTAAGACCCTCTGAACATGCATCACAATCTGGTACACACACCGAACAGGCACACAGCCACCACGTATGTAGCACGCACTAATAAATTGAAACTCATTCCTTCAAGAAAAATCCTGAAGATGAACTACTTAGGTCGAAACGTTTTCTTAAGGGCCATTTAGCATCACTGTTATAATTATAATTAGTATATTATATTTAGATATATACTAAAAGACCCTGTGCAACATAACCTAACCTACTTAAGTACCTACTTTACAGGCTAGAATCGACAAGCTGCTTAAGAATTTACTAGTCTTGTAAAAACTAAAGCAATCCTATTACAGGCCTTGACAGACCCTGAGGGTTCCAGGAGGCTGAGGCTCCCAGATTTCAAGGCAGCCGGCAGAGGAAGGTAGTAAGGTTGTCAGTCCTACGCACCGGCCGCCTTTACTCCCAACAAATATTCCTGGTACTCATTTCTACAGGGTCATCGAAAAAGATGGACGGGATTTGAAACCGCTATAACTTAAAAAGTACATGGATTTACACGTTTGGCATCTTAAAATGTTCAGAAAAGCTTAACGTTTTGGACTTACCTTAGTACATTTCAATATGTGCAACGTTTGCAGCTTTGGTGACGGCCAAACGAAATTCTATCTCCTGCCACGTTTTCTGAATCATGTCTCGTGTTACAGTTTCAATGGCCGATGTGATCCTTTCTTGCAGGTGCTAGATATTCCTTATCTTCTCAGAATACACAATGTTCTTAATGTACCCCCACAGGAAAAAATCAAGTTGAGAGAGATCTGGGCTTTGAGTTGGCCAGGGTATTGTTCGACCCCTTCCAATCCAGGCATTAGGGAATCTCTCATTCAAAACGTCAGTCACAAAGCAACTGAAATGGGGAGGAGCTCCGTCTTGCATAAAAATAACCCTACTTACAGTTTCTTGTTCGAAGATTTCAATCTGTGGAAACACGTACTGTTCAAGTAAATCTTTTTAAGTTTTTAATTTATAGCGGTTTCAAATCCCATCCATCTTTTTCGATGACCCTGTATTAGAGGCTGAGTTAAGCCCAGGGCCATAGTGCGTCTGGAACGATTATGTCAATAAAAAATTCCAATGACACCATCGGGAATCGAACCCGCGACCTTCTAACTTGTAGCGCAACGCCACTGCATACCCTTTACTAGTATTGTAGGACACGGAAATTCAATCGTTGTTGTGTTCATAAGAGCCCACCCTTGACCACAGTTCTTTCTTCATTCTAGCCCGTACTTTCAAAATCCTTATCTTTTAGTATCCGCCTTAATAATGCCCTACCATTTGCGACTACCTGTCCTACATGTTCTATACCGCTCAGGTTTTCCGACAGACTTTTATGATTTTCACACTTCCTTTGATTCTACCTAATTTCGCCTAGAGGAAAGTAAATGTCACATAATTTAAAGTAGGTAATTTCTGCTCCTAAGAACGTTTTTCTTCTTCTTAGACGGTAGAACTAGTGGGCTTAGCTTATTTACCTAGAAATTATACCATTATTTTAATATTTTTCTACTTTTTTCTTGCTGTAACTGTCAGAAGAAAATGTGTCTTATAAATTACTGCTTCCCTACATGTAAAAAGCTGTTACGAACAGGTAGACGCTTCCATAAAGCTTACGTTATTATGTTACTATAAATAATATAGTGTTCCTTGGTGGCTGCTTTCTTTCTTCTAACCTGCCGTCTCCTCTCTTCGATAGAAGCCGAAGAGTCATGATGAAAGAGGGGCAGTAATCGTAACAAATCGTCGTAGAAGGCGATATAAAGCGGAATTAAGTTCTTCATAATAGCCAGTTCTTAACAGCGATGTCCTGAAACTGATAGCTACAAGATGTCAGGCCTGAACGTTTGCTGCTTGATCTACACAATAATAACCACGAGTCTGATTGCGTGTTGATAGCCATAAGGTTTATTTACGTCAGCATTGGAAGCTTCAGGAGAAATATCTGAAAAAATACTACCTATATCAGAGTATATATATATATATATATATATTGTTTTTGTTTTGTGATTCAAATTTTGTGCATATCTAAAAGAAAATAAGCTCTTTAGACCTGGGTCATAACTCAGAGTATACGTACATGTAAGGGTTTGAAGATCTGAATATTTTGGCTGATTTTCATAAAACTCTGTAGCAAATCATGCTGTGTACAGATAAAGTATGGCTAGTTTTCTGTTTTTACATGGGTGTCTCTTTAACATTTAATCATATTTGATTTATTGTGTGTGTGTGTGTGTGTGTGTGTATGTGTTTAAATATTTTGTAGTAACACGTTTTTAAGATTTGTGTAATAAAAATCAACTCGATGCACTATTTATCCTCAGTTTATTCCGTCAATCAACCCATACATGTTTCGGTCATATTTGTGGCCCATCATCAGGAGGTGTACTGTATATATACAACAGTTGGTACGTGTTGTGTTTTTCAGTTGACTGTCTGTTGCCCAGGTTGGGATGGAACAGTTGTTTCCAACCCGGCCAACAGACAGTCAACTGAAAAGCACAACACGTGCCAACTGTTGTACTTATATATAGAGTATACCTCCTGATGATGGGCTACAAATATGCTCTAAATATGTAGAGGTTGATTGACGAAATAAACTGAGGATAAATAGTGCATCGAGTTGGTTTTTATTACGCAAATGTATCGAGATACACGGTCAACAAAACATTTTAAAAAATTTAAGAAGTACCAACATTGGAGAAATTTTTATAAATTATAAAAACAAGAACAACGACGGCGACGATGACGACGACGACGACAACAACAACAACAACATGGTTTCGGCCCTGAATATAGTGAATATGCAGTCCGTAATAATATCGGGCGAAATTGGTGTTTTGTAAACCACGGGACAGTAATTTATACCTATTTATAATAAAGGGTATCAACCATTTTCTCGGCTCGAATGTATCAACCCCTCTGCTACACAAAATTTAGTGATTATGTCTTCGACGACGTTTCTGTCTCTCTCGCTCGAACGAATTTCGGCGCTAAAATTAATTTCTGTATTTTTAAATGCCCATGAAACATTTATTGCCATTGTTTTGGGTGTTGTAATAAAAATTTGGACAGCAGTCGTACAAATTTTGATAATTAACCGTGGCTATAAAAAACATATAGCTGCATGTTTATTGTCCGGATCTGGCTGGGAATTTTCGAAGTTTGTATTTTATTTTTTGAAGAAAAATGGCTGTCTTCTGTGTAACCTCCCCAATAAAGTCTGTCTGTCTTGAAACAAGTGACAGGAAATTTGCACAGCCAAAATTCTTGTTAAGGTATGTGGAAGAAATGTTTCCAGTCAGTCAGAGTAGGGTTGTCTCTACTGGAATGATCTCTCTTTCACTTTTCTAATACGAAATTGTCGTTAAGAAGGTTACACGTCTACAGGGCTCTTATACTTGCCTTTGACCAAGGCTGACTCTCCATCTTACTGAAAATTCATTAGCTATAACTTCTTGTATACAGCGGATTTATTGTTACGCACTTTGCAAGTAAGTTTATTACAATTTTTTTTTTGTAATTGTGACATTTATATAAAATGAAATATTCAATAAGGCAGCTTATAGGCTTTTAAGTAAATAATTTATGAATAGCCGATATATTGAGTATGGAAAACAGTGTTGGTGTTACAGCAATTGCAGCTGCTGCCACCACCACTGCTGCACAAGATAATAAATTCAATAATAAGCGACAATCCATTCTTTGTCACTGCATGCATAACTTTAATGCTGCTTTTCTCTGCGCAACATCTAAACTTGGTTTTCACTCTGTGACTTCTGGTTGCCCCATTCCCTTTTCGTACCGAATATCTAGTGAGCTTCTATCAAAGTTCTTCAGTTTTTTGTGTAATAATATAGCACGAAGGACTCCGTCCACGTCGCATCATGCGTAATCCGTTCCTGGCGTTTCGATGGAATATAATGCCTTGATTCTCAAGGCTGTAGAGGTCACAGAAGTATTTAGCATTCCCTGACTAATACTGTTAAAGTGTAATATTAATTCAAGTACACTTGTAACTATTTAATGTATCTCCGTAGAGAAGTAACTAGTTAAAATATCTCCGTAGAGAAGGAATCCGATACACTTGTTAGGTTACATAAGGCATACTGATAAGAAACAGTAGATTCTCTATACAACCTTCAAGTCAACTGGAAGTATTTTGTTGGTGTAACGTAGGATTTATTGAAAATCGGATGGAGTTTGTTCAGTAATGGACTTCAGTGAATTTTATTAGAGGTGTGACTTTTATCTTGTAACGATGTAGCTAGGTAGCGAAATAACTAACAACAGAACATAAAGTTGTCAGTCTATCACAACAGCGTCTTATTCAGTAGTTACATACTTTGGTTCAGGGATCGACCTTCATGAGGCTAGATGTACAGTCACTGAAAGAAACGTAACAAATGCAAGGAATAATACATCATGATGACGTAGTATCCATTGCATTTCTTTTGATGACAGAGAGCCCTGCTAATCGGTCCTTGGCGATAAAGATAATATTATAACCCAAGTGGCGATAACCACATGGTAGGATCTGTAACGTAATGCTCTAAGCTAAACCATTGAACCAAACCGGAAGATAGTGGGAAAGAAACGCCTTACTCATCCTTCCGTTTTCCTCTCGAATTTTCTAACCCCAGTGTTCCCTTCAAAAGACGTTCGGCAACGGGTGTAAGAAATGACATTTTTCTATGTTTTCTTTTCTCGTTTTATAATCCAGACCCCTAGCTACACATGTATCCACCCTACCAGCCGTCTGTACAACATCCCCTCAAAGCGATGTCTGTGATTAGGGTTTCACTAGGTCGTGAAACGTGTGATTTCTTCTAGAGTTTCCTCTTGCAGACCTTAAGCGATATTATTCTGAAGACAGTAGTAGAAACGAATATGAAATGGGGAAGAAAAAATTTAAACAAAACATGTTGCAAGGAGGGTTGAAACTTGCTTCCTTAATGAGCTGGGAGTGAAGGATGCTTGTGACATCGTATGTGAAATATACGTACAAATACTTTTTATAATGACGGTTAGCTAATGACAGATTTACGGATTGCGGGGAGCAGTATTCAGTTTTATTGGAAACATGCCTAACTCTAAGGAAAAGGCGTGACTCATTTTAGAAAATTAATTTAAAGATGGAAGGCCGAAGATCGTAATCGTGCGAAATTGTGTAATGTATGCAGCAGCTGCTGCTCTTTGAAATTCATTTACTGATCCCTCCCCCTCCTTTCCGATTAATTCTGAAATGAACAGGTGTTAGAATAATTTAACATTGTATGAAACGTTTGCAAATAAATGAGAAAATACTTCAAATTTATGGTTTAAGAAAAAAACACAGAATTGTTTTATCACATCAGTAACTAAAATAAGATAATATGCAATGATTGCAGTGGGTCGGGTGGCTCAGTCGGTATAGCGACTGACAACGGGCTGGACGGTCCGGGATCGAATCCCGGTGGGGACGAGATTTTCCACCCTTCCAGACCGGCCCTGGGGTCCACCCAGACTCTTGTAAAATGGGTATCGGGTCTTTCCCGGGGGTAGAGGCGGCCGGGACGTGGGGCTGATCCCCCAACCCCCATATAGCGTGCCGAGGTCCTAGAAAGGGTAGAGCTATACCTCTACTCACCAAAAGCGCTTTCGTGGCCTATAAAAAGGGCGAAAACCTACCTACAATGCTTACACAATCGTCGCCTGTACTGAATCTAACTTGTTTCCTGTTTTCGTTTCGCAGCTTTGTGAATGTAACATTAACGAAAATGTCCTGGGATGTGCAGAAGTATTATGACCTAGACGAATGGTCTCCATACTCCTAATATCTGGGAACCTTTTAACTAAATATGAGTTTTCGTAAAGTGTAATATTTGGGTGCAAATATGGAACATAACTGTTTCAAACAAACATACTAACGTACAGTATTAAGATATGTAGAACATTTATAAGAAATCGAAACTTTATCGTACTTCGCTGATTTACGCTGAGAAAATCTAGCGCAAAATTTGTACAAAGCTGGGGTTAAAAAGTACAAATCCAAATAAATAACATACAAATTTTAATTACAGTTGTCATGATGAAGGCAGTGCGCTTGTGAACTCTTGAATGCCTCGAACCCCGATCTAGCCCAACACTTTTCTCTTGATTGTAGTGGGTGATACAGCAAGCAACCAGCAAAATAACATCTAGATGGTTAATTGTTATGTGAGAAGAGTCACTGTAATCCATAAAGCAAACAAATACTACAGTAATAATGGGTCATCATTTAAGTGAGATTGGTCAATGGAATTTTCACCTTTCCTAAATTAGCAGCTATAGTTGATACTTAGGGCCTATCAGGAACTAAGTTCCGGGAATGTTTCTTAAGCAGCATTGTGGTAGACATTTATTTCAATCGGGCTTTATCTTTATTCCAGTCCGTCTGTTGAAACTGGCCACTTGCATAGTCACAGAGAGGCCTGTATGTTGAGTATAAATAAACTTAAATTATTCTTGTTTCACTGAATGTACCAGGGCAAAAGGCTTCTCATTTTACAACCGATCTTTATAATAATATGAATATTATTCTAAGTTTGGATGGGGCGCCGTGTATCAGGCACCACTTCACCACTTTTGCTAGAAAATTTCTGCCTCCTTCCTCAGGACAAAAGCGTTTTACCGGGAAGATGGATAAAATCGGTTCTTGTGCAACGTCGGTTCATATTACTAGGCTGCACGATGTCATTTTCCAGAGGACCTCATATCTTAGAGCCTAGTAGTAAAGGTTAAACATTCATGTAATATCAACATAATATCACAAGAATGAGTGTGAAAATTTATGGTCGTACAACCACTGTAGCCTATCATTGACCCCTTAAAGACAAAAAGAATCTGTTTTATATCAGAATTTTGTGCGTACCTCACAGGAAACACTCTCCACCTCGGGTATACAAAATCAATTGATCAATGTTGTATAAGATATTCACTGGTTGGTGTTTTCAATCGAGATGTTTTACGTTTACTACAAGACAAGTACTGAATTTTTATATGCCATTTGGACGAATTTCAGGCTTCAGTGCGTTAAATTTTCGATTCATGAAGTAGTCGATTATTTCGTTTCATCAATCTATCTAACTCCGACTTGAGTTATTAATTTTGAATTTCGTAAGGCTGTGTCTCTAAAATTATACCGGTTTGATTATCGAGTTTTGGAATTTTTAGAGTATGTCATTTCCTTTCTTAAATTGTTACGATTCCGAACATTTCGATTTAAAATTTATACAAAGAAACATTAACAGTTCTTCGGTGTCTGAATGGGTCACTTACCTCTAAGCAGTCTCAATTCGCTTTCATCCAGCGTAGTCTTATCTCCAAATGCCATTAATAGCTCAGTACATTTACTACGGATCTGTCAGGCCAACTGTGTGTTTATCTTTCATTAGCAGAGTAATTTAAAGTTAATAAATCTGTTGTTTTGTCAGTAAAAAGATTGGAATATCTGATTGTAACAAATACGTTCCTGTAAAAGCAGTATTTTTGAATTCAAAGTAGGAGTAGCGTAGAAACCATGCAACTTGCTAAGGCACTAAATCTGCCCCAACCTACATAATAATTGCCGTCTGTTACGTGGCTGCAATCCAGTGAGCCGTTTCTTTTGTTTGATGAAATTCCCTATAATTATATCCTACAGTCCAACTGCATGGGATTCTAAGTTCCCATTACTTTTAAATTGTTTCTTTTGTGCTGCCTAATGATATCTTCCATTATTTTTATTCAGAAGGATTTAAAAGACACTTTCTTAATTAAAGAAATTTCCATAAGGACGCTAAGGTCGTCTCCTGCTACAATCAACAGATAGGACAGCAACACCGTGGCTCTGCCTTTGCTGGCTTTAAAAGAAGCTGATCAGTTCTTGCGACAGTTGTTTTCTGGGCCAGTCCGAATGCTCTTAGCATGGACAAACTGAATACCTGGGCTGTCAAATGTGTGTTTTCACAAATAAACTATAAGCGTATTCAAATACACGACGATTCGATTTAGGTTTGGTTTAATTTTATGTACTTGAGGGACAACAGCTGCACCAGCTAAACCGTAGTTGCAGTTTTTTTGGGCTTGTAATTGCATACACAACTTGGGAATGTGGACTATTTCATCTGTTTAGGTAGAATGTTAACAAATTATGCAAGATATAAACTTGAAATTTAATCCAGGATTGACATGCCAAAAACATCATTCAACAAGAAGAAGAATCTTTTCGCCGGCAAATTGGACTTAAATTTAAGGAAGAAACTAGTAAATTACTACATTTTGAGCATAGATTATATGGTGCTTGAAATTGGACACATCTGAGAGTGGATTTGAAATACCAGAGAAGTTTTGAAATGTGGTGCGCAAGAAGGATGGATAAGATAAGTTGGACCGATAGTGTGAAAAATGAAGAAGTGTGCATATTGCATGGAGTAGAGGTAGAAAATATATCTTGTATCAAACATGAAGAAGGAAAGCTGACTGAATTAGTCAGATCTTGTGTAGGAACTGCCTCCTAAAACACGTTATTGAAGGAAAAATAGAAGTGGTGGGAAGACGAGGAAGAAGTTGTATGCGGCTACTGGATGACCTTAAGAAAAAGGACGATTCTGCAAACTTGGAGAAGACGCACTGGATCGCGCTGTGTGGCTCGCTTTGGAAGAGGCTATGGACTGTCATAAGACAGCCTATGCAGTGAATGTATTACGAAGTGTTTGGAATTCGCAGTGGCTACAGCTGTTCTGGAGCATGCTGCATTGGCGTTTGGCGGTCTTCTCTTTGCCTGTTATCACGATTTCTCTATTGCTTGTTCTTCACCGCTGATGTGATGGGAAAAACAAGTGGAAGTTTGGTAGATGTGTAGCATCTTTGTCACCATATCACCGTCTCCACCACGTCCACCGCCAAATTTTCCACCGCTGCCACCACCACTTCCACCACTACTACCACCACCACCACCACCACCACCATCACCATCACCACTGCAACCACCACCACAATCACCACCCACTTCCACCACTACCACCACTTCCACCACTAAAACCACCACCACTTCCACCACTACAACCACCACCACCACCACCACTACTACCACTACCACCACCACCACCACCACCACCACCACCACCACCACCACCACCACCACCACCACCACCACCACCACCAC
>Ga0123357_10008037_pt1 | contig 13129 bp, 3 predicted proteins | sample TergutEmb28metaG_FD_89873 | JGI IMG/M metagenome (GOLD analysis project Ga0123357, IMG submission 89873) | Embiratermes neotenicus P4 segment gut microbial communities from Petit-Saut dam, French Guiana - Emb289 P4 | ecosystem: Host-associated > Arthropoda: Insects > Digestive system > Gut ...
AACATGTCGAGACTGTAGTCAATAATCAACATCTGAAATTGACAATAAATCATCTATATTGTTGCATCTTGTTGGTATTCTTTCTTCACGCTTTGCTCACGATGCACGGTCACAGGAACATAAGTAATGAAAGCCTTACCACTCATGAGTCTCCACTGACAATCCCACACTTCGTGATAAAAGGACAAAACTGTAATATTTGTAGATGGCTAACCTCTCTCAGTCTCAATTCTCATCACACTGTTTAGTATCTGTACCCTGCAAGTGTTCCTTTCTGTACAGTAATTTGATACAGCAAAGAATGAGTTGTGGTGAAGAACAATTATTGACCAATTCATTGTCATTTTTATTTTTTTCCCCCCTTTTCTTTGCTTCCTTTTCTGCCCTTCATGTACTATTTGGACACTTCTCCTCCTGTCCCTCTTTACCTCAGTTAATCCTTTACAGACGAAGAGCAGACCGCTTTATTTGAAGACCCAGTCCGTACCGCGCTGTAAACACTTTTCATCTCGGTTATAAAAACCAATCAGTTTATGCTGTAAGTGGCACAAGTTGCTGTTTGTTCTCAGATAAATACAAAGCACATAAATACAGTGTCGGCAGAGCGTACAGTTGTTGAATGTTAAACTGTTGGTGCATCACATAACCAGTAGGCTTTCAAAGGTTAAGTACTGACAGACTACAACCCCCATCTGAATTTCAGTGTTACTGAATTGCTCATTGCTCTCATCTCCTACCGCCCTTAGATTTTCCCCTGTCCTTCAGTCCACATTATTATGTTCCTTGGTCTCCCAGCCCTGCATGTGGTAATTTTACCATGGAGTACACTGGACTATGACATCCTTTTTTATTTTGGTATTTATTACCATTTGTTGCATTGGTTTTATTTATTTGTTCTTTGTTGTAGTCTTCTACCTACTTCCTCTCTTTTCGTTCCTACCCTTTACTCCACAACTGAGTCCAGTGTATCCAGCTCTGCATGTGGTATTTTTACTATGCAAAAGTGCTGGGCTATGACTTCCCCCTCCTACTGTTTTGTGATTATCTATTTATTAATCAAATACGTTCTTTCCTTCCCCCCACTTTGCTCATGATTGTTCTTCTGTGCCTTGCTATCACACCGGTTAGAATTCCTTCATCACAGAGTGTCTCTATCACTCTTGCTGCACTGACTGCCACACTCCACTCCATTCAACCACTTGCAACAACCCTATGGCTGACACTATATTACTGAGACTTTTCACCACCCACACTCTTCCCTATATAAACTCTGTATCAAGGCTATAGGCTTTCTTTTGGATTCTTGAACCATGAGGATGGGACTAATAGGTTGTCCTGAAATGTTGGTAAGATATTACAATGACTCGCAGCATAATAACCCAGAAAAATGCAATTCTCAAGTACAAAAGAAGTGCTGGTCATGTTGCAGGGTCATTAACATCCCAATTTACATTATTTGTTGAAGCAATTATTGAGAGAACATTTTAAAATTTAAAATAATATACAAACAAGATATGAATCATTGCAGTATAACAAAATAAAGGAATAAGGTTACCCAACTGTTTCAAGTTGGTAAGATGATCGATTTCTATGCGAATCCAGGACAGTTGATTTTCCCTCTCTGTCTCACACAGGTTTAGTAGTACAGACTTCCTGGCATACTGTCCTACAAAAACAAATTAATCAAATTCTTCATACATGCACATACTGTAGATCATACATGACATTTTTAGGTACAACAGTAATGTCAATCCTGGCTCTGAGTATTAACGATTAAGATCTTCTGGGATGTGATGCCATGTAGTTTGGTAATTAGACACCAGAGCAGAGTAATATGAGAAAATTCACCTTTGCTGTAGTCCTTCCACCTACAGTATGTTGTTATTTTTGTTTGACAGTCTGTTAACATCAGCTAAGAATGAGTCTGCTAATTACATTTACAGTTATGTATCGATTTTCAAAGTGTATGCAGCTCGATATGGATAGCCCAAACACTTTATAATTTCCTCAAACTATACTGTAATATCGCTATGTGACTTACAACAAACATTCAATTTGAACCAAATACAAGGTTGAAAACTTCAGCACTTTAACTTACCTGGTTTGTGTCTGCATTGCTCATATTCCTTTTCTGAACATGTGGTTAATTCTTTCCAAGCATAGTCATTTCTAGTAATTCTGGTGCCTGATGATGAAGAACCTGCACATCCCTGTGTGGTACTGGTGGTTGTCTCAGCCCTGCTGTCTGCATGATTCCCTGACAGAGATGATGGCCCACTAGTTTCAGACAACCCTGCATAAAGAGCACATACTGCTAGTTTCAGATAGCACTGCAAAATGGTGCATAAACAATATAACCAATGTATGTTAAAAATACCATTAGCACACCAGATAAATTCTACTGTACAGGGAAAATGTAAATAGTCCAAGCCACTTAAAATATGTACTTAACAATACTATGCTATACACAGAAACGAAATGCCATTAAAAAAAACTTCAAAGTGTTTTGTAGAATGCAGGAAAAGTGATGTAAATGATTATAAAATGATGACTCAACCAAATAAAATGTTTTGTGCGCCTGAGTTCCATACACCAGACTTAGTGACCACACTCTCCACTGCTTTTCTTTCTTTCTTTCTTTCCGTTTCTGAAATTTCCATAAAAATCCTCTCTGTGCCAATTCAATTTGACAGTGTTATACACAATTATGAGACACTTGCTGTTTCTGCAAAAAGAAAAGTGCAGGCCAGTCGGGTACAAGTGAAGAAACAGCCGAGAGTGTTCGCCAATCCTTGAAAAATCATGGAGTCAAGCTATCTGTAAACAGCATCTAATACAACCTACAATATGAAATATGACTGTGCCATGACTTTGGTGCTGAGTTGCCAGCCTTTCACTGCAGAGGTCAGGGTTCAATCCCAGGCAAGTCCATGCAGGATTAATGGTGAGTACGGGCCAATTCACACTATATGTCACCATTCCATTCCATTGCGGAATATCACCGTTCAGTAAAATTTTCTCATGTGTAATTAAACAGAGATGTTCACACAAATAGGAACGTTTCCGTCACATCTCAGTTCTGTTCCGTTCAAATTTTTTCTATATCTTTCAATCTGTAGACTTTTAGATAGCAGACGTGAAGACATGAAACTATGAAATTAATAGTAGTAAAGGCACTTGCAATGTTTTTTTTTAATATGAACCATCCCGTTGCATGTAATGATACAGTGATACTTATTACCGTCTAAAAACACAACACATATAATAAACAACAACTTTATAAACGAGAAACTGCTGCCAAGTTGTTGAATACACGTGTTGTGTCTTTAGACAGTAATAAATATCACTGTACTTGCAATGTGCTTTTAATTTCCTTATGAATCAAATTCTGATCTCCCAACTACTGTGACACATGTTTACAGTATCAGTTTAGCTGGTTATGTATTATGATTCTACCCTGCATTGAGGTGATGGTACTATTATTGAAGACTGTGGCTGTTCTCTTATATGGGTATAACCTCTCCCTCTGCCTACACAGCATGATATGAAGGTGATTACTGCTACTGCACATAAAGTCCCACACATTCTTAATCTCAGTATTATAAAGATAAGTAGGCACCTTCATGCTAAGACTACTTTATCCACATGATAACAGTATAGCCTACAGTCACAACTGGCAAGCTAAGTGAGTGATCTTATGTTAGGACTAAAACTGCTACCTTAAAGCGGTAAACGGCTGAACAGTCTTTGCACCAAGTTTCACACTAAGAGAACAGAGTCTGGAGGCAAAGCACACTGCTTTCTCAACTTGGTTACTTTATTGATGCCAAAAAATAAAAAAAGACCCATGGATGATATGGTGCTTTAACTTCCATCGTACTCCCCTCCAGCTCCCTCTGGTCTATGTACACAAACTGAAAGTACTTGCCACCATTGAAGGTTATAATTATATAATTACCATTATTCAAACAAACATTATGATACAACTAGAAAAAAATATATGGAAGTATGCTGGATCCTCAGTAATTAGATAAAAGTATTACCTGTTTCAACACATTTGTCAGTTACGAAGTATGCCTGGCGTGTAGATGAAGATGTCATCTGTTGTTTCCCAATACCTTGCTGTTCATTAGCAGATTCACCTGACACCTCTTCCCTCTCCATTGTTCCTCTCACTGAGTGTCCACCACTCACATCTTCATGACTGACTTTCTGGACAATGACACCACTAACACAACCAGGTGTACTTACTAGTGACTTAGGAGGCAACCTTGGCACATTGGATTCCAGAAATTCACTATCCTCAGCATAGTTTGTCTTGACAAGCCTGCCCACCAAGTGTTGTACAAACTTTTTCCTAATATCAGAATTGTATGTTTTTGATTTTACAAGATCATTAAGCATAGTTACAGCTTTCTCAATATCTCTACTTAAAGTGCTGGCAGCAGGTGACTCCCACACTTTGTCATTACTTGCAGCAAATTTACGTTCCACAAAATCTGCCACTTGATGAGCCAACATATTTTCTGTGGGTGAATACTCCGTGATAGTATTTCTGTTCAAACTTGTATTAACTGCTGAAGTACTGTTTTCATAAACATGCCCAGGAAGATATTCAAAACTGTTTGCACTACCAACTACACCAAATGAACCTCTTCGTCCAGTAACATTTTTATTTCCACTTGTTGACTGGGGAGTGTCACCTACAAACCATGACCCTGTTGTCTGTGTGCTGCTGGCTACACTATCTAAGGTTCCAGAATTCTTTTCTGTAGTTTCTCCTTCACTTTGGTTCACACAGCTCTCTAATAGTGGTTTAATGTGAGCAATGTTTAATCTTCCTTCAGACATCTCATCAAATCCTTGTGTTTCTGCTGCATTTGAACATGACTGACGGTCATCACTTCCTTTCTTACGTGCACCTTTACATAATGCAGGAATCTGATTGATAATTCTTCTGTTACCTTCTAATTTATGGTGGCCCTTCTTTTCACAAGAAATGTTTTCAGACCGTATCTGTGAAACATGGGTGTAAGCCTGGTTCATACTAAATACAGGTTTTAAATTATGAATATGTTGAGCAGTCCCTGTGTCTTCAGTAATGTGATCATTGGTTTTATCAATTATGTCTGAATAATTATTCTCTAACTCTGTCACTTGCTCAGGATTCAAGGCTGTGACATGTCTAAAAGAACTGCTACCATGTTTACAAGGAAGAGAGGATGCAGTAGTCAGAGATTTACAATCCTTTTCAGTTTCTGATACCTCAATACCAACACAATTTCCTATAGGTACATGAAGTGCTGAAGTCTGAATATGTTTATCCGACATCCTAGAAGATTCATGGCTTGGCACTATGGTTGATACTGAGGATGATGACACAGAGCAGGTAGCTATGCCAGTGTTCCTTTTACGATGATGCTGCAGAGAAAATGAACCACTATTGAAATACTGGTGAGATTTAGTTTTGTAATTTTCTTCTGATAATAAGTTCAGATAGCTTTGACTTCGTCGAAGTGAGTTTTTATGTGGTTCTTGAAGACAGCATTGACTCAGATCAGTCAGAGAACTGCTAATTTTCTTGGATAGAATATCACAACCTTCCTCTCCTTTAGATTCTGCATCCTTAACCTGGTCTTGCAATGCAAAGGTATATTTCCTTTCTGCTGAATGATAACAATGTTCCATACCGTGGAAGACATATCTATCTGCTAGGCACCTCACAACTGGTGTTATTTCACACTCACTGTCAATTCCTGTTGCAGAACCTCCAACTGTTTGTCCATAATCTAAAGGTGTTGATGCAGCCATAGGTATCTTCGAAATGCATTTTGAACGTTTGGTGACTGGCTTAAATTGCACTGTATTCAACTGCTGCTTTGACCCAGCTGTTCCCTCTGGTTCCAGTCTCTGTGCAACAGAAAATCCTCTTGCTAAAGCAATTCTTTCTATAGTACTAAAACCCTCATTTGGAATAGATTCACCAGCATTAGGCTGGTAATTCTGATACCCAACGTCGGCACCGCTATCCCACTCTAGACGTCGGCTTGATGTCACACTGGAGACAGATGCAGGTGAGGGAGGTCTTCCACTTCCTCCTGCTTCACTTATTATGGCAGAACTATCATGAGTTTGACCTGACACAACGAATGTCTGGTGCTGAGTATCAGGTGGACTTGGCAACATTACAGAGCTCCTAGCTGCAATTATAGTCTCTCCATTTTCTGGAACTTTACCACATTTAACATCCTTCCTTACTTCAATCGAAGCATCCATACCACCATTATCGTTTGTTTTACCTCCTTTTCCTTGTGTACTAGGCTCTGGTTTCAAATCATTACCTTCTGATGACATACCAAAGGTGCGAAAATGCTTATGTAAACTACTTCCACATAAGTCGATTGTTATGTCTCCAGAACAATCAAATTCTTTTTCAGCATAATTTTGTTGTAGTAATTTCTCTTGCACTGAATGACGTGAATCATCCTCTGTTCTCATACGATTGCTTACTGCCAATGATAGGTCTACCATCACTCTCGAACTGTCACCAGAGGAAGCTTGGCCAACAAGAGGTGGTCTAACACTCCGTCTTCTTTCCATGGAGCAAATTACAGTGCACCAACTGGAAAAATGTGGGTTAGATACGCCGCTTCTATTTCTGCAATGCTCTTCATTGTTACTGCTATGAATATAGTGCGAATGTTGTGGTTTTTAAACATCGCCATTGAAATGTTTGTAATTCAGAGCAAAAAAAATTACCGTTACATATAATATTCTACATAAAGACTCTTTGTTTGTATGTTTCAAGTTGTAACAGACGATAAACTACATGATGCACAGGTTATTGACGGAGTGTTCTGCTTATAACCAAACTGTTACCTTCACATAGACTGTTACGATTTTCCACTACTTACACTTGATATTTGTATAGCTTGACTGACCGTTGGGGCCACGGATATGAGCTACGGATAGCAAGGTGCAACAACTTCGTCTTCAGTTTCTCATAAATACCGTTTTCTCTTAGAAGACCTAGGCACTGATGAAAGATAATATTAAACTTATCTTAAAGGAACAGAACAAAAGGGCATACGCTGCACAGATTTGATTCAGAATATGGTCAGTAGTTGTGGATAAGATGGGAACATTTCAGTCATATGGAATGTGGGAAATTTCTTGAGTAGCAGAGAACCCGTTGGGATATCAGTTTGGTGACGTACCACCGTGGGTCAAGGGAATACGCTAGCCGCTACAGGTAATCCGTGGTTGTTAGCGTTGTGCCAAAGCGGCATAAGCGGTTTTTTAGTTAGACTGTGCGAAGAGATTTACGTATGACCTCCGAACAATCCATATGGTATTTTATTTTTTATTATAACCAACTTATGCACAATTATATCATAAAAGTATATATCACAACAGTCTTTTGTGTAATCTATACTCCTACATGTTCCGACACGTTCGTGTCATCATCTTCTAATTGCAGCTGTTGATAATACAGTTACAAAATTAAGATGTTTCGCCAAGCTTATACAGGTTCTCAGAATTTATTCGTTGAAATCACAATTTTTTAAAATTATTGGAATGTTAAAACGTTTTCCTTTTAACAATAAAATATAATAAGCTCTATCTGGTGTTAATTTCTCGTGTAATCAGTACGTGTTTGTGGCCGCATATACAATCTCATTTGTTGATGTTACTGTCTGGCGTGTATTCAGGCCAGACCAGCACGACAGTAACATAAACAAGGTAATATGTGTATATTGTTTTATGAGTTGACGCGGAAAAAGCGTCATTGAAGAGGTAGGCTGCAGATAACTATTTCTAAATTGGAGCGATGGTAAGTCGATCAGTGATTCCATTCTAACCCTTAATCTTCTACCCCCGTCATCCTTGACGTATGTTTACCACTCTACAAATGCGTCCAGAAAAAAAATTAAAGTACAAAGGTTAGCAATATTGCTGTCCTGCATTGCGCTGTACCCTGGTGGTGTAAGTTACAAGTACGAAGGTGGTCCGTTGGCTACGTAGTATTAGCTGCAGTTTTCGATCAATCGCACGGATCATCGATCTGATCCATCGTTTTAAAAGTAGTGAACGCGTTTGCATGCATACGGATTACGTTGTTAATTGTTTTTTTCATTAGATTTGATTCACATTTTTGTATGATCCAAATGGAACACCATCCTCTGTGCGGAACTTGAAATAGCGAGAGAGGCATAATAGATGAAGCAGATGTCATAGTAGCTGAAGATGTTTTTTTTACGTGTGACAGCCACTTACTGACTGCGTCAGTAATGTGTAAGGATTTTAGTACTTGGACCGAAGGGTTAGAGGGTTTGATTGTAATCATTTCTGTAAGAGTCTTACTTTTGGAACACAACAGTGCAAGATGTATTTTAGTATTGTCCTTTTCATTTACTTCAAGGTCTTGCAAGTGGCTTCTTTCTTTCAGGTTTATCAGTACAGTTTTGTTTTTATATCGTGGTAGCTGTGTGTTTCGCCCTTCTACCTTGTGCTGTTCAATAAATATGCAGTTTCACAGGTCCTGGTTTTGGTCGGTCTCCTGGTGAATGCCAGGGTGATACCTGGAAATAGGATACAGTGACTCTTTTCAAATCTTTATGTACCCATAATCTATTTTCCGAGCAAACATGATATTATTTAATTTCTGTAATTAGAACAGTATTGTTAAATAGTGTTAAATGATATTAAATCATGTTAAATGAATGATTATTGAAAATCATACACATTTAAATGGGTAACTTTCCCAGCAAATTGTTACAGCTTTGAGTTTGTACGTTTTTTGCTCTGTTCAAGCAGTTCCATCTGTGTGGGGGCAATGGTCTCTGGGTAACCCAGCTTCTATGCAGAAGGTCTCCAGTTTACTGTTTGATTCTAGTTCAGATTTTGCTACATATATTTCTCTTCCATGTCATATCAGTAAATGTTCTGGAAGTGAGGGATATCATGTCTTCATAGGAGGTCACATTCTACATTAAACTGCCACACATCATCATTATTAAGACTAACTTGTGTGAGGTCTGAGGGTGTGTAGTCTGATAGACATGCATCAGTCTTTTTAGGGGAAGCTCCCACCTTCATCCTGTATCCCAAATTTATCCATAAGGCTTCACAGCCTGTTATTCTATGAGTAGAAGATCAGAATATAATATTCACCACTTTGAATATTTCATGTCCCAACATAATCATTTTCAGCATCACAGGTTGCTCATATAACAGATATGGATTCCAACTGCAGTTGCATGTACTGGGTGTGCCAGTTTTACCCAGGTACAAACTAATATCTCAAAATTTGGTATTTTGTGGGTCTTTTTTTTTTAGTTTGTATTTATTAAATAGAGTTTAGTTGTTATTTTTTTTTTTTTTTAAAGTTTACTTAAAGTTTTAGTTTCTGTAGGTTGGTTGGTGAATAAAAATAGTTAGTATATGAGTATTCAATACATATTTGGCTACTAAAAAATGAATAATAAAATTCCATGGGTGCATTTACTAATGAAACATGCTACACATCCTTATGATTTGAACTTTTATCCTAAATTTTGCTGATTGTGATTAGAATGGTGAAAGTTCATGAATTAAATTATAATCCATAAAACACACAAATTTATTTGCTGGTTTTAGCACTTGTATTTCAGATGGTTAAACATCGACAGTCCAAACATAAACATTCAGAATGTGAACAGATCATTTTTATGTGGGACTTGATGGGTGACTCCTCATGGCTTACTTCTTGGGATTGCTGCAAGAACTTAATTTCCAGACACAACTCCTGTACAGTGAGGCATGTAAAGTGCACTAGGGCAGACCTTCACTGTTGCACAATTACAGCTCACATTTCTCATACTTCAGTCCATATTGCAGTTACTGTGAACTTCAACAGTTGGCCCTAAATGTAAAGCTTCTTCTCATATCTTGGCTGTATGATACAGCTCTGTTCCGACATAGACTTGCTGTTTACCAATAGGCAGAATTATGTTTTCTTCTATGTGGAGATTTTTAATGTTTCTCTAACATAACTTAATTTAATAATGTGTTAGTTTCAAACTATTTCTACATTACTACTTTTTGAAAGCGTTTTATTAAAATTATTATGTCAGTTTTACAGAAATATTTTGAAATATTCTTAGAAAACTAAACTTGTGTCTTCAAATAACTGTGATAGGCTAGTATTTTGCTGTTTTAAAACTGAGAAGAAAATATTAATGGCCTCAATATTGAGACTGGATGGAGAGTGGTACATAATCACCCAGCCATTTTGTCATAACAAGTCCAGTTGGCAGTGCGGGGCCCACCAATTTTCTTCTGTTTGGACCGCTTATGAAGCACCTTGCTGGCAGGTGATTTGCAATAGATTGTGATGTAAAGCAGGCAGTCATGTCTTGCCTTCTACGACCACTTAACACCGATTTCTAATGCCCTAGTATTCAGGCCTGTCTGTCTTAAGGCACCATGTATTAAATGCAATATTATTGATCACAGCAACAAGTAAACATGTCTCATATAACTTTGTTTTCTCGTTTAGGGTTTTTAAAGAAACAACATGTGGCTCATTTTATTTACTTAGTCCTGTCATAACTGACAATATCTACTGTAATGCAAGGTTTTCCCTGTCCATATGTTCAGCATGAGTGGAGCTATACCTCCACTCATGTTGAACCTTGGTATTAGAAGGTGATGAATGGCCAGCTTCATAGGTGTAAAGTGGCTAATAACATTGAGGTAGGTGGGTGGGGAGGGGTGGGCAAAATCGACCATAGGTACTAGGATGCCTCTATTCTGCGTCCTGTAAAACGCAGGTTTTCCATTCTTTGCACCACCCAAATAAAAGTTTTGAAAATATTTCTATTTTTTTATTTGTCCCTCTTCAACTCCAAAGCAAAAAAAAAACAAAAATATTCTTACGTAGAAAAATCATTGGATGGGGCATTTCCCCCTCCTCCTGGCACATCTCAAGTTACGCCTGTGGTCAGCTTCACGCCCTGGACTATATAACCCGAGTTCCCACGGGATAGACCGGGTGGCCGCAGAGCTGGTATGGACACTTTGAAAAATGAGAAAACTCTTACCCATACCGCGAATCGAACCAAGTTTTGTTGCTTGCCCAGTCCGTAGCGTAGTCGCTATACCGACTGTTCTGTCCTAGCTCCCAATGTACGATGATGAAAAACCAAATAAAATTGACGCTTTACTTTTGTGAATACCAGTGGCTGCGTCACGTGACTGCTGGCTGCTGTTACTGCGTGTTTGTACCGTAGAGCAGAATGTTGTTTCTGAACGAGATATCTCGTTTTTATTACGCGAAGTAAAATAACAAGATTCCAGTCACGACTGGTTTCTAGTTTGTTTACGTGATGTCGGGGTGAGATTGCTGTCTTGCTGTGCAAACACGGCGCTACCCTAATTCTGCACCCGTTGTGTGCTGCCCCCACTCCGTCTGTCGTTCATGTTGTGGCTTTGTGTGTCAGACACAGCACTCTGTCTTTATCACCAGCCGCGCCTGTAATTCGAAGAAAATTGCGCCCAGATAAATTAGTCACTCTATATTTGTTAGTAAGCCGGGTAGCTCCGTAAGTACAGTGACTGCGCTGTGGAGTGAGCTGATGGAGAATTCCATGCAGGAACAAAGATTTTTCTTGTATGTTCATACCGTTCATATTGAATAATAAATTGTTTATTATGTACCAACATATACACAAATAAGTAGTGTAAATTTATATTAAATTACTCCTTTTTTGACATGTTTCGGTGTTAATACACCATCTCCAAGGAGTTTACAAGTTGTGTTAGCTAAAGTTATGAATTATTAAATGTTAAAATACAATGTAGTAATGTGTTGTTACGATAAAATCTTGGTAATTAATATAAATTTACAGTACTTATTTGTGCATATGTTGGTATATAATAAACAAAGATTTTTCTATTCTAATGCCTCCAGACCGTCTGTGGGCCCAGTGTTCTGGGAGTAAATTGACTCACTCACCTCCCTGTATTATCGAAGGTCGAGAAAATTTAGAGTTGTACCTTCAGAAGTACAATAATGCCCGCAGTGGGCTGTAGTGCGAATCTTCTATATTTATCCGTTTGTATTAGTTTTAGATAAACATGATAACACGACGATCAGCCTATTAGCATATTCTGATAGCTAATGGACATGTACCTCTCTGAGCGGGGTTTAGCTGCATTCGTGGCTGTGAAACCGTCTGATAAAAGCTGAAATAGTGATCTGATACCGGTAGAGGTAGGCACCATAGTCGTGCGGACCTGCTGTACAGAATTATCATGATGCTTTTCGGGATTCTAGAAGGCAACTGTGAAATCAGTAACAAAAATTAAGATGATGCATTTCCTAAATGGGATGCTGTATTGCTACAAGTCTTGCACCTTTTTTAACCCAACCACTACCATTTAATGTCAGATTTCGTCATAGGCCCCGTCAGTTTGCATACACTTTAAAAAAAACGGAAGACACAAATTGTCTTGAATTTATTTCTTCATTTCGTCAAGTGTTCTTGTTTGTGATCGTTATCTCTTCTTTGGCTAGCGCCACAAAAAGAAGTCAACAGTAGATTCGAGACCTTGCGGAAGCCGCTTGGACCTCGACGCCCAATCCACCGACCAGGCAAATGGTTGTCAGGGCACGCAAGAAACGGGATGTGCACAATGTGGTGCTCCATCTTGCATGAAGTGCGGCTATTCGTAACTCTACGAGTGAAAAACAATGCGCAACACGAAACTGTCGAGCATCTTCAAATAGTAACAGTTATTGGCTTTGCAGTCATCGTGATTTGGAAAACTTGCCCCCAACATTTATTAGAGTAGGCAGAATCAAGCCGCACAAGTCAGTGAGTGGCACATGCAGTCCACATGGCGGAAACAGGAAATGTACAACACATTTCGGTTGGAATATCTGAAGGTAGATGACCTGGAGAAGATCCATTAAAGTATTTCCGAGAAAAATATTACAGTAAAACAAATTTTCTCAGACGAGGATCCGCCTCTTGATTGACTGTATATATATATATATATATATATATATATATATACTTAATTACTTACTGCATGGAGCAGAGTCCTTCTTGAGAAGCTAACCGGTTTGCAGCTAGTCAAGAAA
>Ga0123357_10008038_pt1 | contig 13128 bp, 11 predicted proteins | sample TergutEmb28metaG_FD_89873 | JGI IMG/M metagenome (GOLD analysis project Ga0123357, IMG submission 89873) | Embiratermes neotenicus P4 segment gut microbial communities from Petit-Saut dam, French Guiana - Emb289 P4 | ecosystem: Host-associated > Arthropoda: Insects > Digestive system > Gut ...
ATGTAGGATTGAATTTTAATCAAAAATTATATGTTTTTAAAAATATTATATGTGAAATATTATATATGATATAAATTAAAAAATATAATAAAAAGTGCAAGTAGTTGGTCAATTTTATATATATACACTTTTGCACGGAAAAATGAAAATAATGATTTTTTATTTTGTTTCAAAGTACGTTCGCATTAAGATAATTAGAATGTATTAAAAGTATAGCGAACTTGCCAGGATTTTTGTTTATTGATCATGTTTGAAGGCTCTTAGTACAACCAATAGAAAACCATGTAGTTACTTATTTTAAAAACTAAACTGTTTCTGTGCTTTGTTCAAGAAAGTTTGCACACACATATGTTGGAGCATCGCAGTTCATAAAATTGAAAAAGTCAACTCTTCCATTTCACCTAACTGTAATGTGATATTACGTCTTCATGTCGATCAGTGAATCCTCTTGGCGTTGCTTCTACTCTCTCATTGCATTTGTTTTCAGATCTACCCTAAGACAGTTAGAAAATTTGCAACCAAACGCTGCCTTCCTGGCCTCTGATATACTTTCCACCGTGATCACCTTAAGAAGTCCATCAAGTTGTTTAGATTTTGGGAGTGTCTTCTGTTCATACTGAATGTCACGTAACGTGCTAGTAGCCACAATGTCGCGCTGTGTCTTTGTGGGGGCCATAGACTAAATTGCGTGCGTACTGATCCTTCTCATCCAGATCCAGTTTGACTGCCTCTCCCCACATTCTGTCAGCCGATGTATTATTGTGTCTCTGTTGTTGCATTCGCCACACATTGCCGTCGATGATATCTTAATGCGTTCTAACCTTTCGTTTGTAGGGATGATGTCATGTATAACTTTATACCATTCCGCTATATCCTCTTCCGATGTTGGTGAGATTCGATCCCGGACCATCCAGCCCGTAGTCAGTAGCTATACCGACTGAGCTAACCGACCCACTCACAACTCCGACTGTGATATTAAAATTGTAAGCAATTAGCACCTTTTCTTTAGGAAATTTCTGAATCCTTCTCCAGACTTTAAGTATGGTACCAAGGAGTGTGAATATTTCTGAACACTGTAACTTATATTTTAAATTCTGGATAAGGCTTACAAAAATAGCACTCTTTTGACTTTGTGTCACACCCTAGTATTGAGCACGGCTGTACACAAAGAGCACAATTTCCAGATATCGACTTTTAGGCACACCTGTATAGAAATTAATGAAACAACAAAACTTTTCTATGAAATGCTTTTTTTGTTGTTGTTGTTGTTGTTGTTGTGGATTTTAAAATACAGAATTTGAAAGTCTAGGTTTTAGACACACTATAGATATTACAAATAAAACATCCGTCACTTCCTTGACTAAGTGGGCTCACTTGTTACAGTAAGCATATTTTTAAGAGCTCCCGCAAAATTGCGAAAAATGATAATATCTTCGTCATGTCTGTCTCTCCGCATAGAAAATCTCGGCTGCCTATGGACGATTTTCATGAAATTTTATGTTTGAATATAGTACGAAAATTTGTCTAGAAGATTATAATTTCATTAAAATCCGACGAAAATAATGGGTACTTTACATGAAGACCAATATGCATTCTTGATCATATCTCGCTCAATTCTTCATAGAATGAGAAATATTCAAGACAAAAGTTGTAGAGAAAATCAAAACACATATTTTATTTTCAATAACTTTTTCTCGAAAATATTGCCGTTTATGAGGTAATGTGGTAAATATTGTTGAGCCCAACCGGCCACGGATGAAAGTATGGCCCATGCGCATTGCATGCTGGATAACTTAGGTTACAACAAACACAAACTCAGAAATTGTAATACGTGTACTTGTTGCTTTTCTACTGAAACAATGGTTGCATGAAAGCGCCTCGATAAGCTGTACGTACATTGTATGCCTTGTTTCTTGAAATGTAGTTGTTATGCACATTTTCCTCGATTCCAGGCAGCATAGACAGAACTAATAGCCCTGAATTAAATTCTTGTGCGATATGCCGACTTCTCCAGTAGTGATTTCTTTGGGAAAGCTTGCTGCTTCCATCTTCAGAGTAAGGTAAAGGCAGGAAACTCATTCGAAAAGTCGGTAACTCTTTAACGAAAGACAAGGCGTTATATATAAGTGGAGTTTCATGGTCAGCAGCAAGGCTGTAATGGCTATTGATTTCCTTACATATGGCATATTTCTTACGAACTCGTTGAACAAAAAATTTGTATTATTTCTATTTGACGAAACATAGGAAGTTTTCCCTTTTATAGAAGAAATTTCTATAATCTAACAAAAAAACAAGTGGCCGTTTAACAGACACACAGCCAGTAACAATAATAATGTTCAATTACGACCACAGAGTACGTAATAATTTCCTGATCTACGTACCCCTTTATTTCAGTTCGGTCTTTGTGTTATCAGATACAGAGCAGAGAGTGGGAGGTTCTCTGAAACGATCTGAACAGAAGGCGGTTGACAATGACCAAGCTGGCTGCCAGAGAATGAAGCAGCTGGCAACGGCATGATTTTCGATTAGATCTGCACTGTCTCTCCCTTGATCATCCCACCCTCCACCCTCTCTTTTCCAAAGACCACAACATCAATCCGCCCCGCTATGGGATATGAAAAGTTTTAGCGAAGCCAATTAATTTTCGAAGATGTGGCTTTGAAATTTTTATTTTGTTCGTGCGTCACCAATATTATGTCGTCCCGCTGCAGATGTAAGATCATCCTTTGCTGAAGCTCTCAGTCCTTATAGACCCTTTTTGAAGTTGACAACTGAAATCCTGAGGGAAATTCTTCCTACGAGCGCAGAATTATTGAAAGAAATTTGTGGACTACACGTTGGTCCTGAATTTTGGTATCCATAATTTTTAAAAATTCAATATTATTTTGTATGAAAAGGTAGAATATCGATGAGTTTTCTAAGGAATATTTCCCTCTCTGTCCCAAATTGTACTCCTGCACTTGAAATAACAGGCTACAAATTCAATTGTAAAGAGCACATTGTAGCATATGTTAACAAAGTAGATAAATATAAGTCTGTACAAGCCTGGAGATTAATATATATCTTTACAGAACTATAATATTGCCTGCTGTTTTGTACTGGGTCGAAACTTGGTGTCTCCAATTACAGCAACATGAGCTGCGAATGTTCGAGACTGCTTGCTGAGGAAAGTATTTGGCTCTAAGGAGGGTGACTTAACAGGCGAATGGCGCAAACAGCATAATTTTGAACTTCATGAATTGTACTTCTCCCTACACCCCACCACCACCACCACAATCACCACCACCACCACCCTCACTTGCTATTCGGACGATCAAATCAGAGCGAATGAAACTGGCAGAGTAGGCCTACTAACATATATGGCGGAGGAAAGAAACAGATATGCGGTTTCGTTATGGAAACCTGAAGGAAAGGGAAAACACGGAAAACGTAGCTTAAGATGGAAGGATAATATTTAAGTAAATTTTAAAGGAATTTGATGTGAGGGTGTGGACTGGATTTGTCTGACTCGGGATGGGGACAAGTGGCCACCTGTTGTGAAGAAATTAACAAATATCCGTGTTAGTTCAAATGCCGAGAATGCCTTGACTGGAAGAGGAACTGTTAGGTTTTAAACAAAGGCTATCAGTGAAGAGGAAAGAATGTGCAAGAAGGCGACTTTTATCTGAGTTAAGGTAATAAAGATAGAGCTATCTCTTTACAGCCTTGGAATGGTCTTACTGCTTGGGAGGTTGAAACTCCCAAAATATCTAGACAATCGACACATGAAGGTGCAAACTTGTCAGTCCTACACAACAGCCACTTTTACCCCACAAGAGATATCCCTGGTACTCATTAGGTCAATGAAAAATAAGATTATGTCTACTCTTAATTTTCTATAGGGACTGCGGGAAGCAACAAAAACCTCTCAGGGTAGCCTGTATGTGGCCAGAAATTTGAACGTTCTTGGTTCAGTCAAAGTATGAAATTTTCAGAGTAACTAAAAGTCAGTAACATAACACTCACAAATAAATTAGTGGTATTGTATGTAAAGGATCTTCAAGCTGTGAAATTTCTTCAAGAACGCACAAATATATTGAAACTCTTGACCTTGAACCTTAACACTTACTTCGTTTAGTCCTGCAATTGATACATTTTAAAATGTATGAAGGCTGTGTCTATTCCGTGTATTTTTATGTGTCAAAACTGGACTCACATCGAACAACAAACAGGAAGGGCGGCAGCTGGTGAATCGTACATGTTTCTCCTACTAACATTACTTTCAAGACACGACTATTAAAAATAGATTTCACTAAAAGTGAAATTTAACAGAACTTAGGTAATGAGACAGTAGAACATTACTGAAAAGATTTAAGGTGCATATCTCACTATGAGACACGAATGTCTCACAACAAGTGCTGAGATCTTCCAGGGCCCAAGCATTTATAGGTCAGTACGTCGTCTGAAAAGCAGATGACGTCAACAGTCATCATCATCTTAAACATCAAGGATTGGACCCTTTGATCCGTTCCGTCTCCAGAGTTACAGCTGCTCGGGCCAACGCTTCTTCGGTCTTCCAATTGTCCTCCTTCCTTGTGGTCTGTAGTGGTATGATTTCAAAAGGATTCGGTTTTGTGGCATTCTTTGCAAGTGTGAAAGCCAGTTCCGTCTGTATTCATCTATCTTGTCTAGTATGCCTGTAATCCGTAGTTCGCGGCCTATGTAGTCATTTGTTTTGTGGTCATAAAGGGTGTAGCCTGCCAGAGATCTCAGTAACTTAATTTCTGCCGCTTCAATTCTTCGTCTTTGTAAGGCTGGTAGTCAACAGTACTGATATTTATTTTAATCGAGGATATCCCGTTGTGTTTCAATTCCAAAAGTGAAACAAAATACTTTAAGTTACCGTCAAAATACAACAGTGTATAAATATTAGTAGTTTATTGTGAAACATGTTTCAGTCTTATTAGACCATCTTCAGGCCAACATTCAGAGATACGAGATACAATCAGTGCATATCATGTAATATGGGATCCCGCAGTACATGATATGCAGACTTGTATACAACGATTATGACAAAGAGAAGAGTGTCATGGAGGTCGTCTGTAGTAAGTAATCTTCCAGAGTGAGGTATGTATACAAAACTGCAAATATTAAGCTAATTGTTACTTAAAATATGCCTCTATCTTTGTTTTACGATTTCTCACAGTAATCTACGGAACACCATGTGGTTGGTGGAACTGTTAAAATCTGCAAGAGATTGGGGCAAAAGTGCAGTGTCTCCATTTGAACAAATGCCTCCACTACAGGTTTTGTTAATAGGAAACTGGAAGTAGAATACAGTACAATGTATAGAGCAAGCCAGCGTGATGGAGGTTTCTTTCGGCACTTGGGGCGGTGGGGTGCATTTGGGGGGGAGGACGGAGGGTGGTAAACATACTCCATTTGCAAGAGTAAATGCTTTATTTCGCAGGATACAAATAGTGTGCTTTCATCAACCTATAAGCTTTTAATTCTTCATCAACCTGAAGGGCTTTTTCGGGAAATTCTAGTCAATTCGACTTCCGCATTACTCGTAAAATCCTTAAGCGGAATTGTAAATTACAAAATTACTTAGCAAAGCACTCTTGAATTCTATGCAAAATATTGGGAGGAATATGTTGTAAATTACATGAAAGTTGAGACAAACCGCAATAACCTTTAAGGCACCCAAAGTTTCGCTGATATGAATTATCTTTACAATTACATTTAACTGCGCTGCAGTAAAGAAAATTATAAAACATTCGATTTATTTGCTTCCAAGAAAGAAGAGCGTATTATCATCATAATTTTATACATAGAATTTCCTGAACGCAGAACTGAGTACCCCAGAGCTGACAGCGTCGTCGGTCGCTATACAGAAATTGATGTCGTCCGCTCTACGGCACGGACTGCAGAGCGGACGGCATTATCCATCGCCATGCCGCAGTAAGCTACGAGCGGATGGTTGTACTATATTTTATTGCCATTACATTTTAGACAGTATCGGTTTGATATATTATAACAGGTGAGTTAATGTTTTACTTTCATTTCCATTTGTTTTTGTTTACTTGATATTTAATTAAAGGCTTTTCAGACTGCAGGGAATTAATACGGCCATACCACGTGTCAACGGCCATACCACATTGAAAACACCGGTTCTCGTTCGATCACCGCAGTTAAACAGCTTTGGACATGGTTAGTACTTGGATGGGTGACCGCCTGGAAACACCTTGTGCTTTTGGCATTAATTTGTGTGTATTGTTGTAGTTGTCTTGTGTGTGTTGTTATCTTATGTGTATTTGTTGTACTGTGAGGGCATTGCTTTCTTTTCACTTTAGATGCCGGAAGGCCCTGCGACCGGCCATCTCGACACAGATTTTTCTTGGTTTCCCTGTGCCTAAAAGCAAATGCTGAGATGGTTCCCACGATTCCAAGTTGCCACTACATGCTTCTCATGTACCCCTCCCAACTTAAATTTAGTAGTAACCAATTTCATGTTTTGTTTACATGTAAAATAACCACTCTCACCGGGTAACAACTCAATTGCAGTAAATAAATATTATTATTATTATTATTATTATTATTATACATAATACCTCTCATTAGTACTTCTATAAAGGGGAAATTCACATTGTTTAAACCAGTGTTTCCCACATATTTATGCTCGCGGACCCTTGTTGGCTTCGAAAAATAACGACGGATCCTCACGTTCTCCATCACGTAAATACAGAGTGTCCGGGTGATGTTATCCAAAATTAAAAACTTATATCTTGGAAGTTATTTTAGGTCGCTGCGAATAGATACCAGTAGGAAACTTAACAACGAACTGCATGGCTTTACCTTAATTAAAGATTTGGTCGCTCGATTCGTAGGTAGAGGAAGGTTTCTAAATAAATATTCTTAATGTCACACGAAATAAATATGTCGCCAATTAAATAAGTTACGCCATTATTTGTTCAAAACATTAGTCCTTAATTTAAACAAACCAGTAAACTTCAAAGTGTTCGTTACGGAAATTTATCCACGAATCCCCTGCGAAAATGTCGCGGATCCCTTGCCAATCGCAGAGCTCACTTCGGGAATCGCTACTTTAAACTATTTAACAAATGCAGAAAGTAGGGAGACCTTAATAAGTGGTCGGTGAATCGATAAGTAACGTGTTTAGAATACCTGAAGAAAGTTACTTGCCAAGTAATTTACAATAGTTTTTTTTTTTTTTTTAATGACTTTGTCCTTTGCAATTAATACTGTATCTTAGCATTTGACATTCTGTGGACCGAGAATCGTGATATATTTGCGTAGCAGGGACCAACAAGATGCACTTTTTTCTCTTAATTTATTTCAGTAATCATCCTGTACATGTTTCGAATAGATTAACTATTCATCATCAGGAGGTAGTTTACTGTATATGCTGCATATACAGTAAACTACCTCCTAATTATGAATAGTTAAACTATTCGAAACATGTACAGGATGAGTATTGAAATAAATTAAGAGAAAAAAGTGCATCTTGTTGGTCCTTATTACGCAAATTTATATTAACACTTATGCTATTTATTCTTCATTAATTCAGTTGAACTGTAAATTCTATTTCAAGACTCGTTTGGTTAAGTAATAAACTGATTAAACAATTGTTTAATTACTGTATTTGTTAAGTCTTCACTGAAATTTGAAACTTAACGTGTGAAAGAGCAATCTTCTCACTTAAACGGTTACTTCGCGATTATCATTATATTGTTTGTCTTTATGTGATGTAATGAATTACGCCAATTATTACTGTAAAATTTTGACAGTAAAGGTGTTTGGACTGCAGGACTTGGAGGGATATTTCAGTGTTGGTAAATCTGGCTGGTAGACTGAGAGACTGATCGTTATATAACAGTGATGTAAATGTAGGTATAAGTCTAAAGCCTGCGTACTGAAAGGAATCTGGTATTAACGCATGTAGTGTTCTACTCAATTTGAATCAAGAAGTAAGCTTAACATGTGACGACATTAAGAAAGGAAAGTCGAAAGATCAGTAGATTCTTACTGTATGTGTGTGTGTGCGTGCGTGCTGACGTGTGACTTACATGAGTGCCTAAACTTGGCACCCTACAGTTATGGAGATGTGCCCCTAGCATCTGTCGCTGTGGGGGTTTCCTTTCCTGAAAAATTTTAATATGGATCTTCGCTCTTCTGGGATGTTACGCAGTGTATATGGGTAGTTCGTTACGGAATTGCGGGACAACCTATCGGTCCCGTCTTCAGGTCTGCTTATACAAACACACACACACACACACACACACATAAAAAGGGAAATATTTGGGTTTAAAATAACAGAGGGCCTAATTCATAGTTTAGGTGTTACAAATTTTGACGTTTTGTTGACCGTACATCTCAGTGTATTTATCTCAGTAATTAACCGACTTAATGAAAAAAAATTTTGTTTTACAATAAGTTTATTTCATGCCTCTACATGTTTCGAGCACATGTGCTCATCATCAGGAGGTAAAAATTGCATTACACAGCCTCTGGTATCATTACACCTATAGGTGGCCGTCACGTGCACAGGTTGAGAGAGGACTCTCTCAACTTGTGCACGAGACGGCCACCTATAGGTGTAATGATACCAGAGGCTGTGTAATGCAATTTTGACCTCCTGATGATGAGCACATGTGCTCGAAACATGTAGAGGCATGAAATGAACTTATTGTAAAACAAAACTTTTGTGAATCAAGTTGGTTAATTACTGAAATAAATTAGAAGTTACAGTTAAGTAAGCATGTGAAAAAGAGTAGTCACCATATATTTTTCTGGCATTCTGTATTCAGTGTGAAATCCAAAAATAGAAATATTAATACAGCATAATAAATTACCCAACGATGCTGAAGGTTACGGCTGTTTTTTTTCAGGAATAATTTCAAGATAAGGGCTGATTTTGTTACATGTATAGGGTGTGGGGTTAGAAACAAATGTTCACTCAAGAAAAATCGGACGTCCTTTATGTTAGGCTTGAACATTCCCCTTAAAAAAATCTTGAACTGCAGACCATTGTTTCAAGTTTACCTCTTTCTGGATAAGAAGTTCCAATGCCTGCAAATACACTTTCTACAGAATTTTCAGGAACGTGTATCTAACAGTAAGCAGCATATCAAACATATTGTGTACGTTAATTAGTTCTAAATAAGCATCCATCACAGTACCCTTATCTCTGAAAACCATATTCTTCCTTTCTACAAACCTCATCCATGAACTAAATTATGCATTGTGGGTTGGTAGGAATTCGGGGTAAAAAAACCTCACTCTTTCACCTGGGTACAACCCTTCAAGAACAAAGCATTCACTGTAATTAACAGGTATGAATATCCGTGTCTTACTCAACAGCTTCTGCGAACGGATCTACAGTCTTCTCTACACAAATACGCAAAACAACCAATTAAATGAGTAAACTTATAATATTCTGATATTTGCAACGAAATGAAATAACATGAATCTCCTAAACGCGTAAAAGTTGGAATAACAGACAAATGACAGTAAAATAAGTTACAATAGATGCCGCATTAATTTCAAATATATGTTGCACTTGAAAACATTTGCAACAATTTTCTAAACACTTCTATAACTGGCTCGCATTTAGTGGCAAACGTCCTTTGATATAAGATTGACTAGATCAATTGCAGATCTCTTTATACCATTTTGAGGATACTGTGACTGTAGCCCTGAAGAATACATATCAAATTCAAATTGCAATCCAGAAAAAGTAATGTATGAAAACATATTGCATGAACAGTATAATAATAATAATAATAATAACAGGTCCTAACATAATAATTCTATAAGGATATAGCAGTCGTAAAACAAACTATATTATCAGGTGTATATAATTTAGCCACATCAACTACATGTTTCGGCCATTGCTGCTGTGACCATCTTCAGATTGGATACAATTTTTATCAGAGAAGCTATATAGATATGATATAATATAGAACAAAGTACTAGTGTAGATAAGGGGGAAAGAGATCTCGTTTTACACAAAGTCGGTGGGCGTGTGTGCAGACGGTAAAGAACCGAACATATAACATGTGCTATCTTGTTTGTCTATTACAATGAAATGCGCGTGCCGAGTTGGTGCATGTCCATGGGGTGCGGTAGGTCTGGGCTGGTGTTTGGTCCTGTGGTGCCGTATTTTCTTGCCTGTGGTGGGGGTTGGGTGTCACACTGGTCTGCTGTTGTGGCTGTGTAGACATCCTAAGTTGTCTACGGTATGGTTGGCAGCTGCAGGTGTGTTGTAGTGGGGGAAGGGGTTCTTAGTTACGTGCTGAAATAATAAGTAAGCTAAGATGGACAATCAATCAGAGTTTGGGTAACAGTGAGAATTTGCGAGAAAGTATGAGTGCAGGGCAGTAGATAGAAGGATATTACTTACAAGTATTATGGTTCCTTGGTTTTTGTGCCGGTGTCCCTGGGCTCGATCCCGCTCTGGGTAAGTGGAGAAGATGAGAAAACCTCTTCGTCGTCATAGAGTTTATTATGTGTCACACAAATGACAATCTGGTGTCTTAGTAACAAGCGGTGGTATCACTGTTTTTCACTCTTGAGTCTTTTACTGTATGTCACAGACCAGTGTGACACCGAACCCCCACCACAGGCAAGAAAATACGGCACCACAGAACCAAACACCGACCCAGGCCAACCGCACCCCACGGAGCATGCACCGACTCGGCACGAACATTTCATTGTAATAGACAAACAAGATAACACATGTAATATGCTCGGTTCTTTACCGTCTGCACACACGCCCACCGACTTTGTGTAAAACGAGATCTCGTTCCCCTTTACCTGCACTAGTACTTTGTTCTATATTATATCATATCTATATAGCTTCTCTGAGAAAAATTGTATCCAACCTGAAGATGGCCACAGCAGCAATGGCCGAAAAATGTAGCTGGTGTGGCTAAATTATATACACCTGATAATATAGTTGTGTTACGACTCCTATATCCTTATAGAATTGTTATCTTAGGTTCTAACAAACACAACGGGGTTGAAGCACCTTGAAGATAATAATAGGTTTAAAATCAGAAGGTGTATGAATGTCCCTTATGACATTATGTTGAAGACTACTGAAAGTAAAAACACAATGAGATGGTGATAAACTTTAAAAGCAAGTCATGTACCGAGAGAATTTGTATCTAGTGAAGAACGGCATGTGTGACGCAGTCACTGCAACCGAGCCACCAAGGCCGGTCAAGTATCACTACCATCTGGCAATAGATGGCAAAACGGAGGCATACTCATTGTCTGTGAGAATACTTCCGTGCATGGATCTGTGTCCGTGCCCACACCTCTTCCCAATAATATTTTCACTACTGTACGATTTGAGCACAGATTACTACCACAACCCACCGTTTCTATTGTACAAGTGGATGTTAATGGAATCAGCGCTACCAACGTGGTCGAAGTGTAACTGGTTGGTCACATGAATATGTTAGTAAGTAAGTATGTTGGAGTGGTGTAGTAGTTATGTTTAGCATGAAAATTGTTTCCATAGCAAGGCTAAAATGAAACTTCATTTATGAAGAGTTTGATGGTTAGTCTCAGGCAACGTTAGTACAAGTTTTTGAATCGTTGTAATAGGAAAATATTGAACATCTTAAAGAATTTTACAGTCTGATTAACCTAACCTTGCTTTTTTGATATTCATACTGTGCAGTATTCTTCTAATCAGTTACATTCACCAACAAATGCACACAATAACGTATAAATCATACATAAATCTGATAAAATTCCTACATATTTCGGCACCGAGGTACCATCCTCAGGGAGTTAAAAATATTTTCGAGCATGGGCACCAACACATCATTCTTGATACATTTGGTTTGTTGGTGCCTATACTTTTTTTGTATTTGTATCTCCTTAAGGATGGCGCCTCAGTTCCAAAACATGTAGGAGTTTTCTAAGACTGAGGTTTGATTTGTGCCCTGTTGTGAGCATTTGTTGGTGAATAGAACTGACTAAACTTGTTGTGTTTAATGCCATACATATGTTATGTAATTATGTAATTTGTGGTGGACAATTACAGGATAGATTTGCAGGTCCACATTTTGTGGGCATGAGCAGTTTCGATGCTGTTACGGCAGGTGTTGCTCAATGAGGACCAAGAGTTTTGTTATATTTCTTATTTTTGTTGTGGCCACCAGTGTATTCCTCATTCTGGTAGGCAATCAGCGCCCTTCAATCCAGACAATAGTGACAGAAACTCACAAGCAGCTGAACAATCTAAAGAATTTCAAGGTAATACAAATTCAATCACTTTAATTTCTGGAATGCATAACTATGAGTATTTGATCATATAATTTCACCTAGCTGTACTGCTGCAGTTGAAAATTTAGATACCAACACAAGTTGGCTTAAATTTTGAAGAGATATCTAAGGTGACTGCTAATGATAGGCTGAATGAAATATTTATGTCCTGATTGAAATGTTTGTGTTTTAGGAGAACTTGGAAAATGCAGAAGAAAAAAGATTCTTAGCAGATGACAAGTATCTTACTTTGTTGGGATTTACAGAAAATCCACGATTATACCCGGCTGCAGTTTGGAAAAATACTTCTCTTCCCATAATTGTCACTTACGTAAGTACCTTAATTCTTTCTGCTGCTAAAGTTATGCAGATGAGGTTTAAAAGTTAAACTTCAAGAGGTTAATTTTGTTTTTTCTCAAACTCTCGCTGAAGCTAGATCACTGAGACTTTTTTCTTGCATGAAGTTGTTAGAATACGTGGTCTGTTAGAAAAGTATCCGACCTTTGGCCGGGAAAAAGAAACTGGCCTACTTGGAGCGTTGGACACCTAATCACCCTCAAAGTAGTTCCCTTGGGACTCCACACACTTCTCCCAGCGGTGCCGCCATTGTTGGAAGCATGCCAAAAAAGCCTCTTTTGGAATGGAGTTTAGCTCGGCTGTCGTTGCTGCCATAATGTCCTCTCTTGTCTGAAATCGCGTTCCTTTCAATGGCCTCTTGAGTTGGCGGAACAGCCAGAAGTCGCAGGGGGCCATATCAGGAGAGTAAGGAGCCTGTTGAAGCACAGGAGTCTGGTTTTTTGCCAAAAAAGTCTGAATGAAGTGCGAGGAATGTGCTGGAGCATTGTC
>Ga0123357_10008040_pt1 | contig 13127 bp, 7 predicted proteins | sample TergutEmb28metaG_FD_89873 | JGI IMG/M metagenome (GOLD analysis project Ga0123357, IMG submission 89873) | Embiratermes neotenicus P4 segment gut microbial communities from Petit-Saut dam, French Guiana - Emb289 P4 | ecosystem: Host-associated > Arthropoda: Insects > Digestive system > Gut ...
ATATTATTTTGAAATGGATCCGGGATAGCATAGTCAGCATAATATTTCATATTTTGACCAGAATATTATTTTGAAATGGATCCGGGATAGCATAGTCAGCATAGCGACTCACTATGGGCTGCACGGTCCGGGGATTGAATCCCAATGGGGGCGAGATTTTCCGCACCTGTCCATACCGGATCTGAGGCCCACCCAGCCTCCTGTGCAATGGCTACTGGGTCTTTCCTGGGCGTAAAGTGGCCAGTTCATGGCGTTGACCACCCACCCCCAACTAGTGCTGAGTTTAAATAGATAGTAGAGCTATACCTCTACTCCCCCTCTGGGCCTTTGTGGCCTGTTCCAGGGTGAACTTTACCTGTTATTTGTAAATGTCTTGCAAAATGAAAATTATAGACATTTGTGAGTTCAGTATTTTGTGTTTGTTGAAGTGCATGTTGCCTCTTGACATCATTTTGTGATACATCCAGACTAAACATTGAGCTTCATCAGGTGACAGACACACAGTCACTGAATCTCTGCATCAAGCATGACTTACTGGGTCATTGCATTTAGTCAGCGTAAAAAATTTTTGTGTCACGAGTTTGTTTTTCCATCATTGTGTTGCAGCAAGCATCTCCCGGCATTAATGTAGAAGTAGTGGGTTCAGGACTTCTCACACTCAGAGAGCAGCAAGTGCTTCAGTTACGCAGGGAGATGCTGCATCCCGGTGGTGTTCGTCTGCAGCTACGACGGAAGGATTGTACGGGTTCTATAGCTCTGGTGGATGCCTTTGGAGCAGTGTGGTATGTAGAAACATGTGCTTCTCTATACTTATATTTTCAGAATGTATGTAATAATACATGGAGGCTTTTCAGAAAGTTTCTGAACTGTGTATGTGTAACCTTTAAGATTGTGATGGCCACATGAATGGGTATGCACTTCACACCAGCTTGTTACGTTACAGCTGTGTACAAAGGTAACCAGGAAACATCAGGCCTATGGTAAAAGTATAACGTAGTAATACAGTGTAAATGTGTTAATGAAAACAATGTTTATAACACAGGAACTGCCAAATTGTAGTACACCCAGCTATTGCTTAACAATTGAGTTGGTGTGTCCCTGAAAGAGTGGGCAGAAATAAAAAATATTCCCATCAGAAATAAGGGATCATAGAACGCAACCAGCCAAAGGGCATTAAACCAAGATTGAGAAATTGAAAATTAAGAAGCCAGGTAAACTGGCAAGGGGCATTAATGCAAAAAGGCATAAAACGAGGGCTGGGTGTACTGGAGAGCAAAACAGATACACATTGTCAGCAGGGACAGTGGTGGGACAGTGCACTGAGCAGCGACAGTACATAGCACAACTGGTGTAAAGTGTTCAGGTTGTAACTGAACACAGACAGTGTAATAGTGATTATCAACATACAGGTTTTGTGAGCGTGTGGACAGTATCAGGTGTGTGTACTAAGTAAGTGAAGACGTATGGGTACTGCACATTTATTTTAAGTAACTGACAAGTGACAAAATGCCAGGATACATTTAAGCTAAGGTTTAAATTTTATGTAATATTGTCGATGTTGATTCCCTGTTGTACCTTCAGACAAGATTCAGTAAGCTACATCAAATTATTTCCCTTTATTACAGTGTAATCACATTTTGAGTTTTTAACAACATGATCGATGCTTCTCGGTAACCATGAAGTAAGGTTTCCTAGCAAAAAGTAAAGGCAGGCAATACCTGTAATGCTGATTAATAATTCTGACTTTTTGTTGATAATATATGTTTGATACATTTGGAGATAATGGTTTGATATAACTTGTATGCTCCTCTGAATTCATTCGGGACCTTTTTGTTGGGGGGTGTCGAGTCTTGTCTGTGAAGTTGTAATCTTGTAGTTTCTGGGTTCTGATTGCTTGCCTTCAGCCCTTTGTCATGTTGTATCCATGTAGTCCAGCTGTTATTGATGGCATTATTTATTCCTTTGTTGTGGTATTAAGAATTCCAGTTGTGTTTTTGTTGTAGGGTATTAATTGCCTCTTGTGTTTTTACATTGAATTTGTACCTATGCTAGTACTTTGAAAATAAGGAACACAAATCGAGTACATAAAAGATGGCTGACGATGTGAATCATTATGTCGAGGACACGTTCAAAATACTAATGAGTATAACTGAAAAGAGTGGAAACTTAAGGAAAGACTTGAAGAAAGACATTTTAGAATCGTTAAGTACACTAAGGAGAGAAATTTCCCAATTGATACTTCAGCTAGAGAATGTTAACGAAGAACACAAAAAACTTAAGGAAGGGGTTAAGAATGCCACAGAGGAAATGGCAAGGAGAAGAGACAGTCAATCGGTTAGACAAGTGGTGCCATCTCTGGACCACTTGCAGCAGTATCCACAAGGCAGAGCAACACAGGTGCTTCCATATGAGGATGAAAGAAGAAAGCTCTACTCAGGAATGGTGAAAAACAAAGAAAACAGACGGTACAGAATAACACTGAAAGCTAAGCGAAGGACGATACCCTCACACCGGAACAGATCAACTAAAAAAGAACATAAATCCAACGGACATCAAAGTCGGTATTAAGGCAGTCAAAGCAATTAAAGATAGGGGAATATTAATTGAAACAGGCAGTGAAGAAGAGATTAACTCACTAAGCTCAGAGATGAACAGCAAGTTTGGTGAACGGTTGGAAATTATAAAGCATAAATTAAGAAAACCAAGAATAATAATATACAATGTCTCAGAGGAAATTACAACAGAAAATGTAGTAACAATCATCAAAGCTCAAAATCCTGAAATTCTAACTAATGGGGAAACATGGAAGCAAAGTTTAGGTACAAAACCAGGAAAGGACAACACAATATAGTGATGGAAGTAGGCCCTCAGATACGAAAACACATCCTACAAACCAAATTGAAAATTGGGTGGGAAATATGTAACGTAGCAGACTATTTAATCCCTACAAGGTGGTATAAGTGTAGTCGATATAACCATAAACACAATGAATGCAAAGTGTGAAACAGTGGCAAAATGAATGGGAAAGATCTTCAAAGTGTGTAATAACAAAATCTTTTTTCCCAAATATAGCAGACAGGTTGAAGCTAAGAATTAATGCAACACCCAACTTTACTACAATAGTAACTGGACATGGCAATATCAAAACATACTTGTACAAGTACAAAATAATAGAGAGCCCAATGTGTTCATGTGATGAAGGTGAACATTCAGTGGACCACATCCTATATGAATACAAAATTTGGAACACGAAAGGGACAGACTAAAAGCAGCGGTAATACAGTCAGAAAACTGACCAGTTAGTAAAGACAAACATAGTATAAAATTTTACAAAATCCTCAAAGAATTCGCGAACAGCATATTATTAGACAAAGCTCAGTGTGTAAATATGACAAGACAGATAAGGAACCAAAACTGTAAATGGAATAGGTAGATGGTAGAAGATAATATGTAAAAGTTAACTTCAATGCATGTAGTATTACTGCATAGTAATGGAGCGTGCAGAGTAATAAAGTTTATATAAAAAAAAGGAACAAATCCTAACCCTTGTGTGTGTGTGTGTGTGTGTGTGCGTGCGTGCATGTGTGTGCGTGTGGAGCTCTAGACACAGATAGTCTTCAGCATGGGCTACTAGCATGTACTGTGCATGGTGGATCCAGGACAGTGTTGGAAAGCAACAAGTCTGTACTGAACCTGTTTGCAATAAATTAGTGGGTAAAAATTTTTAAGCTTTTCATTTGGCCAACCTGCATACTTTGTTTGTCGTAGTCTATCCTTCCATGCTTCGTACCCATCCTGATCGTTGATTGCTTAACATGGATTGTGGTCTTTTGTATTTGGATATAATTTTTGCTTTTGTACGTGACAAGCAATGAGTATTGACCTGTTAGACACATCATTTGTTTAAGTCCAGCACTATGCTGATTTAATGTCTAGTTAGTTAGTTTTCTAACTACCCTGTTAAAGCTATAGCTGTTGCAGTGTACTTGATTATTTTGCTTCAATCACAGGATTACGGGCTGGAAGCAGCGCGAGCACCCGATGCTGTATAACGCTTTGCACATTGGTGACCAGCTGCTGAGTGTTGCAAGCATCATGGTTCAGAGTGCGTCCGACGCACAGAAGTTGATTCGGGGTGCCACAAGTCTTTACGTAAGTAAATAGATATTTATAAAGCATAGTCAGTACATGCATCCTATGAGAATGTTCACAGTATTTCATTTGTTAGTTAATGGAATTATGTTTGTATGGAAGAACAAATATTGAGAGGCACAGTGCTGCCCAGTTATACCCAATATAATTCTGGATGGTGTAACTGATATGTAAATATGTAAATATTTTCAGTTTGTGTAATAAGCTGAGCCAGTTTGGTGGCAGAGAAGGTGTTTCAAGAACTTTGTAGTGCCCTTCTGTATATAGACTGTATAAGTGTAATGGTGAGTATATTGTGTGGCAGGTTGAGTTCGTAATACGGCGAGTGCCATTTGGACGCGTGTTTGCAATACGTCGTGATGTGGAAGGTCAAAGCCTGGGAATCATACAAGAAGGAAATACGGCAGAGATCCGTGATGTCACGCCAGGTGGACTCGCAGCTTGCCACGGGCTCGCTCCTCGAGCACAGACGTGTGATGGCTTGTCACTGACCAATTGGGTTATCACGGAGATCAATGGGCGACCACTTAATCTGTTCTTCAAGGATGGAGAAGTAAGGGATCGTTTAAATGCGGTTGGAAAAGAAATATCTATTCTTGTGCAACCGTTTGATCTGATAAGGCAGCTGAAAAAGCAGCTGAAAGCTTTGCGAAGCTATAAGGAGTACATTGTACAGTAGTGGTTATAAATTATTAGATTGAAAATGGTACAGAAACTCTGCATTTTAAAAGAAAATAAGGCTAGGAAATCACTGTTTGAGCACATACAGTGTAACAGTGTAGTGATCTGCTCAAATCTTACAAAGTAGGAACATGGGTTCTAGTTTCATAGACAACTGAAACTTGCAATAAATCTCAGAGATTTATGATTTTGTATGCCTTGTGGTTTCAGTAGTGGTTTATTTGGCCTAAACGTGGACCATTTATTAGGGGAATATCCCCAAGATATTTTTCCAGTTTGGGTGGAAGTAAAGTGATATACGTAAGAAAGATACATACAGCAGTTTAATGTATGGCAATTTGTATACCAATCCAAATAGTTTTTATTGGCATTTTTACTGTTCAAGATTGAAATCTTTTTTTGATGTGACACTATTGATTTTTTGTGTGTGTTGTGTACCATTATGCAGAGACTTAGAACCTGTGAACACAGCATCGTTTCCCAGAAGACTTTAATTGTTATTGTTATCTGAGTTTTCCTTTGAATTCATATCTGATGTCATGCTCACGAACATGGTCGATATTTTGGGAATGTTTGTAGAATTTCGCTGTCCTCATTCATAAACTGTTCCATACAATATCTGGTCCAGAAAGTGCCTGTCCTTCAGGGACATGTTTTGATTGTACAGTTGCTTGGAAAATGCCAATAGTGCTTTGCTGACTCTTTTTACCTCCCCCCCCCCTCCCCCCCCAACCCAGAATCGTAAATGAAAGCCCTGTTCAAACCCATGTAGTACCAGTACTTAGTATCCCAGCAAATGACTTTCTATCATAGTAATGATTGTTTTGGCAAATTCAGAACTCATCACAAGGTTTGTGCATTCGAACTTTGGGTCATGCCCGCAGGGTTCAGGATTCCTCTGTTGACCTCTGCTCTCCATAAAATTGATCTAGGCAATGTGTTATTGACCTTCGTAAAAAGTAATTTCCTCTGTTTTCCAATACAAATTCCAATATAAATGACAGGGTTGTTATTTAAATTTTAGTGCATGGTTTATGAACTGAATGGCATTGTGTGGTACATAAACCAGAAATTGTGCAGCGTGTCTTTAAAATGCACTAAATTTCCTCGTTGCCTAAATACATGAAATGAATTTTTAGGGGTTTTTTTTTACATTCATTTGCATGTGCGAACTTTGGTCATTAAAGGATTGAATCAGTCACGTTACAAAGTAATAGTTGGCATGCTGCATGTTGAATACAGAAAGTCCTGCTGCAATGCAAGAGATATGCCTGCTCTTTTATCAGATGTTGTGTTCAATATAACAAATTGCAATAAGTAAAGTAATAAAAGTTCGTATTGAGCCTTCAGTGCTGCAGTAAGTACCATAATATTCACAGTAGCAATACAGAGAATTTACATGTCCAACATGCTGGGCACATATGAAAGCGCCTGTACACACCAAGAAGACGGTTAGAGGGAGTGAAGTTATAGCACCACTAATTCTTGAGCTTGGCACTAGATGGATGCAAGTGGTTAGCATAACGGCTTTGGTGGTCTAGCGGTAGCGTGCTGCCTTTAAGTACCCGAATTTACAGGTTCAAACCCGGCCGAAGCCGTCAGGAATTTTCAGGGCGAAAAAATCCTCAGCATGCCTTCCTTCGGAGGGGAAGTAAAGCCGTTGGTCCCATGTCATAGATTTGTGGCATGTAAAAGATCCCTAAATGGCATGGAAGTCGTCATTTAGGCAAAAATTACCAGAACTTTCTCGCCCACACGGTTCCACATTTTGCTGCTAGGATCTCACGTGTCGTTACGGATGTGGAGGCACCTGGCGGCAGAAGTGGGAATGTCTAAAAAGAAAGGGGCGATAGGGTAGTACAATAAGCCTTAAAGGCTGCGGTTCATCCGTGGCATTAGCTACGGGCCCTAATGACGAAGAAGAAGTGGTTAGCATCATGCCCTGTCCACTTTACCCTCAACTAAAGTGCTCCCAATACTTTTTTGTCAGGAGTTTTAGTGGACTCCAGAGGAAGTCTGGATGTTTTACAGAAGAGAAAAATCTTTTGGCCCTAGCAGAATTGGAATTGCCAACTGTCCAGCCCATAGCCTAGGTGATATACAGATACCACTTTCCCACCTCCACAGCATAGTAGTTATTTGTACAAATCCATCTATTTCATACACGTTTTACTGTTGTAAAACGGACAGGAAAATCTGAGCTTTAGAAATAATAAAAACGTGGTAGATAAATTAATGGCTTGTGGAAGACAAATGGCATCTTATATCTTGATGGAAGATTCGTTATTCTGATTTTCTTGATGGTTTTATTGGTCCCAATCAATCACAAACATCAGACTGTATTGTATTTCTTGCAGTCATTCCAAGTTCAACATAAATGAAGTTGAGACATAACCAGCTAGAGTTGAGCTCGGTTATAACATCTTTGAAAGGGGCTCAATATTTTGTGTCATTATTAACAAGTATTGTTTTCACCAAGAAGTATGACATGGTTAACAGTGATGAATTAATTGGTAACACAGAATACCTGATGCTTTGGAAGAGTGTCATATAAACCAGTGTTGTTATGAGCAAGTTGTACTGCATTTTTGTTGCTGAATTAATGACCAGTAAGAAAGTCAAGTGGTAATATAAAATTAAAAGATAGGTTTATTGTTGTATATTTCTGGAATATGTAAATCTTACAGAAATCTCCGCACATATAAGTCTGTAAAGTGGTAACCCTGAGTGAAGAGCTTATTTAAAAAAAAAAAAAAAAAAGTAAATTTTTGACAGGAATTGTAGTTTTTGAGCCAGGCTAGCATAGCATAATGACTACGCTACGGCCTGGACAGTCTAAGATTCAAATCAAAGGAGGGACAAGAGATTTTTCTCCAATCCAAAACGTCCAACCCAATCCCCAATTCAATGAGTACCAGGCTTCTTTCCCAGGGGTAAAGTGGCAGGGGAGTGAAGTTGAGCACCTGTCTCCATCTAGTAATAAAGTTAAGAATAAAAGGAACTGTACCTCCGGTTGCCCATGATGTGAACAGGGATTGGTTTTTTTGTATTGCATTGTGATTACACAAGACTGAGGGACAGACAGATATATGAAGAGAAGCTGAAATTTCCTGGCCTAACATTGTCAGGACTAATCAATTTCTGACTACAGCTATTGTACTACAAGGTGGTTCAAATATGACCGGGACTGATTTTTTTTTGGTAACCATAATTGCCAAACACTTACTTGCACATTTCATTATTCAATGTACTCCCCTCCGGAGTTAACACATTTTTTCCAACGTTCTGGAAGCATCCTGATGCCCTTTTCAAAAAAGGCTTGTGGTTGGCGGCGTATCCACTCCCGAACAGTCTGGATGACGGCGGCGTTGTCCGCAAACCGCGTGCCTTGCAAATCTGATGTGAGCCTTCCGAACAGGTAGAAATCACTTGGGGCCAAATCGGGACTGTACGGCGGATGTGTCAGAAGGTTCCATTTCAATTTCCGGAGGGTTTCCATTGTTGTTTTGGCCATATGGGGGCATGCATTGTCTTGAAGGAAGGCTACCCGCTTTCCACCTGTCTTCCGCTTGGATCGGATCTTTTCCTTCACATCTGTTGCCAGGAGGTCTGAGTAATAAGTTGCATTGACTGTTCTGGCATCTGTCAGAAAGTCTACATGGATAACCCCCTGCCAGTCCCAGAAGAACTTTGCCATCACTTTTCCTGCCGAACGGCTCCTCCGCGCTCTCTTGGGTTTGGGAGAACTGGTATGCCGCCACTCGCATGATGACTGCTGGGACTCAGGAATGAAGTAGTGCACCCATGTTTCGTCGGTGGTCACTATAGGCTTCAAAAATGCATCACCTTCATCTTCAAACTGCTGTAGGAGACGACTGGCAACTTGCATGCGCACCATTTTGTTCACGTCCGTTAAAGTACGTGGTACCCACTGTGCATTCACCTTGTGATAGTGCAGGTGGTATTTCACGATGTCTTCTACATTACCAACACTGATGGACAGCATTGCTTCAAGTTCCTTGATAGTGATGCGCCTATTCTCACGAATAAGCACGTCTGCACGATCAATGTTTGTCTCGGTGACGGATGTCCGCGGCCGACTATCATGCGGTTCATTCTCCACGTGCTCTCTGCCCTCTCTGAAGCACTTACACCACTCAAACACACGGGTCCGTGAGAGACACTCTTCCCCATACTGTTGTTGGAGTCTGTGGTGAATTTCAGCGGACAGGACGTTTTCTCCAATGAGGAATTTGATCACAATGCGTTGTTCCACGCCCCGCGGTACCTTCTGTTTGCTCATCACTCTAGCAACTCCCAGACAGGACTAAACAGGTTCTAACCCGAGCAGGAGGGAGGGTGGATGTTGTGAGTTCACTCTCTCAAGGTCGCACAGCTGCTGCGCAGTGCGGCTTTACACACAAATCAGTCCCGGTCGTATTTGGACCACCTTGTATATACTAGAAGTACCTATTATACACATTTTTATAGAGCACTAATTTTTTGTAAATCACAAATACATGTTTTGGAACCTAAGCTCCTCCAATGTCAGAAGGATGCACCATATTGGTTTTCATTATTGTATGTTATTAATTATGCAGCTAATGACAAAACTTTTGTAGTATGAACACAGCTTTGTATTTCATCATTTATATTAGTTACAGAAAATCTGTAGCATTGTGGTGCTCATATTGTGGCAGCACATGATGCTTCTTAACATAGATCTGATCACATTATAACAAAATAGTTGTTAAACTCATGTGGTTATATTTCAGACCGCATAACAGATTGTTACATCACTGTTATACAAGTCCAGTGTTAACTGTATGTGCCATCAGAAATTCTGCATTCTTCCCACAGAACACTTTTATATGCTGTTTTTATTCAGATCGCAGAACAAACTGATTATTTATGTACAGAATTGACTGATTGGTTTGCATGTTGAAGATGAAATTTGTTGTGCATGAGATACAAACTGAATTTGTACCTGTAATGTGGATTCATTCCAGTCACTGAAGGATTACGGAAGATAATAATATGTGCATGTGTGATGTAAGTTTGGCAGACTCACGGTCAGTTGGTGTTGATTCGCACAACCAGTTTTCAGACACACATTTGTTGTTACAATTCTATTTATAGGATTTTGCAATAGTTGGATTGTTACTTAGTTTCATTTCTGGTCTCCTACGATCACAGACTTGTAACTATAGTCATTACTGTAGTTATGATTACCGTATATTCTCGAATCTAATCCGCACTCGAATCTAATCTGAGCTAGTTTTTGCTGATTTCTTAAACGAAAAAAAGTTAGTTCACGGTTCCAATCCGCACCTTTCCTTCAACCGCCCCTTGCCTACAAGGCAGACTGATTGAATAATATTGGATGTTATCAATGCTTTAACTGTTATCCGACTAACACACCGTGTGTGAAGTGGCGATTTAACTGCCAGCGGTACAAACGTGCTACAGCTGGTGATAGTGACTGTGTGACAGATAACGATTCAGTTATGAGTGATAACAGCGAGTCTGATGAATAATAAATTATAAATATTATATATTATAAATAATAAATAAGATAATAAATTATTGTATTGTATTGTTCTTACGGCATGTACAGTGGCTCTATCATTTTTCCAAAATCCAGCTCATGACCGCAAATCTAATCTGCATCTGATTTTTTAGCCCTCTGAAACTGTAAAAAGGGTGCGGATTAGATTCAAGAATATACGGTACTTTTATTGTCATTAGTAGGTTGATGGTCAAGTGAATTTATTTTATTGCACTGAGATTACAATGCTTTGGTGGGTGGATGCTTGGATGCTTTCCCTCTGTTGTTACATGAGTAGCTTATGACATTTCAGAGTAGTGTCTTCCTTCATCTTGAAGGGTAAGCAGTTCAAGAGGCAAGATGGCTGGTTACTGTTGAAGGTGGAGAGAACAGACTCCCTCAAAATGTCAGGAATCACCCTGTGACAGCATCACATCCAAAGGATACAAATCTCAAGGCAGGGGCAGGCAAAGGCCTGTGGGTGCCCTGGCCAGGCTAATAATTTAGTACCTCTTTAACGATGATATTCTTTAAAAGTTTTAGGCCAAGGACAGGGCTTGGCAAAACTTTTTGAAGGCACATGATTAAATTGAAGATAATTTGCAGAGAAATTCTTCCACATGTGGAAACCTGAGTTCACGAGCACCTTATTTCTGATTATTCCAGTGATGTTTTCTCCCTGATTAGCTGCCCTACTTGCCTGTCCCTTAGCCTGACCTTCTCCCCAGGTGGTCTCTATTATTAACTATTAGCATGTTGGTTCAGCTTTTGATATTTCCATGGTAATGTATAGTCATAAGAGCATAAGGATTTTTGAAGCTGTATTTTCATTTTGTTGTGTAATGTCTGTTACAAAAAAGCCAGACTTATTTGTAGTAATGTTGGGCTGTGTTTCGGTGTTCTACCCGTACACCAAATATGGTAAATTCAAACCAAAACAGACAGCTTTCTCATTGGTAAGTTTTAATAGTGCCTGTTATGTTGGTATATGCACAGTTCATGCCAGTACACTCATTCTGTCTGATAAAATTCACATGGTTTGAAATCACTATATTACACGCATTCTTATGAACCGTTAATTTTATGTAAATCAAATTCTGACCTCCCCTGTGGTAGTAAAAATAATCCAAGTGTAGTATTTTTTTACATTTTGCATCGTGTTTTTCACTTATAATGAAACACATGTAAACCACTGCAAGGAATAGAAAAGACATGAAATTCAGTTCTTTTTCTAAAGGTTTTTGCGTGCGACGCTTCGTGGTTTAAGCTTGCGACAGAAATCTCACGGCTGGAACTCGTTCCTTATGGATAACTCATCCAAGCCTTTACAAAGTGGAAGTAATGTGCGTGGTATCTTGTAACAAACAAACGATTAAAATCACATTTATAAAGTTTACAGTTCAACACTTGTGCAATAATGTTTAAGATCTAATAGGAGGGTAGTATAATTGAAAAAATGGTTGTTTCTTGATTTATAAACATTTTTAAACTGCTGAATGAACTGCCAACATAATCATGGTAACTGTGAGTACTGTTTTCCTCATAGATTCACTTGAAATGTTAAAAGTTTGGTGGCCACTGTACGTGGTGTAATGACGTAATTAACATAATGTGTACATACAGAGATAGTAGAGGCCAGTTGAAATGTGATGGCACACGCGCAGAAACCAGATATCATCTTTCGGCCAAACGGACGAGTCCATTTAAATCAGCGGGGGTGTCAGTTCATTCGACTACTGGCAGCCGAGGTGTGCGCATCAGCGGTAGTAATGCTGGAGGCACCATGTTCCGAGGTAGTGTGAAGGGTACTGGCTACCCACTCCATTTGCCAGTTTCCCCTTCACTTCCCCTCCCGTGCGTTACCACGTGCCATCACATTTCAGCTGGAGTCTAATACAGTTGCATGTATTTCAGATGCACATATATAGTTTCTGTTGCATTTGTGAATGCTGTCTGCATTTTTTTGTCATCCGTGAGGACATAGCCAACCCTGCATTGGTCATGTCTTTATTATCATGCTGGAGAGTCATCAGATTCAACCAGCTTTGGAGTGTAAAATGAATTCCAAAGGGTTAACACAGTAGTAATTTAATTTTGAAACTTAAATAATTTCCATACTTGGTTATGGATACTTTTGGTTGCTGATTAACGAGTATTTATTTGCTTTGATTACATGATAACAAAACATAACCACACTAAAGTTTGCCAATACATGTAATGGATGAAGTATAAGAGGAATAAATAAGTCTTCCAGAATAAAACTGACCATTTAACAGAACTGATAATTTTAGGTATTCTGTAATGCTGATGCTGCTAGTTTTAAAACCAATAGTAACAGGCATATTTTGAAAAGTAAGGAATGCATTATACTGTGATAATGAGTCAAGTTGGATGTGAAACATGTTTCATGTTTAAGGAATTTTATTGTGTGATATTCTTTGTGTCTGAAAGTGATTTTAGCATGTATGGTATGATGTTTTTATCATTCCAGCCACATATATGTGTATTAAACATATTTTATCCAAATATGCTTAAATGTTTTTCATTCAGTATAATGACATTCCCTGAGCAGTGTGTGTGCAGTTGTTCAATAAATTCACTATTATTGTCGAGTGTCACTGTTCATCAGAAGCATCTACCATGTGGTTTCATCCCTGATCAGGTTTTAGGCTCGTTTGCAAAGTTGCGAAAAGTGACCTTAGCTTCATCATGGCTGGCCGCCTGTCTGTCTGTCCACATGGAACAA
>Ga0123357_10008041_pt1 | contig 13127 bp, 8 predicted proteins | sample TergutEmb28metaG_FD_89873 | JGI IMG/M metagenome (GOLD analysis project Ga0123357, IMG submission 89873) | Embiratermes neotenicus P4 segment gut microbial communities from Petit-Saut dam, French Guiana - Emb289 P4 | ecosystem: Host-associated > Arthropoda: Insects > Digestive system > Gut ...
AGATACGGCAAATGTTTTTCTATTTCTGGAAAGAACACAGAATGCCGTTTTACATCAACGTGTTTTGAACAAAACATCACTCAAGTAGCGGCCTTGAATATTGATACACTGATGTAGCCTCTCCCCGTAGTTGTCCATGACCTTGAGAATCATTTCAGGTGTAATGGCAGCAACTTCCTGTCATATCGCCTGCTTCAGAGCTTCCAAAGTTTGTCCTGTGTGTCTAAAGTTTGATACCCAACGGTAAATCGTTTTCTTATCAGGAACAGCATCCCGTCGACCAAGCGCAAAGCGGATGCGAAATGCACAGTGTTGCTACCGGTGAACTGCCTTTTTTTATAAACTCAACAATAAAGGCTCGATGTTCTCCCAACCACGCCATGGTGTACACTGAAAACGGCACGTACACCGGTGTTCGACGACGCGCTCCCCACCCGAAGCTATGCCCCTCCCAAATCAGGGTGTTCTTTCTGCCGCACCCTATATATATATATATATATATATATACACACACACACACACATATATACCATGTCAAATAAATGTCACATTTTGGCACTGACTTTAGTCAACTTCAGTGCTTTCAGCAACAGATTGCACATCAACTACAGTCAATGTTAGGTGCCAAAAGGGTTAGTTCCCCAAGTACTACATGAAAACTTAGTTTGGAAACCAGCGCTAAATTAAGGAGAAAAGATGTTTTCAAACAAATGGAAATACGATTTTACATAAAAATAGTATCATAATGGTGTGGCAGTAAAATACGGCCACATCCAGAAATCTGGTTCTGATGAGCAAATGTCCACACATCAAAACATTCACAATACTCCTGGACCTTTCCTAACTTAAAAACTCACAATCACTGTTCACACCTTGATAAGATAGCAGAATCTACTGAAGTATGCTACATGTCTGATATTTTACAGGGAATGTGTGTGATAATCAACACTGGTGGCTACAAAAGTCATGAACAGACCACTAGTAAGTAAACAAGTAAAATGTAAGTCAGAAACAGAGAGATTCAACCTGAAGTAGTAGTACAAAGTGGAAGTTAAACAGCACCAGTTTAGAAGCTCAAACAAGTTTGCACCTTTGAAGATCATAAAATCAGTGTTTCTCAACCTCTTTGAGCTGTGACACAGATTGGACCAATTTCTTTATCTTGTGATTCCAAGAGTCAAAAATAAGATAGGTGTAAAATATAAATATGGTTTCAGGTTTCCACCATGCAGTAGATGAGGATTCTTTCTCTTGAAGATTGAACCTATCAGCTGTAGGAAAATGTTCATAAAAAATTGATGCTACTTGCTGTGCAATTGCCCAGAAGTGCACAATTCTCTTAAAAAAAATGAATTGGCAAAACAAATACGATATTTCAGTGATTTAATGACATGTATACACATATATGTTGTAAAATTAGCAGGCAAATCACTAGTCCTTAACCAACTCAGAATAGGTTATATCACCACTATCTTAGATTGTAGTGGGGACATGCACTCTGCTTGGAAAATATTATATGAAATATAAAAACTCCATCTGAACAGTCTGGGTCATCACAAATTCAAGAAGCATAAACAACTGTTTGATGAAGAATGTTCAAAATCTGTACATGGAAGGAAGTACAGTAAATAGTAATGGACACAAGATTCAAGCCAAATTAATGCAGATCATTGGAACAAGGTTAAGTTGAGAAATTAGTAGACATTTCAGGGCCAAAAGAAAATATCTACACAGCAAAACTCAAGAGCTTGAAAACAAACTATAAGAATATCATACACTTGTATAGTGATCAATATGAATTTAAGAATGATTATTAGTCTACAATTCACTTATTAAAGGATGAGAAGGGAAATCTGCTTGTCAGTTACTGAATGTACATGGGCTTAATGGCACTACAGACAGTGAAATACAGCTGAGCTACTACCGCCTGAACCCCGAGCCTTTGAGATCAAAATGGATATTGAAAAGCTGCAAAGATAAAAATCACCAGATACTGACAAAGTTCCAGCAAAACTGATTGAAGCAGGAAGTAGGACAGTACATTCGGAGATACACAAACCTATTAACTGTATGTGGAATATGGAAAAATTCCCTCGGCAGTGGCAGGAGTTAATCACTGTAACTATTTACAAGCAAGGTGATAAAACCAACTGTGGTATAATTACTCAGGCACATCACTATTTTCAATTACATAAAAAATTTTTATACAACTTTCTTGCAAGTTTAATTCCACACGTACCCAAAATTACTGGGACTGTCAGTGTGGATTTAAACGTAACAGGTCAAGTTCTAATTGTACAGCCCAACTTAGTTACAATACCACAAAGGGGATCAAATATTTTGTGTCATAATACACAAGTGTTGTTCTGAAGAGTGTAATTTTGGTGAACAGTGGAGAATTAATTGGTATCACAGAATATCTAACGCTATGGAAAAGGTGTCACATAAACTGACAGTTATAATTGGGTTCAACAATATGTCATGCATTCAAAAAAAACATGTGGACCATACCAAAAATCATGCACAAATAAATTTCACAATCAAGTAAAAGTATGAACAGGAAAACAGCACAACAGTCAAGTCTGTGCACTGCTTCACTTCTCAACAAAATGCTGTTCCGACAGATGCATTTTTGCCACTGTAATAGAAGTCTTAAAATCACACTGTGGTGACAGAACTCCATCTAAGCAGTTTGCAAATAAAGATGGGCAGCTTCTTGGGGTGTCTCATTGGTTGCACGATGTGGCCTCATATATTACCTTTTACAAACCTGAACAGATGGTAGTCTGATGGGCCTATGCCCACACTGTATTGTGAATGGGGAGAAGTTCCCAGCCATTCCTCTGAATCCTCACCAAACACACAGATGAGCAATGTAGGCCCATGTGGTCCCACGCTGCAGGATTCTTTTTTCTTTCCTGGATATATCACATAGTGCACAATGAAGATTCTGGAGCACCTTAAGATAATAAGCAAGAATGATGATGGCCCCCTTTGTGGCAAACGCTCGACATCCCATAAAACAATTGCTATTGTCTTAGAATATGGGCATTGTTTTTGGTTTTGTTTTCTTGGGTGAGGTTGTGTCACGGCATTCCATACTGTTGTTTGGTTTCCACGCCAGAGATTAAACCAGGTTTCCTCACGTCACCAAGCTTGAAAACATTTATCCCCTTTATAGCTAATAAGAAACCCAGGAGGCATAAATTTTCTTGTATCTGAAATTTACAAAACCTCCTGGACACATGGTGCCCTACTCCAGTTTCTGCTGTCATTACCATGATTTCCACATGTCGATACTCTCTGCTGGACTCTACAATTTTAGTTTGCTACTCTCAGTGGAGGAAGTTAAATGGCAACCAGTAATAGGGTTAACAGATGCTTTACCCATCTGACACTTCTAGCATCCATACAGACATCTCCATATCCACAATTAAAGTGTGTGAGATCCAACACAAGTATTTCCTCCTTAATGATAAATTCAGTCACTGAATGTTCCTGAAATTACATATACTTTCCAGCCACTGTCTTGCACTAAAATATGACTGCATTACACAGGCAGGCAGCTGGATTTTCATTTGAGTGTGAAATGACAGATGGGGTTAATATAGACTTAAGAAAAGCACAATTCAGGTAGTGCGGAATCAGTACAATGACTGGGATATGGGCTGGACGATCTAGGGTTCTAATCTCTGCAGGAGGAAGTGGGTTTTCTCTTAAAGTCCAGACTGGGTCTTTGGCCAACCTAGCACCCTAGTTTATGGGTACTGTGGACTGTTTCCTATGGGGTACAGTGGCCTTGGTGCGACTGACCATCCACCTTCGTTCCCCCTGGGTTGTCATGGAGTGTACAGGCACAAATTTACCTTTTACATTTTTTACAGTGTAGTATGGATAGGCAAAATTTGTCTATTTCCATCAAGGGAATGTTCTGAAACAAATACATGGTTTATTGCTGATACTTTTAAACTTTTCTTCAGCTTATGCCATCAGGAAAAGTCAAGAAAATCAGGAGAGAATGATACAGAATGGGACACATTGGCTCCTGCTTTATGCTGATGATAATTTATTGCACAAATACATATACACTATAAATCAAAACACTCCAGCATTATTAATCGCTACTAACGAGACTGGTCTGTACGTAAATGTTGAGAAAATGAAGATTCAGGTCATGTCTTGTTGTAAATGAGAAATCAATCACACAATAAAAACATGCAACAAACCCTCTGAAAGTGTGGAAAAGTTTATATATATTAGATACTGCATTCACGAAGAAATTAAGAGCAGACTGAATTCAGTGAATGCATGCCCCACCATTTGGTCCAAAACCTACTATCTTCTCGTTTGCTACCGCGTAACATAAACATTACAATACAAAGAAGTGTAATTTTTCCTGTTGTTTTGCACAGATGTGAAGCTTGGTCTCACACTGGGGGAAAACAGGGTGCTGAGGAAGATACCTGGGTCTACAAGGGACAAGGTAATGGAAGTGGGGCAGGCTACACAACGAGGAGCTTTATGATCTGTACTGCCACACCAAACACGTTTCAGGTGATCAAAGAATGAGATGGCTCCATATTGTGGCACATACAGGAGAGATGAAACATGCATGTGGGGTTCTAGTTGAGAAGCTTGAGAGAACCACCTGTAAAACCTAGGTACCGATGAAAAGATATGAGAATGGATATTAAAAAAATGTGATGAGTGTGGACTGGATTGATCCGGCTGTGAACAGTGAAAAGTGGAAGGCACGTTCAAGAATCTTTGGGTCCATAAAATGCAGCGTCGGTCTTGTCCAGCTGGGGGACTAGGAGCTTCTCAAGAAAGATCTGTTCCAGTCAGCTAGTCTCACAAATCACCATTATGAGTTCCACACACACACACACACGTCCTTGGATAAGAGCCTCCGGTATGCACTGAGTAGAAGGCTGATTGGGCCCCATTGGTGGTCTTTGACGCTTTGGAGAATGTCGTCCATGCCGCAGCCAAGTCATTACAGCGACTACGCTTATACGTTTTGTACTAACCAGAAGAACAGCTCATACCATCCCTCCTCCGTTCCGCCAACGCAGTAATCCATCAATTCCACCAATTTACGGAACAAATCGGATACATCCTAGATGACAATTGCGGCACCGATGTCACGTGCATTACCCCAACATTGCGCAACCTCACGCACAAAGCTTTCCCACTCTTAACTGAAGGTTGCTAGGTCAGTTAATTGACCTTTCAACATCCAAACTGCATTGGGTAGTATTCGTCACCAGATAGCTCAAGGCCGCCATATCACATAATTCCGTGAAAATATGGTCTACACAACTTAATCTCAAACCTGCACACACTAAAAGCAAGCCCTCTTCGAATACCAGCATGCAAGATGGCGGGTATGCAACGTCACCTCCCCTTTCGTCTTGTCGGCATGTATAGGCGACACGCCTCATGATCTCTCGGCATCTCGCCCACGCTGGCGGAATATGAATATTACATTTTCTTCTTACATTCCGGCTTCAACTTACCAGTTACGTTGCCATCATAATCTGCGACGTTTAACAGCATAACGGCATTAAATGTGGTTCCCATAGAACTCCAAGCAAGCCCCAAATACTATCGTACGAAGTACACAAGAATACGTGTGCAGCGAATCTAGTCAACGTAATGCTTTTATCGACAAGATGGGCATTGCTTGAAATACATTCCACAACATTACCAACCATTTAACCCCTCCTTCACTGAAGAATACCATCCACCCTCACTGTTTAGTTCGCATATTTAACACAATTAACTTCAAGGTCGTCGCAGTGTTCAAGAAAATTCACAGAAATCCAAATAGTTTCTTTATTTACATTACTACACACATGATGTACCTGTAATTTTCCTATTAAGCCGCTCATAAAGTACCCTACCGAAGACGTTCCATTCACACCAGTTAAGTGGGTTGTAACCTTCAGTATTATTATATACAGATGAGTCATGGCCTCTCTTAAGTACTTCACACCAACAGAGCTGTGACTTATCTTAATATTAGGACGTACTAGGCATCACCTTAATCTCTGGAGAATCTACCACTACAACTGTCACTTTCGTAAACTTTACTAGTTATTCACAGTAATTTGCAACAGCACATAAAACGGCATGGGTGTCAGTATCCATGCCATGAGGACATATGGGGGACTTCAGGTAAGGCTCATTCTTAACCTCGGCACTATTTGAAGTTAAGTGGTCTACTTCACTTCCCTGGGTAAGAATCCCAATACACACTGAATTGGAAGCTATGTGGGACCCAAAGCCACGCTGGACTTTTGGGAAAAGATGGTATTTCATCTCTACTTGTATTCGAAACCTGGACCGTACATTCTGTAGCCTCAATCATTATCCGAACCCCGCTCCTCGTTTTTCTGGCATTACAGTCCTTGGCGAATCTTAGCCCCTTAAAAGTTCGTCCTCCATTGTTCTCGGACCTGTAATAAACGTATCCAGTTCCACACGCCCATATTCTTTAGATCAACCCAACTCCTTACCATTGCTAATACCACACACTTACCACACATGTATCTATAACAAAATTAAGAGATCAGACATCCACTGGATAAAAACCTACCAAATGCATCCAAGTGGGGGTGGGGTTGGTGTGGCGGTAGAAATCACTACTGAAGAGAGGCTTAGCAGTGGCCTAGTTGCAAACAAGTATAACCACTAAAGCAGACTCCCAAACTGCAGTAAGCATACCTACAGATTCAAACTGGGGCACCTTACAACACTTCCAAACCACACAGATGCTTCAAGGCTTGACAAGAATCGGATGCTGTATTTTTATGTCTCCAAGTGAAATATGAACCAAACCTTACTCACATAGTTCCCTCACCAGCATAAGGAAACTTTGTTTGTAGGACAGTTTATTGCTATTATTGTATTTAGGTCAAGTTCCTACAACTGAAGGTAAAAGTACACCGTACTGTTGTTCCCAAATTTTCACAACCATCCCACCACCATTTAATCATTCTGGCCTCACACGTCTGCAAGAAATCTATCATAGAGATAAAAAAACCAAGTCTGAAATAAATTCTGACATAAAACAGAACAAACAAAACTTAAAATAATCTAAGCACAATTCAACCAGAATGAACTTCAGAAAGTTGAAAATTTCAATATGTGTAGCCCAAAACTGATCCAATGCATAATTTGGACACAGATAATGGTAATGATAACTAAACATAAGCAATTTTAACTATGCAAATTCACCCAGAAATAACTTGGAATAGTATACAAATTACAGAGGTGAACTGGAGAGTGTATACTGACAAGATGTGATATCACTGTCAATGTGGTTTCTACATTGTTTTCTGAGTTAACACCAGTCTGGTACACAGGCACAAACATCTGGAGGAATATAATGTCCCAATATTTTGTAAACAGGAAGATGGTGGCTGCTGTATTTCACTGAAAATGAAATAACGGCTCCCAATTATGATTCTACATAGCGTCACTACCAAGAGAACTAAGTATAGGGATATCCCATCACACACATGTAGTCTGTTAGGTGACAATTACACCTTACCATGAAAGACTTCTGGGACACCCACATTCCACAACTTGAATGCAGAATCCAAAAATATTTTCAAGGCCAAGCTGTGGTACCATATTTCAAATTCAACCATGACAAAACACCGCTGCCTTCACATTCAGTCATCCGATGCTTGGCAAACTAAAGACCAAAATTCCGTCACTGTTTGCTTCTCTTCAAAATTACATTCACAGCTTGGGGGTTTCAAAGTTACGTTATCTTCTGTAAGTGTGCGCCGGGACCCACAGGATAGCTGGTCTTGCCAAGACCTCTCTGTGCATTTTAGTCAGTAAATTTCTGCCCAATGCTAAGCAAAACCCCTTCTGAATTATCATCAGTGCGAAGCCTCTTTAAGTTGTGCGCTTCTCATACTGGTCTGTGTTGTAGCAAGTAAGTTTTTCTATATATATATATATATATGTATATATAACAGCCTGACAAGTGAAAATTGGATTACTGTTTCCAAGTTATCATTTAATGCATCTTGACTTGAGCACTGCTTTCACATGGGCTTGAAGGAGCAAGTACGGGGATTGGGGGAAGTGTCACAGCTGGTAGTAGAAGAGCATACTCTCAGAAAATATTTTCTATCTTGTAAGAAAGTAAATGAAATGGCCACAAAAGAATATATGTTACCAAAACATTTTTGAGCTTTGATACATTCAAACCCAAAATCACACTTCAAAACTACTGACATTTCTGTCCACACGTGAGACAAGCACATCACATAGACCTACAACAACCACAAACATTACCCTCTTCTCTGTTATCTCCAAGAGCAACTTCAACTTCTCGTGATACATACTATAAATTGTGGTCAGTATGTACATAATTACAACAAAATAAAATTTAGATTCAGTGACTGAATTAACTTGTATAAATGCAAAGAACAGTATAATGGAACAGATATCAGATAGCTTATAACAGCTATAAAATGCCCATTAAAATAACTCATCCATTAACTAGTCATACTGAAGTAACTTCACCTACCTTTGATATAAACTAGCAATTAATATAAATATCTTTTAAAGAAACCTATTATTATTTCCATGGGTAAAAAGGCAAAGTTATCAGAACAGGGTACTGTACTAGCCCTTTATACCACTGTGGTAAAAGCAGCAGCACAGGGAAAGAAACATTACCATCACCAAGGTAGGTCTGAAGCCCTACCTTGTCATGTAGGAATCACAAGTTGCCCTTCCACCTTCTCAGGCACTGAACATCTCCACACACTACAGGTTTGCAAGTCATACACTATAAACCCCCTCCAAAGTCATTAATACCAAGCTACTCATGCCAACATTACATACATGTGTACCCACAAAAAAAAAAAAAAATAATATTCAACATGGTCCTAGGCACTTAACATCTGAACTGGAGTACAACAGATTTAATATCCTTGACTGGAATCACAATCCTTTCTCCGATCATACAATAACAAACAGTACATTTCACACTGGAATTCTCTGGAGATACTTCAAAACCCTTCACTACCCTTATTCAAAATTAAAATTTCAAAATCCTAAGGGTTTAACATTACTTGCCGATGTTAGATTCCTGGACAATTGGTACAGGGTCTCCTTCCCACAGGTAAGCAGATGGGGCTTGGTGTTGACCACCCACCCCTTTAGTGCCCTGGTTGTGCATGGATACAGATATACCTCTACATCACTGTGCTCTCACTGTATGTTACAGGATGACCTTGACCTTAACTGCCAATGTTACAACAACCTAAGTCACAAAAAACACACACTGGTTTTGGAAGGATAATGGTAGGTTGTAATTACACACACACATACACACAGCACACAAACCTCTCTCTGGCCCTCTTCCTTTTTTCAGTAGGATGCATAAAATATACCTCACCCTCAATGTTATAAAGCATGACAACTGAAATACACAGTGAACTTTATTCTGTACATCCAAAGCCCAACAGTGGCAGACTCTGTAGTACCACAAAGAATTACATTACTCGGCAATCACACAATCACAATCTCTTTCCTTCAACCTTATCCATTATAATATACATGTACTGCATAAAAAACATGCTTTAGAGATCTCGAGCTTCTATTCAAATGTGAAGATTTTCAAGCATGTTTCCTTGCAATTCACATGTAACGTAGTCCAAAAAAATTACTGGTACAACTTTCTACACATTACACTAATTTAAATGCTACAATCACAATAACCTTTCCCCACTTCTACTACACATGTCATTTCTAAAGGTAAACAACAGATGGTTAATACATAAATTAAATGAAATAAACTGACAGACTTTTACATTAAATACAAACATCTCTGCAAAGAATCACACTTCCCTTTTGCAGAACAGTAAAAAAGATCAGATAAAAAAGTGTTTCAAAGTAATGAAAGTGGAACATATACATACACACATAAATGGCCGTCATGAAATGGACAAGAAGTCCAACTTTGGGCTTAATTTGCAAAAATGGGTCTGTCTTAGAAATACAAAGTTTTGGTCCCTACACATACTATCACCACTCAAGAACACAAATCCATCACCACTTCCGTGGAACACTTATTATTACGTTGACATATTTACGATTTTCGATTGTAAACAAACCAACATGGTAGTGTCATGCTTCCTTACATATCTCAACCCTTACGAATTTTCGAAGTTATGGGTACAAGCCCACACTACAGGATCAGAGAAACGCAGCGCAGTTAAAGGTTTCATAAAGTTATAATAAATATATGAATATTAATACCTTATACCCGAAAAATCGAGACGAAAACTTCATTCCCTTATCCGCAACCAAATCCTTTTACATTTTCGGAAACCCACTAAAGTCACTGCAAATTACAAGTTATTTTCGGTATGAGCAGAAATATGTAACATAACTGTTACATCACAAAAAAGTGGGGCAATTATTTTTAAAACATACATAAACGCTTACCTGTCGCATCTTCCTAGTGAAAGGTCAAAAATATCTGTCTCTTCACTTGGCAGTAATCTTGTAAAACCGCTATTAATTTAATCAGAACTATTATTAATGTCCACTTAACACATTTTTCCACCAAAAAAGTATGTTTTTATATCACTCTGCAAGACAGAGTCACTGTTGCATTCGACCCCTATTCGTCACGGCAAGTGGTCTGCCATTTTGCAGTTACCACAGGTCCTGCTCGGTTTCGTAAACGTAAATTGTATAATCTTACTTTTGCAACTACTAAAAATGCTTGAATTTAACTGAAAACAATTACTGTTCATTTCACAACTCAAACGGTCAACATAACCAAAAATAAACTCGAACAAAATTATGCGTTGTTTGCGTCTTCAGTAGCCAACGCGCACCAATACAGCCAGCCATATTGCCTTCTTCCTCCCGACTTCTACCCAGAATGCTTTGCGCGGATTACGTGCCAGACTTGAATATCGTGTTTAACCGAAAATACGCTCATGCTCAGTTATTTGCCATTTGAAGTTATTGGAAGAGTGTATTAAATGAACCAAAAATTCCACCACACAATTGGATGTAACAACTGCTTACACCCACCGACAGCTGTCTAACAACTGCACCATGCATGTCTGCACCTACTCTCAAAAAACTGCTTTAAAATCGTTATTCATCAAATGTTTACTGTTGCCATCAATTTCTTATGTCTATGTGTACTGAGGGACTTAAATACCAGGTTGAATGTCAGCAAGCAAGCCCAAAGTGTTCCTAGTGTCCACCCATGGAATGGATGTTAGGAGTCATCTCTTGGGATGAGATGTTCTTTTCTTAATATTCACCTTTAAAAAAATTACTATCCAGTATGTTAAAAATTATAATAGCTTCTTTAAGCCCTGGACTGCTACACGTGAATTTTCACCCACACATATTTTGCAAAGATGGTCAATAAGTCGCACCACTGTTGACAGCTGCAAGTCTGTAGTTATTCTCCTAATCAAAGCATCTGTGCCACTTGTTACCCTGCTTAGCGGTCAGTGATCGAAATATCTACATATATGCCAAGTAGAGATTATGTTGGTAACAATTACAATTATTATTTTTAATAAATTTTAGTTGTGTTAAGATGGCAGAAGCCATCATTACCAAAGAAATACTTGAAGTGAGACTTGAGTTGTAGCTATTTCATCAGAACTGAATTAAGTGATACAGTCACTGCAGTAGTTGTATTTCATATAAGGTAGCATACAGAGGTCACAAAGGTGACTGGCAGAACTGTGACAGCGATGAGGATTACAAGGTCAAGCCTGCAAATAATTCACATCCTTTGCTTTCAAGAGACTAGTGTAAAACTGATATGCCTATACAGAACTGCATGAACAGAAACCAAGCAAGATGCACAACTTACTCCAAGCATATGTTCTAAATCCAAAAATAATGAATAATACTGGCAAGTGATCTCCCCCGATGGTGTCTCCACCTTAATGTGGTGGGGGAGTTTGCGAGCTTCTGCGACCCGGAGAGCTATGCCGGCAGTAGCGTAGCTACTGGTAGGGTCACCCAAGCCAGACAGGTCAAAGGGTAGAACCCAGACGAAGAGACACCCTGGCCCTCCAGGTTGGGGGTTGGGTGCAATGCCAGCAACCTCGCCCCGGAAAAAAAACCTAATACCGCTAAAAATGCTTAATTATTGAAAGCCGGATGGATGGATAATAGACGAACAAAGCGAGTAATAAGAAATAAGAAAGAAAATATACATTTATGCACATGGAATGTTCTAACAATGCTCCAACCAGGAAAGATGCAAGAAGTTGCAGAACAAATCTTACAGAGCTGCAGATGGTTTGCCCTACAAGAAACAAGATGGAAAGGGCAGGGACAAATTAAGAAAGATAAATATGACCTCTATTACAGCTGTAAACAAGGACAAACAGGACAGCTGGGAACAGGATTCCTAGCAAAGAAAGAAAGAGTTAAGAATATAATGGGATTTGAACCAATAAATGAAAGAATATGTAAGCTACATTTAAAAGGAAAATACCATAATATAACAATAATTAACATACACATACCAAAAGAAGAAAAAGACGAGGAAACCAAGGAACGCTTCTACGCAGAACTACAACAAACACAGGAGAAAGTACCAAAACATGATCTATTAACATAGAGAAGAGAATGAGCCTATCAAAAAGTGATAAGGAACCATACAATGCATGATATAACTAATAGAAATGGGGAGCTAGTATGTGAATACGCCATTGCACATTTTTCCAACATAAAAATATACACAAAGGAACTTGGATATCCCCATACACCCTGACATTAAACCAAATCGATCATGTTCTGGTAAACAATAATAAGAAAAAATGATACTGGATGTAAGAACTTTGCGTGGACCAAATTGTGATTCGGACCATTTTCTGGTCAAAGTAATAGTCAAAAAAATTTATTACAACCCAAAAAGAGTTTGTAAAGAAACTAAGATGGAATATCAGTAATTTGCAAAACCCGGAAAAACATGAAGCTTATAACAAAAGAGTGAACGACAGACTGGACAATCAAGAAAAAATACAAAATGTTGAAGAGGACTGGCAAAATATTAAAACAGCTATCCTAGAAGCAGCAAAGGAAACCATACAGATGCAACC
>Ga0123357_10008044_pt1 | contig 13125 bp, 9 predicted proteins | sample TergutEmb28metaG_FD_89873 | JGI IMG/M metagenome (GOLD analysis project Ga0123357, IMG submission 89873) | Embiratermes neotenicus P4 segment gut microbial communities from Petit-Saut dam, French Guiana - Emb289 P4 | ecosystem: Host-associated > Arthropoda: Insects > Digestive system > Gut ...
CGCGAGCCGCGCCGCTTCAAGCCGCTTGTCCGCTGTGTCCGATATTTCGCTCAACGGCTTGCATTTGAATTCCGACGGGCTGCGGTATAAGCTTTCCTGTGGTCTGCCGAAAGCAAGCAGAATGACAAATTCATACGGCGGATTAGGTTTCTCCGGCGGTTTCGCCGAACCCAACCAACAGCTGCCAAGCCCTATGCTCTGCAAGTACAAATCCATCTGCTGAAGCATGAACCCCGTGTTTGTGAGATACCCTTCTTTCACCTCGCTTGATATTATAAGATAATGCGGGGCTTTTACCGCGAACAGTCCTCTGACACTTTCGCTTTCGGTAATGTTGTACTCCACTTTGATATTTTCATATAGCGGTTTGATTCCGGCAAAAAATCTATGTATATCTTCAACCGTATCATTTCCCAAAGGCGTCATATCGTATTTACGGATTGATTTGCGTTTGTATATAATTTCTTTCAGATTTTCCATTACATTTATCCCCTTATTGTTTATTTTTATTATATAAATACATATTCATTATTTTTTCAATCCAACAGTCCGTAAACAAATTGGCATGTTTCCAATACGCTCTGTTTTTCTTTTTCAAAAGCTTCACGGGTGATAAAATGTTCTTCCATGCACCAGCTATTGCTGAGAGCGGCATCTATGAACATACTCCTGAGAATATCTTGTTCCGGAATATCTATGACTGGACTCATTATAGCCGCCATTTCCCTGATTTTATTCCCATCGCACGGAGTTTCGTTCATCAGAAATCTGGCAGTTTCCATCACGGGATCATCGACTACGCCTTTCGGGTCGATTATGGTGTAGCCGCCTTTGGAATTTAACAGCATATTCTCCTGGTGTAAATCCCCATGAAGCAGGCAGACCCGGCTGTAACGTTGTTTCAATTCGGCGTATATCTCCATTGCTTTGTTTAAGTAGAACAGCACATCGTCTAAGCCGCCCATATCGGTGAGAATTTGGCGTATTCCCTCCATCCAGGATAGATAAGTCGGATATTGTTCCTGCCCGTTATAAACGATTGGCAGCCCTTTCACAGTCACAGTCACAGCCATAAGCCGCGCCCGCTCACAGTAATCTGTTACCAACCAAATTTGGTTGCCGGGTTTCACTTGTTCCAGCAGCAGAACGTCATCTGTCAAGTCATAGTCCCAAAGCTTACAATAACCTTTTCCGTCATACTCACGCAGACAGTTGATTTCTGTAGACACTTCGGGTCCGGGGATACACATTTTAAGGACGCAGGAACCGTATAAGCCGGATTCGCAGGAAAACAACAGATTTACGGTATTGGTCGGCATAAATGACAGATTGGACAACTGCCATATATCTATATATTTTTCCAGACGCTTATTTACCTGAGATAAAAATTCATCGGTTTTATCTCCCATATATTTATATATTCCTTCTCGTGCACTTTCGGGTATATTCATCATTTCGCTTCCCTCCATTTTTCAATAAATTGTTGAATCGACTGCTGACGCTTTCCGCGCTCATCGCTGACAGCTTTTTTCGCTGCTGCATATAATTCTTTGCTCAGCCTCCATTTTTCGATACACCTGTCGCACTCGTCCCCGAAAAGTGCGAAAGCAGTCGCACCCATTGTGTAGACATTCGTGATTTCGTCAATCACCGCGCCGAATTGAAACTCTTCCGGCGACATGAACCGCGAACTGCCCCACATTCGCCCCATTTCGTTGATATACGGGACTTTGGCGTAAAACTCAATATCGCAGATAATCGTCCTGTCATTATTGAAATCATACATGATACTGCCGTCGTAAAAATCAATGGCAATATATCCTTGTTTTGCTACATGAGCATGGAACGCGAGTATATCGTCAAACACCTGCAGTTTTGTATCAATCGGGATTTGAGCGAATTTTTCTCGCGATGCCGGATATTGCTTCCCCATACACTCCGCGTCTGTCCACTCGAATACCATTGCATACCCGCCGCCTATTTCCTCGGTATCTATTAATTTTGTTAGTATAGGGTGTGCCAAATCACGGTAAATCTGCGCAGTGCTTTTCATTCTGTTGACAGCTTCTGTCGGGCTTACGTTTGCACGTTCTGTAGGCGCGCCCGCAAACTTGACAAAGTATTTGCTTTCGCCGTCAGTTACGCCGAAGCAGATATTGCCGGAATCCTGGTCGTCATATACTTTAAATACCTTGCCGTACTTTTTCAGGAATGAAAAGTCGAACGGCGATTTTAGTTTATACGGCACTCCGTCGGTATATTGGACATGAAAATCCTTGATATACCACGACGGAACAGGATTGTTCATGTTGTCGAACCATCGCAATATATTCTTTAAGTGCCGTATGCCTTCTTCCGGTTTGCCTTGATTGCCGACCGATGTATCACATAACGCCGCCAATGCGTCGTATGCAAGGTAATACGAAAATAAATTGAAAAACTCTTGCGGCGGTTCACCTGTGAAATATCCTTTGATTAAACCCGTGCAGTAATGCTTGTTAGCTTCATTACCCCAATTCGTCGGGTCAAACTCCCACCACGGGTCACCGTGGTCTTTGTTGTAGCAGTTGAAATCAATCACGCCTATTTGACCGTCCGGCGTAACCATTAGATTTGATTTGTTGAAATCGCCGTGATTGAAAGCCTGCGGTCTGCCGTCAAGCAAGCGTTTGTTTTTCTGCAGATAGCGGACAATTATATCGGCGTTTTCGGACTTTATAGAATTAGCGTTATAAAAATCAATTCGTCCCTGTACTTTGCGGTAAAACCAATCACACCACGGCTCGGCGTTTTCCGGCGCAGACAAGGTATGTATTTCCCGCAGTATTTCTCCGGCTTTCAGTCCAAAGACATACTGCTCCGTTTCGGACATGAACGGCAAAACTTCTTCGGCATTTTTACCGTCAAGCCAACCAGACAGAGAATAACAGTTTTCCCCGTTATTACATAAACCGAACTCGATTGGCTCCGATGTGAGAACGCCAAATCCATATACGCGCTCCATCATGCCATATTCAACCTTTTTTCGGTCAAATTCGGTTATATCAGATACTCGCAAAAGCATACGTTGACCATTAGAAGTTTCAACGCAATATTTTTTATCGCTCGACCAGCCTTTTGTGATTGGCTCTGATTTTATGATTGTATCATATATCTTTTTCTCCGGCATATGTTTATCCTTTCATGTCAACATTTGTCTGTTACTAACAGTTATATTCTATCATAATATCTATGAATAATTCAAGAGTAACGCGCCACATACAGACCCATCAGCGTCGTAAAAATAGCTTGATTTATTTTGTATGTCATGCTATACTATAATTAATAAATTTCATACGATAATTTTATCAATCAATGCAATAATGAGGAGAAATTGTTTCTTAGCTGTGTGTCCAACGGAGGACCGGGATTCGCCTACGGAATTTATCCTCTTGAAAAAACGAATATAGTTGGCGATATAACAAAAGAGTGCACCTGCTTTCCTTTCATGACCTATGAGGATTTTAAAGCCATCGACGAACGCCAGCAGGCGATATATGAAGCTGACGACCGGAGCGAGGAAGACCTATTTTACGACGGGCTACTCACTATAGGCACAGAGGGATGTACCTATGACACCTGCATAGTTGTGACCGGTAAATACCGCGGGCGGCTTGTCAGCACCGACCTAAATGAGGAAGGACCATTTTACTTTATATATGATGACAATTTTCTTGACTGGTACGAACGGTGGTTAGACGATTTCATCGCCGGCATAGATATGGGCAGTTTCGGCGGAAGCGTCGCGGGCAGTCAGAAAGAACTTCGTGTACGTTTTCACAATGAAAATAACCCTGATACGAAAAGAGCCATTTTGGTTTCACTCGGTCGTTTCCCCCAAATCGAGCCGGAAACGATTACGCTCTGGGAGGATGTTTGCAAGTCCGAGTTTTCTTCGGGGATATACTACGCGGCTTTATGGGAACTCATTAATAAACATGCGCCCAATACAGCCGATATAATGCAGGAATTCTTTTATTCGACTGATGAAAAGCGCGATGTGTGCATTAAATTGCTGCGTCTCGCCGCTAAAAACGGCGTAGATATTGAGCCGTTTATACCAAAACTTCTGGAAATCATGCCGAAGCTGACAGATTTATTTTCAAACGCCGTGTGGGCGATTCAGCAAACATCGTACAACAAATATGCGACTTTTCTGCCGTTTTTGGATTTGCCGGATAATAACAGAAAAATAACAATTTTCTGGGTACCGCAAAATACCCCTGACAGAAACTCAGAGGATTTTGTCAGCCGTATTCCGCCGTTTTTCAATGACGGCGATATTAACATAGTGCGGCAAGCGATTCTGTCTTTGATGGAAATAAAAGATGACCGCGTACCTCCGCTGGTTGACGAGGCATACAAAAGATTTCCGGAATTCGAGCCGCTTCGGAAAAACTATTACCGCCGTACATGGGGGAAAAATGAATAATAATATACGATATGTGATTGATGAAATAAAAGAAAAGCTGCCGCAGTATATGGAACTTTGTGAGCAATATTTTTCTTTAAATAAGTTAAGTGATAAACATAGGTCGATATATCAACAGCCTTTGTCTCCGCCGATTCCGATTGAAACGATAGAAAGTTTTGAATCTGCACATAAAATGCGGTTTCCTGACGGATTTCGTCTGTTTTTATCCGAAGTTGGCAGCGGAGCCGGCGATGATTGGGAAGATGCTGGCGTAGGTCCTGATATGGGTATTGTATCGGTGAAAATCGACAACGGCAAATGTAATATTTTAGAATTTGATATTACGGAAATGCTTGTACAACCGTTCCCGTTTACAGAAGCATATAATCTGCCGCAGGGTGAAGAACTATACGCACAGTGGGAGGTATGGAATGAACAGTTCAGAAAAGTTTTCCCGCCATATAAAATAAATGCGGACGGAAAAGCCGAGTATATAACGCATGATAAAACGGCAATTCAAGCCTACTGCGACGAACATGGCTATGATGGTATTAGTGAATATTACGAGCGGCTCCCATCTACAGGAATTATGCCAATCTGCGGCATCGGCTGCGGGGATTATTATTTTGTCATCATAACCGGAGAAGCCGCCGGAGAGGTTTGGATTGACTGCCGCAACAACTGGGGCGGTTATGAGCCTGTTCTGGACTCGTCTGGCAATCATATTGATTTTGCAGAATGGTATCTGCAATGGCTCAACGAGGCTATAAATGATATGACAGCAAAAAGTGCCAATGTAAGAGAAAACTTAAATTCGGAGGAAACGGAACGATTATGAAAACAATAAAATTATATAATATTTGACCTTGCAATAAAGTAAATATACTGCAAGGTATTTTGGTTCTGTATATGATATAATCTTACCATGAAGGGAGAGGATTGCATGAACTGGTCGGAAAATATAAACGAAGCAATCGACTATATTGAAAATAACCTGACTGAAAAAATAGACTATAACAAAGCGGCTCGTATAAGCTGCTGTTCACTCAATAAATTTCAGCGGCTGTTTCTGTTTGTAACGGACATCAATGTTTCGGAATATGTAAGGCGCAGAAGAATGACGCTCGCGGCGGAGGAACTGATGAAAAGCGATATTAAGATAATAGACCTTGCTTTAAAATACAGTTACGAATCACCCGAAGCGTTCACGCGCGCTTACCAGTCATTTCATGGATATCCGCCCTCTGTAACAAGGAAATTCGGCGTATATAATAAGTACGGCAGACTTTCCATACAAATAAAAATACATGGAGGAGATTTATCAATGAAAACAGAACAGAACAAAGAGAAAAAGGTCATCAAAGGAGTATGCGAAATCGGCTGGGGATTTTCGGCTAATCCGTATGCAGGCGTAATCACAGCGTGTATGGAAGCGTTAGGCGAAGGCAGGGACTGCGAACTTGCGGGGGTGATAAGCGGACTTGGTTTTGCTTACACATGGTACCCCGGCGCGCCAAACGACGCGATTATTACAGACGACAACATGATAAAACGAACTTTCGACGCGCTTGGGTATAAAGTTTCAATTTACCGCGACAGCGACACGCACAATACGGCTCAATCACGGACAAAGGAATTTTATAAAAACCAGATTATTTCAAGTATCGACAGAGGATTTCCCGTTCTCGGATTTGGGTTCACAAACAGCTATCCATTTGCCTGTGCAATTCTCGGTTATGAAAACGGCGCCGACACGTTATACCTGCGTTCGTACTGGGACGATAATGTAACTATTGACGAGGAAACAGGGTATCAGCGCACATCGGAATGGTATGACTGCTGCTACGGAATTGTGGTTATCGAAGAAAAAATAACTCCGGCAATCAAAGGTAAAGAGCTTCTCAGGCATTGCCTGAAAGCGGCGGTAGAGATTTCGGAGCAGAAAACCACACAATTTTATGATATTACCGTACCATACGGATTAGCTTCATACGATACAATGATAGGAGTTCTTGAAGATGACGGTTTTTGGGAAGCCGGCGTGTTCAGCGATGCCTATGCCGACGACAGACAGAATGATTTTTACGGGGAAATGGACCGGTCATATACCTGTGTCGGGTTATTGTTATCCGGTTTCTATAAAAACTGTTTTGCTGCTCCGTGGCTTAAAAAGCATACAGACGCAAGCGAAGCGGGAAACCTGATAAGAGAAGGCTGCGAATATTACAGTATGCTTGACTGGCTTATAACGCAGATGATAAGATATAAGCCGGAATTTCATGACTGCAAATTCGTTGACAATCCCTCAGAACTTGTCAAACGCGAAGTAAGGGAGTATAAGATACCTTTCATAAAAATCGTAAAACAACTTGACAAAACGGCGGTTGAATGTTTCAAAAGAGCATTAGAGCTATTATGATAACAACCCGACTTCGATGGCGATGATATTACTACCGGGCTCGTGAAAATTTTCAAGTATTTTTCTGTGAGCGCCCGTTTTGATTTATTATTTTTTTTGTTTTACCACGTCTGTGCATAACAGTCCCAGTTCCCGAAAAACTCTTTTTCTGAAATAATCGCCTCAAAAACCGGATTCAAAAATTTATTTAAAATATCAATCACAAGATTAAAATCCAAATCCGGTAGTTTGCTTTTCTTCAAAAATGATTCCCACCGCGTATTTACAACATCAAAACCCGGTAATGAAATAATATTGTCAAGAGTGTCTTTATCATAATCAGTTCCGCGATTTTGCAAGGTTTCAGATACAGCTTGCTGTAACTTTCTGCCGTTTATTCATCTGCCTCAAACAGTCGCAAATCACACGTTCTCTGTCATATATTTTCATATCTATTCCGTTTATTTTTTCATTTACAACGCCGATATTCAAATATTTTACGTCTGTATAGTACGCTTTGACATACGGATATGACAGCTTAAAGCGTGATTTTGAAATGTTTCTGTCAACGGCGAGACACCATTCCAACGGTGTTCTGTCGCTGTAATTATAACAGAACAACGCCGTATCCATACATAGAATCGCTTCGGGGAACAGTTTGTGGATAATCGCGGTTTCATTCGGCTCGTCAATATCTGCAAGCTGATAATATCCGCGTTTTAGCCGGATAATTTTGCCTGCGTTAAGCATTTCATCAGGTTCTGTACTTCAGATACCGGAATAGCTTCGGCGAAAACAGCGGCTCTGCTGCTCGGACTGGCATATCCGGTACACATCGGAGGAATGCTTGCAGTCGAACATCGCGGACAGGCAAAGGTTGAGGATTTTTCTAAAAATCTTGACATGATGTTCGCGCAATTCGGCGAGGCTGTTGCAACGCTTGAAAAGCTAACCGCCATTTATAATGTTTTGCAATAAAATTTACTTTTGACAGTTCGCAAGGAAAACAAAAAACGCCAGAAATTCGCATAAATCCGACGTTTTATGGCGTGCCTGAAGGGATTCGAACCCCCGACCCTGTGCTTAGAAGGCACATGCTCTATCCAGCTGAGCTACAGGCACACATATTAAATTTTTCCTAAAAGACAGGCAATCGACCTGTTGCTTAGAAAGCAGTTGTTCTATCCAGCTGAGCTACAGGATTCATAAATGTACAAAAAATCAATTTAAATTTAATCATTGACAGCCTATTAATGAATTTTTGCTTGCGAAAAATTCATCTTAATAACGCAGATAAAATTATATCATAATATTTAAGTATTGTCAATAGTAAATTTTAATTTAATTGTACAAATATTATGATTTTACTATAATTTTAATTGCGCGCTGTAAATTTTGTATTTTAATCATCTCACAGCCGTTTTCACGTTCGCCGTCCAACGACCACTTCATGTCGGAGTCAGCATAAATTACCGCTTTATCAGTGGAAAACAGTAAAATATATTCGGAATTATAATTTTGCGTCAGTAGGGAATAAACGCAGTCGCTTACAGCTTTCGCATTGTTCAGCGGTTTTATAAGCATTATTTCAAATAGTCCGTCGCTCATATCTACCGTATTTGGAGAAAACGACAGGATTCCTCCTACCGAAGTTGAATTGCTTATTGCTCCGAATATATATTCTCCCTCGATTTTTTTTGAATCGGTTTCGATTTCTATATATTTAGGTCGGATATCGGGCAATTCCTTTATGCCTTCTATTATATAGGCAAAATGTCCGAATGTATTTTTTGCGCTCTGCGGAGTATTATACGACGCTTTTGTGAAAACCCCGAACGACGCTATATACGAAAAATAACGTTCTCTTTTTGCCGGCTCTGTTGATTCAGCCGAAAATCTGCCTATGTCTACTGAAATTATTCTTCCGTCTATAATATCTTTTGCGGCTTGCATTATATTTTTTGACAAATTCAGACTGTTTGAAAAATCGTTTGCCGTCCCGGTGGGAATATATCCTATAGGAATGTCAAAACCGTTATATTTTATTCCGTTTATGACTTCGCTCAAAGTGCCGTCGCCCCCTATACATATAATTCTGTCAGCTGAAGCGGCGTAGTGAGAGACAAATTCAATGCCGTCTCCGCTCTTGGAAGTCAGATAAACTATGTTTTCGCCGTTATTTTCGCTGAATAAATCTAAGATTCCTGGCAGATGACGTTTAGCCTGTTTTGTTCCGGCGCCCGGATTTACTATAAACAAATTTTTTATTTTATCTGTTTTATTTAATATACTCATTTTTATTGCACCCGCTTTTAAACTAATTTATATATAAACAGATTATTCCGCCTGTTTATATTATGTGCCGAATATGCAAATAAAATATAAACAAAAAATATGTTTTATATAAATTAAACAATGTATTCACAAATAAAATATATAATGTATAATAATTATATACTGAAAATCTTTTGTTAATTTAAATTTAAGAAAGGCGGAAATTTTCCATGAAATTATCCCAAAATCATCGGTGCGCAATAAAACGCATATTATTTATATTTTTTACATTTTTATTTTTGCTTGCAATGACTTCATCAATTTTTTCCTGCAATTCGGGTAATTCCGGAAACGGCAATAATAACAGTAACAACCAAACCGGCGATAACTCTGCAAGCGGCGCGGCGCAGCCGGACTCGGCTTCTACTACCGAAGAACCGCATACTTATCCTCAGCTTGATGGCGGGGGTGCGGATTTCAAAATTTTTACCCCGATTAATACATGGTTCTATTACACGGCTATTGACCATGAGCAGATGACGGGCGACGCTCTTGACGACGCTGTTTACAACCGCAACAGAGCCGTTGAAGCTCAATTCAATATAAATATAAAAGAAGTAGACCCGGCGAGCAACGATATGTGGAACTTCAATCCCGAAGTTAAGAAAGTAATTCTTGCCGGAGACGACACATATGACGCTATATTTGTGCCCGCATCTTTCAACGGCACTATCGGAAGCATGATTACTGCGAACATGTTTTATGATTTGCGCCAGATTCCGACTATAAACCTCAGCGGGGACTGGTGGAACCAGACAATGCTCAAACAAGCGGCAATAGGCACCGGCGATAAAATTTTCTATCTCGGAAGCGGAATAGATCTTATGGAGCTTCAGGCTGTATCCTGCGTATATTTCAATCAGGATATGATGACGAATCTGGGTCTTGATTTGCCCTATAACTTGGTCAGACAGGGAAAATGGACTTACGATGCATTCCAGACCTATATGAAAGCCGGAACAAATCTAAATGGGGCGACTAATTTTACGTGGGATCAGAGCGGAACGGCTGTGTACGGCTTGACTTCATACGAAGACAGCTCTACCGCGCTTCTGGCAGGTTCGGGCGAACAGTTTATCACTGCGGACGCGGACGGCAAACCTGTCCTTGCAATCGGCGGCGAACGTTTTATGAATGCGCTTACTAAAATAAAGACTATACTCAATACGCAGAACGGAAATTTTTTATATGCCAACGACAGCGACAACATTTTCCACTATGAGCCTATTTTCAAAAGCGGCAGAGCTCTTATGTGTATAGGCGAACTGAAATCCGCCGATGTGTTTAGGGATATGAATGCTACTTTTGGAGTAGTGCCTATCCCTAAATACGACGAGACTCAGGCCGGGTATTATTCGCATCTTATCAACCAGACTCCCGTTCTTGTAATCCCCGTCACAAATCCTCGCACAGACTTGACCGGGGCTGTTCTGGATGCTATGGCATATGTAAGCAACAGAGACGTCACGCCCGTTTTATTTGACGTGTCCGTTTCTCAGAAACAGCTTCGCAACGACGATTCTGTAGAGATGCTTCAACTCATGAAGAATTCCGCATCGTTTGAAATCGGCGCGGCATACGGGTGGACCAACACTCTTTACGACAAGCTGCGCACCACAATCGGCGAGGGCAAAGATTTGGATATCGCGGCTGAAATAGATAAAGACAGCGGTCAGATAACCGCAAATATACAAAAAACCCTGGACCAGTTTCAACAGTAATCAGTGATTATATAATGCATTTGTGCGGTCGGGCATAGAAACCCGACCTTGCAATCTATTAAAAAGAAAGGCGAAGATTGTGATGAAATCCAAAAAATTCACAAAACGCAAACTTTTTGCGGCCGTTACAGTTTTATTTTTACTTGCCATATCTGTATCGGCTATTTCCTGCAGTTCGAACAATTCCCACAGCAATAACAACTCTAATCAAACAAGCGGCAACTCTGAAAGTGGCACGCAATCCGACACAGCCGCTACCACGGAAGAAGAATATGTTTATCCCCAAATGGACGGCGGCGGGACAGACTTCACGTTTTTGTCCCCGACTACGACATATTTCTTTTACACTGATATAGAACGCGACCAAATGGACGGGGACGTTCTCGACGACGCTATATATACGCGCAACAGATTCATCGAAGATAAATTTAATATAAATATCAAATCCGTCGATATAGACCTCGCGCAAATCAATCCGCAGCTTAAAAAAGTGATTATGGCGGGAGAAGACACATACGACGCAGCATTTTGTCCGGCTTATTTCGGAGGCAACATCGGGTCGCTGATTACGCAGAACATGTTCTATAATCTGCGCGATATTCCGACTTTAAACCTCAGTGAAAACTGGTGGAATCAGACTATGGACAAAGAAGCGGCGGTAGGCGCGGGCAACAAATTATATTACGCCGGCTGCGGCATAGACATTATGACGCTTCAGTGCGTGTCATGCGTATTTTTCAACCAAAATATGACGACAAATTTAGGTCTTGATTTGCCGTACAACACAGTCAGAGACGGCAAATGGACATACGACGCGTTCAACCAGTACCAGAAAGCCGGCGCAAATTTGAACGGCGACGCTTCGTTCAAATGGGATTTAAACGAAAACTCCGTATACGGATTCGTGGGATATGAAGACAGCTCGACCGCGCTTCTCAACGGTTCCGGCGAACGGTTTATCACCACAGACGCGGACGGAACTCCGCATTTAGCAGTACAGGGTGAACGGTTTATAAATGTGCTGACGAAAATACAGGATATGCTCCAGCTTCAGAACGGGTATTATTTATACGCAAACAGCGACCCTGCAACAGGCGACCACTATGAACCTATTTTCAAGAGCGGCAGAGCCCTTATGACTATGGGGGAACTCAAAGCCGCGGACGTGTTCAGGGACATGACGGATACTTTCGGCATACTGCCCATTCCAAAATACGACGGAACCCAGCAGAATTATTACTGCCACCTTATCGACGGCACCCCTGTCCTCGTAGTGCCCGCCACAAATTCGCGCACAGACTTAACCGGAGCGGTTTTAGACGCTATGGCATATGTAAGCAACAGGGACGTCACGCCGGTACTGTTCGACGTTGCCGTTTCGCAGAAACAGCTGCGCAACGACGATTCGATAGATATGCTCCAGATTATAAAAAATTCCGGTTCTTTTGAAATAGGCATAGCGTACGGCTGGGTAAATACTTTGTCCGACGCTATAAGAAATAATATCGGACAAGGCAAGACGTTTGATATTGTGTCGCAGATAGATAAAACCGCAGACAAAATAAACGCAAATATAGATAAAACTATGCAGTTGTTCCAGTGATATTAATAATTTTTAAATAAAAAAGAAAGGCGAAAATTTTAATGAAATCCACAAACCCAACAAAACGCATATTGTTTACGGTTTTTACGGCGTTGTTTTTAATTGCCGTATCTGTATCGGCTATTTCCTGCAGTTCGAACAATTCCAACAGCGGCGGCAGCGCTAATCAAACGGGCGACAACTCCGCGAGCGGCACGCAAGCCGACGACGCCGCGACTACGGAAGAGGAATATGTTTATCCGCAAATGGACGGCGGCGGAGCAGACTTCAATATCCTGGCTCCCACGACAACATGGTTCTTTTACACCGATATAACGCACGACTCCATGACCGGCGACGTTCTCGACGACGCCATATACACCAGAAACAGTTTTATAGAGGACAAATTCAATATAAATCTGAAAGAAATATCTAAGGATATAGGGACGGTTCCGACGGAACTCAAAAAAACAATCTTAGCCGGTTCCGACGAATACGATATATCGTTCTGCCCCGCTTACAGCGGCGCATATATCGGCTCTTTGATCACGCAGAATATGTTTGACAATCTGCGGGGAATATCCACCCTGAATCTCGACAAAGACTGGTGGAATCAGACGATGAATAAAGAAGCGGA
>Ga0123357_10008045_pt1 | contig 13124 bp, 9 predicted proteins | sample TergutEmb28metaG_FD_89873 | JGI IMG/M metagenome (GOLD analysis project Ga0123357, IMG submission 89873) | Embiratermes neotenicus P4 segment gut microbial communities from Petit-Saut dam, French Guiana - Emb289 P4 | ecosystem: Host-associated > Arthropoda: Insects > Digestive system > Gut ...
AGGCTGAGTGGACCCCGTTCCAGACCCACTACTACTCAGAAAATCTGGTAGCGCCGGGAATCGAACCCGGGACCTCTGTATCTGTAGCCAGAAACTCTGACCACTAGACCACAGAGGCGGTTTGAAATCTGTCTTTACCATATTTAACCTAGTAACATTAAGGCAAATCATTTATGTTAATTCAATTTGTTCGTATAACACAAATTTGGAAACAGTAAAATAAGTTAACAAACACTTCTCAATCCTTTGCTTTGTTCTCAGAGTTGTGGACTTTTTATTCCACTCACCCGGTAAAAAGTCTGGGGCGTAGGGCTCATCTTGAGTCCTAGCCCAGAGCACGTTGTTTTACGTCTCCTCTCTACGTTTCATCATAGAATCAAAGACAAGGAAGCAGAAGTGTAACGTTATTCACGACATTCTTATTTCTTACGGTATTCAACAGCCTGATGAGTAAGGTTGTGGACCAGCAGGTCCTTGTGTTTGTCCCCGCAGCTGCGTTGCTCATCTCTACGTGTGTCGGTGGGTGTAGCAGATTCGCAACGCTCGTCGGCTCGAGTTATTTATGTTTGGAAGTCGAAGGAGACGAGGCGGTGAACTGTGTGCAGGCTTTCGATTTAAAGAAAAGGAGAAAAAACTGAAATATTTATGTGCATAATATGATATTTCAAGGTGCTTTGTTACTGTAGTAAAGCGTAGGAGGTACAGTAGCTATGGTCAGTTAATTGGGTGTAACCACGGCTTAATGATCGTAGAATAATTTATGAGAAATGCATAAAAACTGTAGCTGAAAAACCTGAATGAAAGAAACCCCTTAGAAGACGTGGGTTTAGAAGAAAGGACAGCCATTATAAGCCTAATATTAAACATAATAGTATTTAAAAATTCAGTTGCTACATTGCAAAATACATACTGAGTCTACATGACATCTGAGACATCCACTGTGATGAATACGAAGAATACGGTATTCTGGGAGGTGACGCCGTGTAACCTGACAGAAATTCGCAGAAATTTACCGAATTTCTATCAGTCTACACGGCATCATATGTCATAAAACAGTGTTTTTTTTCGCATTGAATGTAGATAAAGAAGGCTAGTTGGTTAATATTATTGAAAGAAGTAATATGTATTTATTAGGACAATCACTCGAAAGATAAATTAATATTATGGACGGATCTTGGACTGTTCTAGTGTTTAAGCTGATGTGAGAATATTTCTTAAATTAATAATGTGAGGTGAGTACGTGTACATGTCGCTAATGATGAGGGTACGGTAGCAGGTTTTGTGACTAAGGTTGCAACCGGACGATTTACATTAGAGACGGGTTATTTTTTCACTAGCGGAAAGACTATCAGTTTCTGAATGAGATTTATCTTAATGCAGTCACATATATGTCAGCGATGAACCTTTCTTGTGGCATTTGTTAGAATTTGGTTTTTCGAGAGTGTGCGTTTTTAGCTCAATGTAGGTGCATATCAGCTCCGAGGTAATTAAGTTGCAGTCGGCCTCCCTAATCTTGATTTGCAGCTTTGCAGCGTGAAGTATAATATCTGTTTAGTGAAGCCGCCTTTATTGTGCACTAGCCTCCAGATGTGACGGTAAAAACTTAGCAGCAAGAAGTTACTGTCATCTGATATTTGTGGTTGACTGGGGCGTTTCCAGTGGCTCTTTCCTGAAATAGTCCTGACAGTGACATCCTTTTTTGACCACAAAAAGAATGAAGAAATTCTGGAAAAGCTGAAAGAAGAACCACTTGACGAGAAACTAAGACGATACGAATCAAACTGTCTACGACATGTAACAAGAATGAAGAGGAAACAGGATGCCGAAAATAATGCCGAATTATAGTCCAGATGGACGAAAGCGACTTGGAAGACCTTTGAAGAGACTATCAGACGAGGCCGAAACAGGTCTTTCGAGGCCTAACTCGTGACGGATGATGATGATGATGATGATGATGATAATGATGACTCTTGCCTTACTCATTGCAGTACAGCTGCGCTGCGGGTATGTCCAGATGTTCATGTTTACCCGCATTATCGGATTGTGAAGATACTGGTTTGTCGGTAGGCCCAGGGTTGGGAAGTTCTGTTTCAAATTATTTTGTCATTTCTCTACAACATTCAAAGTTGTACTGGTGCCATACGCTGAATTCCGACGTTAAGAATGCCTGGAGCTATACTCTTTACTCTCCCTCCCCACCACAAGCCATCGTGGCCTTAAGCTTAGATAAGGGCAGGGACAACGTTACCTGTGTCTAATTCGCTGAAAATATTTGAACAGTTTTTCACTACATCATTGATGCCAACATAACCACTTCACGATCTTCATTCCAGATTCTTTTTAACCTAACATATATTATGGCTGAAGTTCTAAAATTCGTCTTTTATGTTCGGTTTTTTTCTATTTTGGACTGGACACTGTCCATGATGAGGGTTGGTTTGATATTTCTGAGTTCCTATATTCGAATTCCGTTATTCGAATGCTGCTGTGTGATTTGACATCGTCGTATCTGTGATGTGACGACGTGCTCTTTGGCAGCTGTGTGCCACCTTTCAGAGGAACTCTTTCCCGGCATTTTCCCTTTTTAATAACTTAAGCAGATTAATTAAAATTCTGCAGTATGTAGGCATATGTAAAATACCAAGTGTAGAAAATTTCTATCGTATACAGGCTGATTGTCTGTGGTACCTTTCAGAAAATTGTAATTTTACCTGAAGTACACAAGCAAGAAAATTGTGGAGGGAAATCTTCCCTGCATTTAAAGAGCCCAGGGATATTGTGCGTATTATTTACCAGAGAAGAAAGACAGTTTGGATAACTTGTAGGTATTGAAGTCAGCACTTCTTATGATTCGGTATAGCAACTTAAATTTTAGTCTTCAGATTCTTTCCCGCACTTTTTTGACTCTACCTGTGAAGCTGCTGTGTACTTATATGTCATACAGCAAACATCGTAACTGAGGAGAACAGTAGTGTTTCTGTACGGAAATTATCGTTAAAATTGCCAATTTTTAATTGTATCTCAGGCGATTGGATGTATCTGGGATAGGCTGCATTTTGAATTTAGTTAGCTAATGAGAGTGTCGTAGTACGTATTGGGCCCAGTGACGCGAACAGACTGTTGCTCACAAGTGCGTGAATGGTAATGCAACGAAACTTAAATATTCAGGGGAGCCAGAAACTATTTCTTTCTTTTTATCTAAACTCGGAGGGTTAGTTTAGAGTTTCGAGGCATTCACTGCGGTGCAGTTGTAGATTGTAGTTGTCTGGTATGTGAAACCGTGCAGACTAGTATATTATGATGGGAACTATGGTATGCTCATTGGAATACTTCAGTGGACCTTCAAATTTCACATATTGCGGGCAAATTCTTGACGAGCCAAACGACTGTTTTCTCTCAAAAGGAAGCGCCATCAAATGCTCCGTACTTATTAAAACACCATTGAGACCTTCGTTGAATTAAATGCAAAAGAAAAGTGAATGACTGTTCCACATAGTGGTCTGACACGTGACTGTGAGCTTTTCGGAGGAGAAACATACCGTCTTAATCTTCAGAGCAGAAAATGGAGGCAACGAAATGCATTCGAAACTTAAGCAATCTGCCACGCAGCTATACGGTGCCATTACCCAGACGAACACAGTCTACACAAAATAAGTACTATTCATGGACTGTGCTAATTTACACCCCTATCGTATTTAGATCCCTTTTAGTATTATCCTCCAATGTATTCCTACTTTTTTTTTAAGTGGTCACCTTTCTTCAGTAGTCCATTTTCTCACATGCGTGCTACATTTCCCGAACGTATCACCCTCAGTGATTTAAGTTTTTCTCGTAACATTTGAGTCAGATATCTGGATTCCTCATCATGCAATAAAGAACAGACAGCGTCGCCATTTATCTTATCCCGTATGAGAGGATTTTCAGGCACTGGATAGGCAAGTTCTGACATAGGCCTATCAGGAATTGCTGTATTCCAAAGTCTGGAGTTCCATTAGCGTTTCTGCTGCCACGATACCGGGTTTCTCAGGGTCGGTTATGTGGACCATTTCTTCCGAGTTGTGTCTTTCAACTCGCAGAATTAGGCATTATTACACACACTTCCCCCCTTTACTCCGTTGCGGAATTTTCGGCTTAAGTCGGACTTAATGTAGACATGGTCAGCTGTGTAAGCCTAACTCTGTGTACACAAAGTCGTGCCTTTGAAATCCAAACTACTCCAGCACACTGGAACCTGATCGGCCGCAGCTTGACCGTCCCCCCTTCCCCCTCCACGCCTGACTATCTCACAGCAGTATTTTTTCGTCATCTTCGTCTCATTGAGTTAGCATTCCAGCAAGGACAGTTTGGCGCGCGTTTCAAGAGTATTATTTATTTCCCTCGATGCAGTCACACACAACACCACAGTGCAACTCAACTGTCTACTAGTTTGGCCTAAAAAGTACGACTATTTATTTTTTCTTTTTAAAAAATTGCGTAAGTCGGTGATTGATCAAATTGACGTTAAATGAGAAGATGGCTGGTAGACCTGATTATTGAATTGTAAGGATGCGAAAGAAAAGTATTCTAGCTTAATTGGAGACATTATCGCGGACTGAAAAAAAAATCAGGAAAACCTCTTAAAATAACCGGCCTCCAGGATATTGCTTGAACCAGGATCTCCTGAATGTGAATGAGGAATATTAGCAACTCAGTCGCGGGATTAGCTTTCCCAAGTGGTTAATCAATCACGCCGCATCCATGCACCTGCTTGACAGAAGATTTTCGAAGACGCATTCGATGAAGATTTCTTGTACTTACCGTGCGCGGAACGGACAGTTACATTCTGACTTTTATGAATTCTCGGAGAGTATTAACGTTTCATTTAGAGCTTTACATTGCAAGGTTTTTGACAGATTATTAGCTCAATCCGCGGCACTGGCTTCTTAGCGACTGCTAGCAAGATTGTCTTCCTATAGAGTCATTAAAATCTAGTGAATAAATTGGGTTATTTTTAATATTTAAGCATCGCATATGGTCTTACTGCATATATGAAAATCATTAAATACATCATAAATCATGGGTCAACATTCATAAGGCTGCTTGTACCTTCGAGCCAATGGAAGAATCTTCTTATAATCGATAATAATTTTGAAATATTCATAATTATAAGTTGAAAGGAGCTATTCTGGTGCCTAAGGCCGTGTAGTTCCTGCGTCTGTCGTTAGGGTAGACAAGTGACCCATTCTGGAAGCGATACAATCAGGTCTTTCTGAAACTGTAGTACCTATCTCCAAAACTGGACGGCGTTACCAAACGAATGGGCTTAAATGGTAGCGCACGTGACGCATGTTGGAAGGTGTCCTGTTCGAAACTCGGTAGGATACCGGCTGTGCTGACGGACGCTTCTTGTTTCTTCCTTGTCTGTCCAGGCTAATGCTGGAGTATTGTGTAATATCATGACCGTTTCCTCCCACATTCTGACCAATTCGTTATGCATTAATAATCGTATCATTTGACATAGTATGGTCGGAGATAAAGACATTATCGTTAAATACTCCATAAAGAAACAAACAGCACACAGCATTATATCTCAGAAGACCATGTGATATTGTCATACCAAGTATCTTATGGCTCTGAATTATTTCATTTGTGTAATAAATGTCTAGAACTTTTCGAGTATTTATCAGCCGGAGCTTATCATTAACGACCCAACCCCATTCAGTGCCGAGGTTACAGGAAGAATAGAACTATACCTCTACTTCCCCCCTCCCCCCTACCTGGGACTTCGTGGCCTATTCTAGGGTTAACTTTACCTTTACCTTACCTTTACATATTTCACACTGCTTTCTTTCTTTCTGTCTTGCTTTCTTTACATAATATCACATTTCTGTATATCGCACAATTATCTGTTTTCGTAGACTAAAGGAAAGGAAGTCATTCCAAAGTAGGTGCCAGCAGGGCGTGGGACGTTAAACATAGTATACTGCGATCTCAGAAACTCGTGAATTCAGATGACTATCAGTAATGAGGCTGGAATTGCTTGATTCAGAGTCCTTTCCCTACTGCTCACACCATCACATTGATATTATGTACACCAGCAATCGCGAAGTCTCACCGGTGGCCGAAGCCTAGTCACTGAACCCCATTTTCCTCGCTGCCTGCTCAATTATATGTAAGCCTGTGCGTTACAGTACAGTCCAACCGGCGCGGGTGAACACACTGTTCAAATTTTTACCTCTGATTCGGAAGCAACGTAGTTTGAATCGTGATGCAAGGCATTATGACTTCGCGCTTGTATGTATTTTTGTTCTTATGGCATACTCGGTTTTGTCTTAGAGAAAGCGTAGGTGAATATTTAGAATACATCGGGAAAGCCTGTCAGTAGGATCAACCTCTTGAACATTTTTTTAAAAGTTTCTTTACAATCTTAGTTGACCTTTCCGAAAGATAAATCGGGGAGTCGGTGATAAACTTAACACACGACCAATTCCCAGACCGTCTGATCCTGCAGGAATAGTTTTCCTTATACGTAGTATTAATAATTTTAGTTGAGTCATATTTCATACCTGGTGGGCCAGGATCGCTCAGACCTTAACGGTGACTATGCTACGTCTTATGGCATATGCTTAATTAGGCATAAAGGTGCCTTTCAAAATAGAATAACAGGTAAATGAACAGGAGCCGTCGATCACAACGATATTTATACAACCATATTTGTTACCAAATTATGTGTTACATGTTTCGACTAGTATAAACCATTATCAGGCACCGGCATTTAATAATAAGTAGGAGGAAAATGCTTATAAATAACAGGTTATTATATAAAGAGCAGTGAGGTCTCACTCTGCCTGATATTACGTATCACAAAGGATGTCTTAACCTAAAAAACAGCTTAAGTTATGTAAGCTAAACCATAATCAGCAGTAGCAAATACAGTGAACGAGCACTAACCAGAACCTGGTGTTGCGACTCACAACCAAAGAAATGTACCTGCAACTGTACAGATAAATTTGATGTGATTTGGCAGACAACTGCAACTTTACCCGATTCCTTATTGTAAATACATGCACTTCTGTACGTGTTGCATTTTTGTCGCGAAAGTGCTACTTTTATGAAACCAGCAGCGGCACAGTTCCAGCGATGAATCAACTTGATAGCTATGTTGTGGTTCGCAGGGCTGTTTATACGAGTAACCCTGACATCACCAATCTCTGTGAAACATTATTTGTTTTACTCTTGAGCTCTTGAGTCCCATTCATTTAACTTTCCATTCTGCAGATCCAAAGTTATTCATTTTTCGAATTTTACAACTCTTATTAAGAAGTGCGATGTAAGGTTTTGACGGCGTTGTAGATTCTGAAGATGTTCTTCATCATGCAATTTATTGAAACGTTGTTACCAAAATTTTGGAGCTATATGGAACCTAAATTTTCAGGGTAGAAGTAGCCTTGCATTGAAAATGTAGGCCGCTACACGATGTCACAGATCTGGAGACCACGTATGAATATTCATGACATTCCGTAAATGATCCCTGAGTTTTAACTGATAGTGAACATCTGATTTGCTTTGGGGTATCATAAACTATTGCAGAATATAAATCTTCCATATTTACGTAACACAGCCATGATTACTTCTCTGGCGGTCTTCATACATCGCGTGTGCTACTGGCTTCCCAATCTTGCTGAAAGCTACGTGTGGTCTTGCCTCGATCCATTACAATTCGAGTGCTTAATTTATTCCAGTCGATACCTGTTGTAGATTACCGACTTCGATTACCTGCATTGAATTTACGACATTGAAGCTGGTTGTAATCTTACTTGAAATCTGATGGGAAGTCAAATTAGTGTCGAAACTGTGTAACTGGTTTCAGTTGAAAGAGGATTTACTGTGTTCATTTCCTTGGTCGTTCCGAAGGAGATGTTAGAACGACAAGCTTGTGGTGGATTTAAGACTGCTGTTCTGAGTGTGTTACTGGGTAGTTCTCTAAGGACATCTGTAAGGCGGCGTGTTCGATGTCAGGATTTTAGAGGACAAGGATCACTAATTTTCTGAAAGCAAGATGCTGAGAAACGGATTTTCTCAAGAAGTGAAGAAAAACATGAGATCTTGTTTTGTTTCAACGAGATACTGTTGGGGCAAATACCCTCTTACACTGCCGAGGGCGTTACGCGCTAAAGCTACTCAGTATGTAGAGGATTCTGAATCTATTTTCGGGACTTGCTATCTTGAATGAATCCCTGGTTTCATGCTAACGTTTAAAGGCCTGAGCTCACGGAAGTATTAGTTTGAAATCTTGTTCATACATAAAAAAACACGTCACGTTTTTCTTTAAAATATTGTCAACGGTGTTTAGGTGAACAAACGCCGCTTTGAGAACCAATCATTCCCACATACAAATTGTGCAGACGTAATGTTGTGTTACTTTAGCTCTAAAACAAGCGGTGCGATATTTAACCCCGCCATAAAACAGTGAAAGTTATGAAATTTGAGCTGGTGTAATCGGCTTTATTGTGTTCATGTGGAATACAGTGATTTTAAATTCAGTCATTTCTTTTACGCCTTCTCCTAAAGAAATATATGCCAATGAAGTCTCGTTGCCTGTATGTATTTTAACGTCTGACACCAATGACATTCATACGAATGCTGTTCTATCATATTTATTTGGAAAAGAAAATTATAAGAGAAGCGAAGAATCTGTGCCGTTTAAACCGAAAATGTGTGAAGAAAAATGCATAACTTGAAGCATTCGGATTTACAAACTACGGTTTTGTTGCTTTTATGAGGGGGTCTACACTAAACGTTGTGTGGTCGGCTGGCTGTGTAGTTTTAATGGCGAAACGGGAAATTCTTCGAAATGTGTGTGAGGAAGTGTCTTCAAAGAGACCATTACACACACAGAGACCGGTTTTGTAACATGCGGTGAATTGAATTTGCTGTTCCTTTAAAATAAGAAATCTGGAGAATGTTAAAATGCATCTTACAAGGATTTCGAGGGTGTTGCAGGATAGGTCCCAGTAGTGGGCTGTGATGAACACAGTACTGATTCTTCAGGTTCCATTCAAGGCAATGAATGTTTTGTCTTGATGGGCGACTATCAGCTTTTAAAGGTCTCTTGTCCGCATTATTCTGACAGTAAAGTGGAACGAGATCAGTGTGTTTGAGTGACAGAGTCCTAGTATGTGGTTTGTGTAGGAGGAATTGGTCTGGGGAGTGGATATCTTCAGGTATCTCATTTGTTTGTTTATGTCCGTCCCTGCCAGTAATGTGACTTATTAAGTTTGACAACAATATGCCCTGGCCCGTCGATCGCCATTGTTCTCAGCTCAGTATTTGTGTAGGCGTTCGTAGCAGAAGGTGTAAGGAAAGGACGTGCTGTTGCATATGGGGATGATTATGTCCTTCCGCCCGAATGTTTCAACGTGTGTATTGCTGGACCTGGTTTTAACGAGAACTGGTATGAACTTAGGCGTGAGTGGTGACCTCATATTCGTAAAATCAGTAACAGCAATGTGGCGAATGCGAGAATTTTTAGGTTGGAACGCAGTATCGAACATACCGAAGTGCGGTGAAATTTGTAACCAGTAAGAGCCATGCTAACCATATGGAGCATATTGTACATAGTATTAATAAGAAATTTGGTAACGATAGTAACCAAACCCACCACGTAAACGAATTTTAGAGCTTTATTTATGTGCATGCCGTAAAATGATATTGCAGACTATTGAAGCAAAACTGGCGCGTTTACAAATTTTATGCATTCCGGGGTGGAATGGAGCTTCCAGTCTTGCAACATTCCATCCGACATTAAACAACGAAACCGGTAAATAAAACTGCAACGTCGGTGTAAGGACCGCGGTTGTTTTCAGTGCTAGCACAAAGCTTCTTGAAATTTTAAGTGTAAATATTGATACTTCCCATCTGCAGTAATAGCTGTGACGGACAACAACACATTTATCTGCACATTGTAATATAAAATCGTAGTTTGAATAAAAGTGATTGAAAGTAGAGCTTCACTGAATAAACAGTGTTGTGACCGCGAGGTGACTTTTATCGCTGAAGTCAGCAACTACATTACCGAGCGAAACATAGGTACCGCTAGACAACTTCATAATCGTGTAAAGAAAAACCAACTTGATGCACAAATTATTCTTAGTATATTTCGTCAACCTGTACATGTTCCGGGCCTATCTAGTCCCATCATCAGGAGGTACAGCCGTATGTGTACAGCAATTGGTACTTGTTCTTTTTAGATGGCTGTCTGTTGTCCTGGATGGAAGACAGTCTTCTAAAAAGAATAACAAATACGAATGTTGTATACTTACGGTTGTACCTCCTGATGATGGACCTAGATACGCCCGAAACATGTACAGGTTGACGAAATATACTATGAATAAGTTGTGCATCAACTTGGTTTTTCTTTACACGATTATATCGAGATGCACGGTGAAAAAACATAAAATTTAGACAACTGCATATTTATGGTTTTTTTTTTGGCGTTCATTGCCACGTGGTCTTTGTATGTGGGACTGCGTGTATAAGAATGATTTGCTGCATGGTGACAGAATAGCGACTGAGTTTCAGCGCGTAAGGCTTTCATATCTACAAATATTCATGGTGTTGGAGATAATGATAATGCGGAAGCGGAAGTAACACCGAAATGTCAGAATCAAGGGAACTGTGCTTGCAATAAAGCCCTGATATTAGTGGATCTGTGCTCCTGCCTCACGGGAAAGTGCGTGGTCTGTTTTTATGCCCCAAAAAATATACATAAATTACACTAAAACCTACATTGTATTAAAGGGACAGCGACATGGAAATTATGCTACATATGCTGTAGGCCTACTGTTAATAACCGTGTGTTTAACAAGATTCAAAGTTTAATCCACCACTGGGTCCGGTCTTTCCTCTAGACTGAGACAAAACACTGGCTGCAGACTTTACAGAATGTGGCAATTTCCCGTCTCGAATTGTGTAGAAGGAGAGAAAGGGAAGTCGTTATCCAAACAAACTTAGTACCTGTGACGCCATAGTACCGGATCACGCAGCAAAAACAAAACTTGAAGCGATTAATTAAAGAAAAGTACTAGTTATTTACTTTGTAAGTTGCCGTCCTGTGCGTCCTTCCGAGTCCTCTGTGTTTGTGTGTGGTAAAATACTGTTGGTGGCTAGCACTTACGTGAGTCAACTGAGACTAAGGAGATAAGAAACTTCCTTAATTTTTGCAGGGATAAAAGTGGAGATTCAAAGCACATTAAAGGAATCTGAAGGTGCATTATCAATCCCTTCAGGCTCGGTGGTAAATGTCTACTACCTGCATTAACATTCATTAAGTCTTAATTTTATCTACAGAATTTAGTCCAGTTTTATGTATGACATATGATTGGCAGAACAAATACAGGTCATTTCCCTAAATATTAGCCGGTTAATAATAATAATAATAATAATAATACAATGGAATGTAAAAACAAAGGTGATACCAGTAATAATAGGGGCGACTGGGATTATTTCAAAGTTATTTACAAAATACGTGAGCAACATACCAGGAAAACATGAAGTCAAATAACTACAGAAAACAGCCATATTAGGCACTGCACACATACTTCGGAAAGTACTAATGTAAAAGTACAATAGATTCAACACTGAAACTAACGATATAAGCACCATGAATAGTAACAATAGAATAGCCGCAACACTGTATTCCCTAGGGACATAGTTTGTCTCAGGAATATAAGTATAAATACCCTGCATAAAGGAGATGATATTGATGATGATGATAATAATAATAATAATAATAGTAAATATGTAACTTTTTTAAAAGTAGGAATTGAAATGTCTTATGTTGTTTAGATGAACTTCGGGCTTTAAAATTTTTGCATATATATATATATATATATGTGTGTGTGTGTGTGTGTGAAACATAACATGTTAAAAAAAGCGAGGTCGTTTATTGCAATGTAATGTAGAAAGGCGAATGTAATACAAGGAGGGAAGAAATTTCGCTAATTAAAGTTTTAAATAAAGATAGTTGCAGCAAACGGCTGAGTTTAAAATAATGTTTACAGATCCTACAACTATTATAATCACCTTCATTATTATGCATTGAATTGTTAATACTGAAGCACCTGTAGTCACTAATTATAAAGCAGATTAGACTATGTTCTTCTGGGCTGTAACGTATTATGGTTTTGTAGGTAGTTAGCAGACTACACGTCGTCGGAAAGCCATAAATTAAGTTGATACAATTTTATGACACGTTGCGACCCTGTAAGTAGGTATAACAAAATAAAAGTACCATCGTTAGACACTAGCCAAAATATATGGAGTTTTTGACGATTAGTAGCCTCGATATATATATATATATATATATATATATCTGTGTGTGTATGTGTGTGTCTTATAATTTTCCAGTTGCCTTTTCCTGTGCACATAATATACCGTGGCCACGGGATGAAGCCACTTGGGTGGCAGGTACGAAGTTCGAGTCTTACAACGCTCTAATTACTTCCTGGCTACTCTCTGCTGTCCGTCTATGGAGAATAGCGGAGTCCGTTGTTGATAATATGAAAAATACTCTTCTGGACCTAATGACTAGACATGAGTTACCCAATCGAAAATTTCTTTTGGCCCCATTTGGGTGTAAGAAACATTTTTTATGGTCACATAATTTTAAACATGTAGCTTCTTGAAATAAAGTGAAATGCCAAATTAATGCAACTAGGTAATTTTATTGATGTATTCTTAGCTCGACCTTCTTCCTTATATAAGATTCTCATTGAGTTTGGTATCCCTAGGAAATTGTTAGGTTAATAAAGATGAATCTGACTGAAACATATAGCAGAGTCCGGGTGGGCAAGAACGTGTCTGACAGGTTCTCTATTAGGAATGGTTTGAAACAAGGAGACGCTCTATCACCAGTGTTTTTAACTTTGCTTTAGAGTACGCCATTAGGAGGGTTCAGGTAAACCAGGATGGCTCGAAACTAAATGGTACACATCAACTTCTGGCTTATGCCAATGATGTTAATATACTGGGAGGAAGCATATATATTCTAAAGGAAAATGCAGAAGCTTTAGTAGCTGCTACTAGGGAGATTGGACTGGAAGTAAGTGCTGATAAAACTAAGTACATGGTCATGTCTCGAGATC
>Ga0123357_10008047_pt1 | contig 13123 bp, 10 predicted proteins | sample TergutEmb28metaG_FD_89873 | JGI IMG/M metagenome (GOLD analysis project Ga0123357, IMG submission 89873) | Embiratermes neotenicus P4 segment gut microbial communities from Petit-Saut dam, French Guiana - Emb289 P4 | ecosystem: Host-associated > Arthropoda: Insects > Digestive system > Gut ...
CAGGGAGTCAGTGGGGGGGCAGCAGGGGGAGAGGGGGAGAGGGCTGGGAGACAGGAGGGGGGGACAGGGGTGAGACAGGGGGACGGTTCTCTTGCCTCATGCGCGCATGAGACAAGAGAACCGTCCCCCTGTCTCACCCCTGTCTCCCCCCCCTGTCTCACAGAACCGTCCCCCTGTCTCACTGCTGCCAAGCGACTGACCGTCTGTGTCTCAAGCCAGGCTGGCTGTGCCCTGGGCTGCGTGTTCTGCGCCACCGGCCGTGGCGGCCTGACGCGCAGCCTGCACGCGGGCGAGATCGCCGAGCAGGTCCGCATCGTCAGCGCTGACTTTGGCCGGGCCGCTACCAATGTGGTCGTCATGGGGCAAGGCGAGCCCTTTGCCAACTACGGCGCCACCCTCGGCGCGCTCCGGCTGCTCAACAGCCCCTCTGCTTTCAACATTGGCGCGCGCCGCATCACCGTCTCGACCAGCGGGATCACCTCCGGCATCGCACGTCTGGCAGAAGAGCCGGAGCAATTCCGGCTGGCCGTATCTTTGCACGCCGCCACCCAAGAGCTGCGCGACCAGCTGATGCCCGGCTTGCGCAAGCAGCCGCTGGATAAGCTGCGCCGGGCGCTTGCGGATTATCGCGAGCGCAGCGGGCGCCGGGTAAGCCTTGAGTACGTGCTGCTGCGCGACGTCAACGATCACGACAGTGACCTGCAAGCCCTGGCAGACTTTGCCCGCGCAGTCGGCGCCCACATCAACCTGCTCCCCTACAACGACACGGGCGACACAGGAACCGTCCCCCTGTCGCCTGAGGACGCCGCGCGCAGTGCCCAGGCTGTCGCGCTGCTGCGCGCCGCCGGCATCGAGACAACGCTGCGTCGCTCCCGCGGCGCAGAGATCGCCGCCGCCTGCGGCCAGCTCGCCAACCAGGACTAACCACTCCGGAACACAGCGGAACACAGGGGTGAGACAGGGGGACGGTTCTGCTGTCTCGTTTTATGAGACAGCAGAACCGTCCCCCTGTCTCACCCCTGTGTTCCTCCCCGATGTTCCTTCCTCCCTGCGCCCTCTCTCCTCTCTTTCTGCTATAATCTAGACAGACTAGCCACAAACAAGAAGGGAGCAGCCTATGCCTACAGCCACAACCCAGCAACGCGACAGCAACGTCGCCACTCCAAGATCCTCTACCTGGCAACTCCAGGAAGCAAAAAACAAGTTCAGTGAGGTCGTACGCCGCGCGAAGAAAGGTCCCCAGATCATCACCGTCCACGGTGAGCCTACCGTGATGGTTATCAGCTACGGGGAGTTCAAGGAAGTCGTACAGCCCAAAAAGAAGTCGTTCCTTGAAATGATGGCCACCTGCCCCGTTGACCTGACCGAGTTAGATTTCGAGCGCGATAAAGATACGACGATGAGACCGGTGGATTTCTTATGATCAGCCTGCTTGACACTAACGTCATTTCAGAACTCAGTAGAAAAACACCAGACCCTAAAGTCATCAACTGGATCAACGCACAGGAAGTCAGTGATCTCGCCATCAGCGTCCTTACTGCCGGAGAGATTGTCTACGGCTACCTTAAGTTGCCCGAGTGTCGCAAAAAAGATCAGCTGCGCGGCTGGTTCGAGGTCGATTTCATGGAGTGGATTCAGGATCGCATTTTCCCCGTCACTGAAGCGGTCGTACGCGACTGGGCCGCGCTCAAGGCAACAAGTCGGCCACTGCCCGTGGTTGATTCCCTCCTGGCGGCCACCGCCATCGCCGCCAATGCCACGCTCGTGACCCGCAACACCAAAGACTTCGCAGGCGTCAAAGGCCTTAAGCTCGTCAACCCCTGGAAGTAGCCACGTCGCTGCCACGAGGCGATGAGCGCCGTCATCAAACGGCTGACTGACAACCTTGCCTGCCTGCAAAACCCCTGCGGCTCAGTATGCTAAAGTGAGGACATGTTACTAAGAGAACACGTAGCGATTTCAGAGCTGACAACAATGCGACTGGGCGGACCGGCCCGCTATGTTGCAGAGCTGAGTGCGCCAGAAGACATCACCAAAGCCTACCGGTTTGTGCGCGAGCACAATATGGCGGTCGCCGTGCTGGGCGGCGGCAGCAATGTCCTGGGCCGCGATGAGGGCTACGGCGGCGTGGTGCTGCTCAACCGACTCTGTGGCCTGCGCATAGTCGAGGAAGGCGGCGGCAAGATTGTGATCGAGGCCGCAAGCGGCGAGCTGCTGGACGATCTGGCGGCGTTTACGGCCCAGCGCGGCTACACCGGCCTGGAGGCCACGTCTGCGATCCCGGGCACCATCGGCGGCGCCGTCATGCAAAACGCCGGCGCCTACGGGCAGGAACTGTCTGACGTCCTGGTTGCAGTCAAGGCCTATGACACGCAGCGCGACGAGTTTGTGACGTTTACGCGTGACCAACTTGAGCTGTCCTATCGTCACAGCATCTTCAACAGCTCAGAGAAAGGGCGCTATTTCATCACCGCCGCCACCGTCGAGCTGCACCGCGACGAGATAGAAGGCGAGCTTTACGGATCGCTGCAAGCCTACCTGGACCAGCAAGGCATCACTAACCGCCAGCCGATGACCATCCGCGCAGCCGTGAGCGCCATCAGGGCCGAGAAACTGCCTGACCCTGCGGTATACGCCAGCAGCGGCTCGTTCTTCAAGAACATCACCGTGCGCGAAGACCAGATCGCAGAGTATCGCGCGCGCTTTGACGGCATCCCAATCTACCTGATCGGCGCCTGCTGGGAGATCGCGAGCGGCTGGCTGGTAGAACAGGCCGGCCTCAAAGGCAAACTGCTGCACGGCATGCGCGTGAGCGACAAAGCCGCCCTGATACTCATCAACGAATCCGCCCGCTCCTACGCCGACTTGGCCTGCGCCCGCGCAGAAATCACCCAAGCCGTCCAGAAAAAGTTCGGCCTCACCCTCCAGCAGGAACCAGAAGAGCTCGGGTAGCCGCAAGTTACAACTTGGTTAGTTACACTTCAGTTAGCTATTGACACCCCATCCGCCTGATCCTAGCCCAGGCAGTTGAACCTGCCAGTATGATTAACTCGAAAGTTGCTTCTCGGCGTAACTCGACAACACCTGATTCATCAATGACTGATATTTCAAGCCATGCTCACTCGCATACTCACGGAACAACCTCAGTGAGCCCCGATCAACATTCAGAGTGATCTTTTCTTTCACGATCTTGTCCGCAAAGTAATCCGGATAGCGCCATCTCTGGCAGTAAACCTCACGGTCGCAACACCTCGGCATGTACAAGTGATTTCCCTGCTGTTCATTTGTCGTCGTAGTGGCCTCGGCATTGGACGACCTCTATCGCGTCATTATCACGTAGCCGGTACACCAATCTGTTTTTGTCATCGATACGTCGCGACCACCACCCAGCCAGATCTTCCGATAGTTGCTCAGGGCTGCCGATACCCTCATTACCGTTGCGGTCGATGTCGGCAAAAAGCTTATTGATGCGCTTTATGGTCTTGCGATCCTGAGTTTGCCAGTAAGTGTAGTCATCCCAACCACGCCCATTAAAAACGAGCTTTCTATCCATTAGCCATTGCCTCAAGCTCTGCCAGCGTCTTTTCGATCTTGGGCGAAGCTGGGTCATCCATCTGAGCGATAGAGGCGCGAAGCGCTCTCATATTGCTTTCGCTGAAAAACGGGTCGGTCTGGGTAGTGATCTCAAAGGGGATTCGTTTCTCTCGCACCACCGTCCGGGCAAAGAGAGTGACTGCTGTCGAAAGTGTCATACCAACTTCTTTGCAAAACTGGTCAACTTGCTTTTTCAATTCATCATCCATGCGGATACTTACTGTTGTCTGCGCCATATCAAAGACTCCTTTTCATCGGTCTTCTCATATTACGATGTTTTATTTACATTGTCAACTAATCTATAGCTATCACCAGCTTAAACATATAGAGCCCAGTAGCATTATGAGAAACATGCTGTGGGTATGTATGGGTATGATTAGTTCCAGGACGCACGTACAATGCTTGCGTTCTGCAACCAGAATGCCGTACCTTATACCTTAGGGCTTAAACGAAACTCCCGTTGTGTTGTAAGCGCTCAGTGAGATCACCGTCCCGGTCTTGTTCCAGGCACGCACCGTGTAGGCGTACTTTGTGCCTTTCCTGGTCTTGGTATCGGTCCAGGAGCGCGCCGTAGATTTAACACTGGCAACCTTCACCCAGCCGCCAGTGGTCTTACGATAGATGTAATAACCTGAAGCATTAGTAACCCCTGACCAGGTAACAGTAATCGAGTTGCTCCCCTTCTTAGCACGCTTAGCCGATCCAAGCTTCGGGACAGCCAGATAGCGAATATAGAGGCCTGTTGTGTTGTAGCCGCCTGAAGTTGAGCCCTTATAAGCTTGTACTGTGTAGCGATAAGCAGTCCCAGATTTAACGCTTTTGTCGCTGTAACTTAACGTCGTGTCCTTTTTTACAGTTGCTAGAGGCAACCAGCCGCCGGTCGTTTTGCGATAGACCTTATATCCGTCAACACCAGCGACCTTTGACCAGGTAAGCTTGGAATATCCGCTACCATTAGCAACCGATTTCAAAGCCGGAGTCGCCACAAAGGTAGCGGAGACCCCAGTGGCATTATAGCCGCTGGTATTGGTTCCCTGATAGGCGCATAAAGTATAGGTATAGTTGGTGCATCCTGATACCGCTTTGTCCGTATAGCTGGTAGCCGTAGCGGCAAGCGTCGCAATCTTTGTCCGGGCAGCAGTACTGCCCGCTTTACGATAGAGATAGTAGCCATCAACACCAGCAGCCTTTTGCCACTTGACTGTGATCGAAGAAGCAGAAGCCGTAGCAGAAATCAGCGTAGGCGCAACAGGCAAGACTTCAACTTCTGTTGTCTGCGTTGCGGATCCAAGTTTGCAGGTGATCAGGGCCTTACCTGCCGTTGTCCCGGTAACGAGAGTTCCAAAGAGCGACACAGCCGCAACCTGGGGATTGGAACTTGAAAATGTTGCCAACCGCCCATCACTGCCTTGCGGAAGTACCGAACTAATCGTCAGCGTTTTGCAATCATTTTGGCCCATAGTTATCTTAGATGCAGACAAGGTAAAGGATTGAACAGCAGGCGTTGACTGCGGCGCCTGGTAATTTTGTACCTGACTATTATCACCATCTTTTACCGCCGGATAACAGGCAGATGAAGATACATCCTGATCATAAACAGCGCTCAGCGTTTTAGTGCTATATAAAAATATTTTGTTTGTTGCGTCAACATTATACCAGTCACTCCCAATCTTAACCATATTCCAACTATGAATAGAACCACTAAGATTGGCACTAACCGTGACGCAAGGAATTTTCAAATAATTCATCGCGGTCAAAAACGCGGACGCATACCCCGAGCATTGCGCCATACCATTACAAAGCGCGCCATAGCTGTAATATGAAGCCGATCCGTACTGAAGCGTATAATCATAAAAAACATTCCTGCACAAATAAGAAAAAACCGCTGAAGCTTTTTGCAAGTCAGTACCATTGGCAGGAACCCACGAGATCATGTCCTTGAACTTGCTTGAATAGGTCGCCAGATTTGTTCCAGAAAATGAACTTTTCGAGAGGCGTACCTGATCAAAAAAACCATCATTGGTAATGCCATACCCACTTGTCGTCCCAAAAACAACCCCGGGATATGACTCTACCGCACCACCACGTAAAGAAATTGACGAATCATATTTTATCTTCAAATCACGGAGGGCTATCGGACCGGTATCGGAATCCTTGGTATGGTTCAGCTCTGCATATAATATGCGCGCATAGGCCCGCTGTAAGGTCGCGTCGGATGGCGCACTGGCATCACTCACCGTTACCGTGCACTGCCCGAAAACTCCCATAGAAGACAGGGCCGACAGAGTAGCCACTCCCTTTGAAAGAGCGGTTACTTTTCCTGCCGCGCTAACCTGGGCAATGCCTGAATTTGAAGAGAGCCAGGTCAGATTTCTATCAGTGGTATCAACCGGTGTGATATTTGCAGACAGCGTAGCGCTTGTGCCCACAGCAAGCGAGAGTGTCGCGGGCGAGAGAGCAATCGCCGTTATTGGCACACCCCGGAAAATAACAGCTATATTGATTTGCGTAACAACAAAATCATACGCGTTGTATGCCAGCAGATAGACCGACTGCCCCTTTGCAAGTTGCGCGCCGAGGCTCCACCTGAACACGTTACCGGCCTCAGATCCTGATGCAATCTGATTTGTAAGACCTTCATCAGAATAGAGAGCGCCATTGACAGCAATACTACTGTCAACATCAATCTCATAATATCCCTGCTCCGTTGCAGTTAGGCGCACATACCGTTGGCTTGCCTGATTTGACGAATTCAGCGCATAGCTTGAACCGACAACAAGGTCGCCCGCATAGACTGGCGTTGCGGCAGCTGTGGCAGTCGCAGGCAAAGCCATCATCGATAGAAGCGCCACAATTATGACAAGAGAGGCTATTTTCTTTTGTAGCAGATTAGTTTTTCGCATCATTCATCCTTCACTAAACGGCTCTACGAACAGTACCCTGATGATCGTTACGGTGCTTGCAGCGTCATCCAGTAGGTAGAATACCGCGAACCTATCGATATTCATGCGCCGCAGTCCCAGCTTCCCACAAGCATCAGTATCATAAGTTGGAAATTTCTTCGGCAAAGTCTGTAATTCGGAAATCTCCCCGACGATACGACTAACTTGCGCCCTTGCGGCTCGTGGCGTTTGGAGCTCCTCGGCCAGGTAGCGTCCTATTAATTGTATGTCCGCCTTTGCTAAGGCAGAATAATCAATGAACCACTGCTTCATATTCCGAACTCAGCCTCAAGTTCAGCAAACACTTCTTCTGCAGGATGAACTCTGCCTGCGCGCAGATCATCGAGTCCTTTTTGAAGCTCGACCGCCAACTCAGCATCAGAAAGAGCGCCCAACGCCAATGGCTTCTTCTGAGGAAGCTTCATCTCGAAAGGCATTCCGCGTTGCAATACCACTTGACGCAAAAACAATCCGATCGCATTAGACATGGGTATCCCAAGCTGACCTAACACATCCTCAGCTTGCTCTTTGTCGTTTTCATTTCAGGCAAGCTCACGGTTGGATGGAGCTGTATGCCCAAAGCTCCCAAAACATTGAACAAAGTAGCAGTTGATGGGTTTCCATTCTCGAAAAGTGAACGATAAATGTTTTCGCGTGATAAACCAGCTCTGCGGGCTACTTCACTCATGCCCTGAGAGCGCGCAATATCACCTAGAGCAACAGTCAAGAGTTCCGGATCGTTCTCTTCAATCGCCGCTTTAAGATAAGCGGTGATATCTTCCTCTGTTTTGAGGTAATCGGCGGTGTCGTATGGGGTTATAGTAACAGTCATCTTCTTTTCCGCCCTCTCACTTAGGGTCATTCCTCAGCGTATATCGTGCAAGGCGGTTATCACCAAGTTTCTCAACTGCACCTTCGCTTACCATTTCGCGCAAAATAGCACGGACGCGCGTTGCTGAGAGTCCTAACTGGCTGGCAATCTCTGTTGATGACATTTGCCCACCAGTTTTTAGCAGAGATAGTACCTCGCGTTTTCTATCAGTCGTCGCAAGCGGTTGTAAGCGGTTGCAAGCGGTTGCAACCGCTTGCAAATCGCTTGGGTTCCGTTTGAAGGTGACTGTGAAGAAATAGCCATCGAGGCCGAATTTGGGTTCAGCAACGCCTAGTTCTCTTGCAGCATTCCGCATGCGCTTGATGCCAGTGCCTGCCTGCTCGATGTAGCCAATGCGAGCAAACATACTGACAATGACGGGGTTGCGTGAGATGCTGATCTTGCCGAAGTTCTCCTCGGTGATGCCTTTGCAAATACCACCGGGGTTAGTGATGTCCACGCGGTCATCAAAGACTTCGACCATGGTACGCGCACCTAGTTCAGAGTACAAGCGATGACATGCTGCATTAATGACGGCTTCGCGCAAAGCATCTTCGGGTAGTTCAAGGATATTCTCTCTTCTGAGAGTCTCGATCTTGTAGCTAAGATTAAGATGCCGTTTAAGGAAGATCATCGCATCATCAACATTGCTGACGATGTCACCGTTTAGTTCCTTCGCATCGAGAATAGTCACTTTCTCCGTTCCTTTGTAGAGAAGACAGTAAATGCCAGCATGCCGATACTTTACATCCTCGTCATTAATTCTGAAAAATAGCGCACCTGCATTGGTGAAACAAAGTTTGCCATCAGCCATGCCTGCACAATTCAAGCTCTGGAGAATATCTTCCTTGGGTAGCACTTCGCTTATATGCGCCAACCTAATGTAGCGTCTGTAAGCAGCCTCGTTGAAGCGCTCTGTGACGGGTAAGTCTTTACGGATAGCCCGATCGTAGTGGACGAGCCCTTCGTCATAGAGGAACTCCAGAATGCTGTTGCGGCCAAGTTTCTGCGAGTTGGGACCCGTGCGTAAGTAGAACCCTGCGGGGCAGGCATACGGCTTTTGAGAACCCTCTGGCACGGTCAGCACGATGATGTTGTCGAGTACCTCAATGCCTACGTGAAGACGAGGCTCGACCTTATTGATCGTGTCCTGGATGCGGGAGCGGGCAGCGTTGCTTGTGTCGGCGCCGACCACACTCCCATCGTCGCGTACGCCGATGAATACCTTGCCGCCCTCTGCGTTAGCTAAAGCGCAGACTTCTGAAGCGAGAGACTTATCCGGTGACTCCTTGAACTCGACGGTGTTGCTCTCACCCTCGCTAAGAAGGGCATTCAAGTTACTTGCTATTTGCAGTTCTTCTGACATGGACTTCATTATACCGGGTGACCTCCCCGTTGATTCGTTCAAAACAGCAACAAAGATCGTACGATCTTACTGGATTCTGCGACTTCGCGCAGAATGACCGGGGGAGTGAATTTTGCAGGAACGACGTCAGAGGGGGTTTAGACGAGTCTGGGTCCAGACGCAGAGATTTTTTCGCAGAAGACATGAAGAGCGGCCCTCATTGGGCTTGCGCCCATGAGGGCCACTCTGAATGGCTTATGCGGAAAAAGATCAAGTCTGGTGGGCCCGGCTGGATTCGAACCAGCGACCTCACGGTTATCAGCCGTGCGCTCTAACCAACTGAGCTACGGGCCCTTTTCACAAGGAACACTATCATAGAGCATAAAGCCCTGTCGGGGCAAGCGCCCGGGGAAACTTCAGTCAGAACTTTAGTCTGAGCTGGAGCTTCCCGTTGCGCTTTCGCTCGCGGTTGCGCTGGCATCCTCGCTGGCATCCTCGCTTGCGGCGGCGGCTGCGGCGGCGGCTGCGACTTCGCTTGCGGCCTTTCGCCGCCTGGGATCAAGCGCTACGATGGCCAGAGCGGCGGCCAGTATCAGCAAGACGGCCGTGAACAGCACCTGGTTGGAGCGGTCGCCCGTGGAAAGTCCGCTTAAGTCCAGGGCTCCACTGCCACTGCCACTGCCCTTATTTGACACGACTCCGTACAGGCTGAAGGACGTGGCGGTAAAGCTTAACTTGTTACCCTTGCGGGTTGCAGGGAGATACTCGATGGCGCCGCCGGTCTTTTCATGGGCGATGCTTGCGCCCTTAATGGCGGCAAGCGCCGCGTTGCTTAAGGTGACCGTAATGGTTTGGCCATGGGGCGGCTCGTACGTTTTGCCCGTCAGCGTATCAATCAGCTTGATGTCATAGAGCGCGGCAATCTTTTTGCCCGACACCTTGCGGGCAAAGGCCGCGTAACGCGAATCACTCTTGGCAACAGGGGTCACTACCAGGCGGATGTTCCAGAGCAGGCTGGCGCCTGTGGCCGTGAACTCTCCATCTGTGTGGTTGACCGTGGCAGCCTGGCCCTGAGCGGTCTTAAGCTTGCTCTTCACGCTCGCGGCAATCTGACCCTTCTCGTCAGCAGACAGCGCGCCATAGTCGCGCGTGGCCTCAGCTACAGCGTCTGCGTCAGCTTTGCTCCTGATCGGTTTTGCAAGATGGTCAATCGCACTGATCGCCTTATCCATCGCGGGCGTGTTGGTAATCGTCATGGTCCCTTTGGTAAACGCAACCGTATAGTTAGGACCAAAGTTCAGGCTGCCCTGGGTGATGTCATAGTGGCCAATCGCCCAGCCCGTGTAGGTGAGCGCTCCTGTTGGATGATCGCCTTTCACGAGCCCTGGCGCCGTCCAGCTCAGAGTAGGATCGCCGTCCTCGAAGCACTTCTGCTGATTATCAGCGGTAACCGCGATGGGCTTCGGTGCGATGTTAAAGTTGACCAGCTTCTGCCCCGTGTAATTACCCTGTCCGTAGACGACGAAGCTACCCCCGTCTACTACATTGACGTTTGCGCCATAGGCGCCCGCGTAATAGTCCCCGGCACCGATGGCGATTGTGCCATCCGACACGCTGAAGTTCGGCTGGAGCTGGCTGCCGGTATAGACCGCAGGTCCGGTCACTTTGACCGTGACGTTGCTGATGTCACGCGGGTTGACCGTCAGCGTGAAGGTCGCCTGCGCGTCGTTATAGATGTTGTCCCCTGCTTTGGTAGCGGTGATCACGACGGTTCCTGCCCCGTGTATCGTTGCGGTATTGCCCGAGATGCTTATCACGCTGTCGTCAGGAACTTTGAAGCTCACGGCGCCTGTGCCAGAGCCTCCGGTGGTCGAAAGCGTGAAGTCGCCCTCTCCATAGACTTTGGTTCCGGGATCTACGAAGGTAAGCGTGCTCTGGTCAATCTTATTCACGCCTACCGTACAGGTGTCGCTGCTGGCGGGGCGGTAGTAGCCGGTCAGCCCAGAGTAGTCGACGGTGTAGTCGTGGTTGCCGGCATCCGGAGTGGTAACGGTATAGCTCGCCTGGCCATTTACCAGCGACACATTCTGGGCCAGCATAGTCGTGCCTTCATAGAAGGTCACGGTGCCGGTCGGTATCGCTCCAGCAGAGCTTGCAACAGTAACGTTCAGTACCACGTCTGAACCGGCAGAAACATCAGCGCTGGTCAGCGTGACCGTAGGCATCGCTTCATCTACGGTGACCATGCCTGACGTAACGGTTGCCGCGTTATAGGCGCTATCTGCCACCTTGTCGGCGGTGATGCTAAACTGGCCAGCCTTAAGGATGGTGATCGTCGCGGTGTTATTCGCGTTATTGACCACGCTCGCGACCGAGGTATCGCTTGAGGCATAGGTCACATTCCCTGTGCCGAGTCCTCCCGTCACTGACACCGTAAAGGAGCTGGCGCCATACGTGTAGGTGCTGCCCAGTCCCTCAAGAGAGATGGACTGGCTGGCCTTGTCCACTATTACTTCTGCGGCGTCAGAGGTTGTCTGCGCCATGTTAATATCAAGGTCGGTGGTGGTGTTGGTAATCACACAGTAGTAGTACGTCGTAGCGACTGCCGTGGTCGCAGGCGTATAGGCGGAGCTCGTCGCGCCGGAGATCTGCGTAGGGCTGGTAAGCGAGGAGGTGGCGCTGCTGTACCACTGATAGCTGAGCTGGCCACCGTCAGCAGGAGTTGCCACCACTACGGACAGAGCGCTGGCGCTCTGTCCGTAAACAAGCGACAGACCAGATGGCTGGGTGGTTATCACGGGAGCAAGAGCGCAGGTCGGCTCCACCGCGCCAATCGTCGCGGGGCCGCCCGCAACAGCCGGACGGTCCTTGCCGCGCTGGTCGACCGTCGGAAGCCAGGTCTGGCTCGCCGGGATCGCGTCAAGCAGCACGCTGCCCGCAACCGGCATGATGGTCTGCGTCTCGCCGCCGTTACCTGCCAGGAGGCCGACTTTGCAGTTGGCGCTGCCCAAGGTAACCGTCGTAGTCTGCATCAGCGTATCCAGCCCGCCAGCAGGCGCACCCACAACATAATAAGCGCTGCTCGCAGTCGTGCCATCTGCGCCGCCGGCTATCTGGAGCGTCCCATCACCGCTGTAAGACGTGTTGCCTGTGGTAATCTCGCTGGCTATGCCATCGTTGTAGTTGCCTGCAACAACCGAGCCCAAAAGCTTCACGGAGCCAGCAAAGATCCCACCGCCAGAGGTAAAGCTCCGGCTCACGGAATTACCGGACACCGTGCAATTGGTCAGCGTGACGGAGCCATTGGCACAGATCCCGCCGCCAGGGTTATACGCCGTATTGCCAGACACCGTACAGTTGGTCAGCGTAACGGAGCCATCGGCACAGATCCCGCCGCCATTGGAGCCCGTTGCCGCATTTCCTGACAGCGTGCAGGCGGTAAGTAGTGCAGAGCCTACCACGTACAGGCCGCCGCCAAAATCGGCGGTATTGTCTGATATCGCGCAGCCTTCCAGGGTGGCAGTACCGACCACATAGAGTCCGCCGCCCCGCACCGCTGAATTATTCGAGGTCGTGCAGCTAATCAAAGAAGCATCCCCCGCGCAATAGAGCGCGCCGCCAAAGTCCTCGCTGGTACCGCCCGTCAGCGTCAGACTTTTGAGTGTCAGAACGCCAGATGTTGCGGTACTGTTCAGAAGGCCTCCGGTCGTGGTTATATCGCGCGTGACGGTCACGCCGGAGCCGCTGTGATTTGTGAGTCCGTCGATCGTAACGTCTTGCTGGCTAAAGGCGATCTCTGAGCCGGTCAGTGTAACCGTAGTGACCTCCGGGGCGAACGTGACCGTACCCCCATCGGAGACATTAGCAAGCGCCTGGCGCAGAGTAGTGAGGCCGGACACCGGAGTGTCGCCGCTGCTCGTAACAACGGTCGATTTATGGAGCTCTACGGCGCCAACCGTCCCGTACCCTGATCCCGGACGCGTGGCGCCGATCTGATCGGTGGTCACACCCCAGGTGGTGAACAGGCTGGCATTAACCTTATCCATCTGGCCTGCCACCGGCATGATGGTCTGCATGCTGCCGCCGTTGTCCGCCAACTTGCCGACCCAATTGCCATTACTGTCTGTTGTCGCCATCAGCTGGTTTAGGGAAGCCATATCGGTTGAAACCGGGACACCGATGATGAACGCCGCGCTGCCTGTAGTGGTATGCGTGCCGTCCCCGCTTCCCGTGAACAACCCGGAACCCCCGGTTCCCCCGTTATAGAGTACGCGGTAGATGCTTATCTCATCTTCTGATCCACTTTCAATATTGTAGTTGCCCGCAACAACCGTGCCTTTCAGTGTGACCGGATTGGTGCAATACACTCCG
>Ga0123357_10008049_pt1 | contig 13122 bp, 11 predicted proteins | sample TergutEmb28metaG_FD_89873 | JGI IMG/M metagenome (GOLD analysis project Ga0123357, IMG submission 89873) | Embiratermes neotenicus P4 segment gut microbial communities from Petit-Saut dam, French Guiana - Emb289 P4 | ecosystem: Host-associated > Arthropoda: Insects > Digestive system > Gut ...
CATATTGGCCGTCACGATATCGCAGTTCGCTGCCTGGAGCTTCCTGATGATGTCTGTGTAGTCGGTCGTGGCTTTCGGGAAGCGGCCGGGATCAAAGACTGTGTAGCCCGCGGCTTCGAGCATTGGCTGAAGCATTGGGGCGATCGTCTCGCCGTCGACTTCGCTGTCAAATACAAAACCGACCGTCTTGTTCGTGTCAAGCTTGTCAAGAGAGCCTATGTTGTCCGTCTCAAGGTCCTTCATGTAGAAGAGCGTACCCATCGCCCAGGTGTACGGGCCGCCGCTGTTGATCCATGATTCGGCCGGGCTGTTTGAGATGTACGTCGGGATCTTGTAGCGTTCGCCAACCGCCGAGACCGGCGCAGTGTCGTCCGGCGTCCATGCGCCGACGAGGATGTTGACCTTGCTGTCCGTGACCATCTTTGTCGCGACTTCCGTCGCCTTGGTCGGATCGCTCTGCGTATCGCCATAGATAACGCGGATCTTGTAATTCGTCCCGCCGATATTTATGCCGCCCTTTTGGTTGTTGATAATGTCAAGGCATTTATCGTCAACCCATTTTGTCGCTACCGTAAATACTGACAGCGGGCCCGTGAACGCGGTCACATAGCCGACAAGTATCTCATTGCTTGAGTCAGTAGACGTATCGCCCGATGGCGCCGGTGTTGCCGAGCCCTGATCGGTCGCAGCGTCGCCGCTTGTACTGCCTCCGTTCCCTCCGGTTGAGCAAGCGCCCAACGAAAGGGACAAAATCAGCACGAGAGCAATCGCGATGACGACAGCTTTCTTTCCAGTTAACTTCATTTGTGTTCCTCCTTGTATTCTCTTTCCTATATTTGGAGCTTCCGCTCCAGCACAGGGGTAGATTATATCATATCTTTCAGGAATGTATTGCGATGTATTGGCGTCCGCCCTCTTTCGCGCAGCCCGGAGTAATGCGCCTCGGTTCCATAGCCTTTGTTTGACGCGAAGCCGTAGCCGGGATAGATGCTGTCAAATTCTGTCATGATACGGTCGCGCGTGACTTTGGCGACGATGGACGCGGCGGCGACGGATACGCTTTTCTCATCGCCCTTGATGATCGCGGTCCCGGGGACGCCGGCCTCCGGCAGTTTCACGGCGTCTACGAGCAGGTGGCCGATACGCGTCCCGGCGCCGCCGGGCGCCCGGTCGGCCAGCATAGCGGAGGCGTCCGAATACGCGATCAGCATGGCTTCCTTCGTCGCGTTCAGGATGTTGATTTCGTCGATATGTTTGTTGTCAACGAGGCCGATGCCATAGGCAAGCGCGCGCTCGATGATTAGCCCATACAATTCGCTGCGCTTTTTTTCGCTGAGTTTTTTTGAATCGTTCACGCCCAGGACGTCGAAATCCCGCGGCAATACGACGCAGGCGGCGCACACCGGCCCGGCAAGCGGGCCGCGTCCGACCTCGTCGATACCGGCGACAAACAGGACGCCACTGTCCCAGAGCCCGCGCTCGTAAGCCAGCATCTCCGCCAGTTTCTGTATCAGGTATTGCTCTCTCTCTTCCTTTTTCAATCCAGCTCAACCCCTTCCCCCGCGTCAGCGGCGCCCCGGCGGCAGCTCCAATGTGATACGACCCAGCTTGCCTGAACGAAACTCGTCGATGACCGTACGCGCTGTGCGCTCGTAGTCGATGCGGGCGCCTTGCAGGATGAAGCCGCGTTTCCTCGCGATCTCCTCCATCACGCAAAGAGCCTCGTCCTTATCCCCATCCATGTTCCCGTCCATATCCCCATCCATATCTACGTCCGCATCTGCTTCGCCGCGCCCGGCGTCCGCCGCCTCGATCCCGTACCTCTCCGCGAACGCGTCCCCATGTTCCGGCAGCAGCGCGCGGATGAGCTCGAGGCAAAGCTCCGCGGCGTCCATGACCTCATCCCTGATAGACCCGCAAAACGCGAGGTTCAGCCCCACGCGGGGATCCTCAAACTTGGGCCACAGGATGCCCGGCGTATCCAGAAGCTGCATACCGTTTTCAAGCGTCAGCCATTGTTTCCCGCGCGTGACGCCGGGCCGGTCGCCGACCTGGGCGGCGCGGCGGCCCGTCAGCCTGTTGATCAGTGATGACTTCCCCGAGTTTGGGATGCCTACGATCATCAGCCTCAATGGCAGCTTTGACTTGGCCGTGCCGGATCCGGCCTTTTCCGCGGCGATGCGCTCAAGCGCCTGAAGCAGCGTCCTCACACCCTCCCCGCTCATGGCGTTCAGGGCGATAGCCTCCTGTATCCGGTCCTCCCCGCCGCCGCGGCGAAGATATTCGAGCCATTCTTTCGTCACATTCTTATCGGCGAGATCGCTCTTGTTCAATAAGAGTACGCGGGGCTTTCCGGCAGTCAGGCTTCCTATCAAAGGGTTGCGGCTCGACACCGGTATGCGCGCGTCGCAAACCTCGCATACGGCGCCGACCAGCGCGAGATTCTTTTCGATCAGCCCGCGCGTTTTTTTCATATGCCCCGGATACCAATTGATCGTTTCCATAGTGTTTATTTTACACGTCCCCTTGCGACACGCCCCCTGGCGACGATGACGATTTGCAAGGCAGCGAAAACCACGGCAAGCATACCCGCCGCCATGAACCTCGACACGCTGTCGCCGGTGTCCGAAAAGAGCCTGCTGAGAAAAGCGATCAGGGTCGGCGAGACAAACACGCCGACGCTCGGCGCTACGCTTCCGATCAGAGAGAAGACCGCGGCGCTGGTCTGGGGCGGTATCTTGCCGGATACGGAGTACATGCTCTGCGGCATCGTGAAGCTGATGCCCGAACCGCCGATAAACGACGCTATGAAGATCACGATGAGCGATTGGCTGGAGCAAAGCATGAAAAAACAAACCGCCATGAATATATGCGCCCCGCCGAAGAGGAACTCGCCGAAACGTTTCGAGAACTTATTGAAAACAAGCCCCAGGCAAACGCCGCCGATCATGAATACCGCGTTCGCGGCCCCGGCCATCGACGAATTCCCGAGGCCTTTTTCGCTCAGGAACAGCGCGATATTTGCCATGAACGCGTTGTAAACCAGGGTGAAAATAAATACGGTAAAGCAATAATACCAAACGCTGCGCGGTATCTTTTGTTTCTCCGCTTTTTGCGCGGGAAACCTGTTTTTCATCGGTATGGTAAGGGCGCAGACCGCAAGTATCACCAGGGCCGCCAAAAACGACAGATAGCTGAAGTGCCAGGCGATCGTGGCCAAAGCCCCTCCGGCAAATGTCAGGATCACACCGCCGCCGTTGATAAAGGACGTCTGCCAACCGGCCAGCCGGTTCAGCTCCGGCCCTTCAAAATAGTCCATCATCAGGCTCGTCGCCGGCGGCGTGAAGAGCCCCAGCCCCGCCCCGATCACAAGCGACCAGGCATAGAGCAAAACTATCGTGTCATGGAAGCAGAAACCGCCAAGCCCTCCGGCCGCGACAAGCGCCAGGCCCAAAATCGTAAGCGCTTTCTTCGACCGGCTGTACGAGAGCCAGCCCGCGAAAAGCGCGCCGAATATGGCCATGAAATTGGTCGCGTTCACGCCGGTCTGTACCACCTGCACGCTGTACGAAGGAAAATACGCGGCGATATCCGCTATCGCGCCCGTAAGCCCGACAAAACACATCTGGATCATCGCGACCGCCAAAATACAAATCTTGATGTTTCTTTTATTTATTTCGGCGGCCATTCATTATTTCCTCTCAATCATTGCTAACTGCGCTTTCGGCAATGACTGATTGTAACATTATTTTTTATGGTTGGTTATGGCTGGTTCACGATCCCGGTGAACAATACCTGGCTGCCGCCGTCATAGGAAGGAAAAGGGATCACCCCCGCTTCCCCGGATTGAAACAGTCCGTCACGTCCAATGTCGCGAAATAGTCAGCCGGCGTTTCCGCGCGGCGAATCAGTTCCACTTCGCCGTCAGGCTTCAGCAGCAGCTCCGCCGACCTGAGCTTTCCGTTGTAGTTGTATCCCATCGCAAAGCCGTGCGCCCCGGTATCGTGTATCACGATCCTGTCGCCGATCTCAATTTCGGGAAGCTCCCGGTCGATGGCAAATTTGTCGTTGTTTTCGCAGAGCGAACCCGTAACGTCGTAAACGTGGTCGCACGGCAGGCCTTCCTTCCCGCTGACCGTGATATGGTGGTAGGCGCCGTACATGGCGGGCCGCATCAGGTTGGCGGCGCAGGCGTCGAGCCCGATATAGTGTTTGTAGGTATCTTTTCTGTGCACGGCCGTTGCGACGAGGCATCCATAGGGCCCGAGCATGAACCGGCCAAGCTCTGTGTAAAGCGCGATATCGCCGAGGCCGCTTTCGACCAGGATTTCGTCATAGGCTTTGCGGACAGCCTCCGCGATGACTTCGATATCATTGGGCTTGTCGTCAGGCCGGTAAGGGATCCCTATCCCGCCGCTGAGGTTGATGAAGCTTACCGCAACGCCGGTCTCGGCTTTCAGCCAGACCACGGTTTCAAACAGCAGCCGCGCCAAAGCCGGATAATAATCGTTCGTCAAGGTATTGCTTGCGAGAAAGGCGTGTACGCCAAACTCTTTGACGCCTTTGTCTCTCAGCCTGATGAAGCCTTCACGGAGCTGCGCTTTTGTGAAGCCATATTTCGCCTCACCCGGCGTATCCATGATCTGGCTGCTGATCACAAAGTCGCCGCCGGGATTGTATCTCACGCAGATCGTCTCCGGGATTCCCGCGCACTTCTCCAAAAAATCTATATGGGTGATATCGTCAAGGTTGATGATCGCCCCGAGCTTCTTCGCGTAGACAAATTCCTCGGCCGGTGTCGCGTTTGACGAAAACATGATTTCGCGCCCTGAAAACCCGACCGCCTCAGCCATCATCAATTCCGTCATGCTTGAGCAATCCACACCGCAGCCCTCTTCTTTGAGGATCCTCAAAATCACCGGGTTTGGCGTCGCCTTGACCGCGAAGTATTCCTTGTAACCTTTGTTCCATGAGAACGCCTTGATGACTTTCCTGGCGTTCTCGCGGATACCCTTCTCGTCGTAAAGATGGAACGGCGTGCTGTGGCCGGCGATGATTTTTTCGAGGTTTTCGCGCGTGACAAACGGCTGTTTCACTTCATTATCCCCTCAATCCTCTGCATCGCCTTTGCTACGTTTTCATTGCTTCCAAACGCCGAAAGCCGGAAATAGCCCTCGCCGTTCGCGCCGAACCCCTCGCCGGGAGTCCCGACGACGCCCGCTTTTTCAAGCAGGAAATCGAAGATTTCCCACGACGACATCCCGCCGGGGCATTTCATCCAGATATACGGCGAGTTTTCGCCGCCGGTAAACCAGTAGCCGAGAGACGAAAGCGTATCGGCGATCATCCCTGCGTTTTCGAGGTAATAATCTATATTGCCCCTGATTTGCGCGAGGCCTTCGTCAGTAAACACCGCTTCCGCGCCGCGCTGGACGATATAGGGTACGCCGTTGAATTTTGTCGTCTGTCTGCGGAGCCACAGTTTGTTCAAAGCCGTCCCCTCACGGACGAGATCATGCGGGACGATGGTCCAGCCGCATCGCGTGCCGGTGAAGCCCGCCATCTTTGAAAACGAGTTGAATTCTATCGCGCACTTTTTGGCCCCTTCGATCTGGTATATGCTCGTCGGCAGGCCCTTGTCCCGGACAAAGATATCGTACGCGCTGTCGAAGAGGATGACGGCGTCGTTTTCAAGCGCAAACCCTACCCACGCTTCGAGCTGTGCTTTGCCATACACCGCGCCCGTGGGATTGTTCGGCGAGCACAGGTAGATGATGTCCGCCCTGGTATTTTTGTCCGGAAGCGGCAGAAACCCGTTGTCCTCGTTCCCGTTGATATAGTATATTTTTCGGCCCGCCATGATATTGGTATCCACATATACCGGATATACCGGATCCGGGACCAGCACCGAATTGTCCGCTGAAAAGATGTCGAGGATATTGCCGATATCGCTTTTCGCGCCGTCGCTCACGAAGACCTCGCCATCCTCAAGCGCCACGCCCTTACCCGCGTAATACCCGCTTATCGCCTGTCTGAGGAAAGCATACCCCTGTTCATCGCCGTAGCCGCGGAACGTGCCGGCGCCGCCCATTTCGGTGACGGCGTTTTGCATGGCGCGGATCACGGCGGGTACAAGCGGCAGTGTCACATCTCCGATACCGAGCCGTATGACGTCCTTGTCAGGGTTCGCGGCCGTATACTCTTTTACCTTTTTCGCGATCAGGGAAAACAGATAGCTGTCTTTCAGCTTCAGGTAATTTTCATTGATATTCATGACATCCCCCTTTTGGATGAAACGGTATCACATTTGAGCGGCAAGCTCTGCGCTGATTTCGCGGAGAAACCCTATCAAAGCCTCTTCCGCGTATCCCGACTCATGGGATTTGTGCCGTATGAGCCCGACTTTGAAAGACAGTTTCCCGTTTGACGAGAGCGCGACCAACGCCTGGTCACCGGGCCTGAATGTCGAGACGATGTCGTTGTTCACGAATGATATGACGCCGCCGCCCTGTATCATATTGTATGTAAGCGTCAGATCGTCGGATATATACGCGACGTTCGGTTCGTATCCCGCTTTTCGGCACAGATCCACAATGGTCTGATGCCACCTGTACTCAACCGGGGGCAGGATGAACTGCTCTTTCGCCAAATCCGCAAACGTCAGGGATGCCCTCGACGCGAGCGGGTTGTCCTTGTGCATCATCACGCTCACGGCGTCTTCAAACAGAAGCGTCCAGTCAAATTCCTTTGACTTGACCGGCCCGAGCAGGCAAGCCACGTCGCTCACTCCCGACGCGGTCGCGGTTTCGCAAACGGCGTCGGTCATCTCCGTGATACGCAAATCTATATTCGGATACAGATCATGAAAATCAGAAAGCAGGCGCGGCACAAAGTACGAAACAACACCGCGCGTCAAGCTGAGCTTCACGATGCCGTTGATCCCGCGTCCCGCCTCCTGCACGCGTATTTTGAATTCGTCCGCCGCTTCTACCAGTCGGTCTACATCCCCTTTGAAATGCGCCGCAATCTGCGTTGGGGAAACGCCCTTTTTGCCGCGCAGGAAAAGAACTACCCCGAGTTCGTTTTCCAGCTTTTCAATCGACAAGCTCAATCCCTGTTGAGTGATCCCCAGCTTTTCGGCCGCTTTTGAGAAACTACCGGCCTCATAAATCTGTTTAAAATACTTTAATTGTTTGATTTCCAATTGCTTTTTTTCTTTTTTCCGGTTTCTGGTTTCCGGGATTAATCCCGCTCTCTTGATTTGATACGCGCCGCCTTACCCGTACGCTGTCTCATATAGTTGAGTTTGGCTCTGCGGACATCGCCGTGTTTGACGACCTCGATCTTGTCAATCTTCGGCGAATTGATCGGGAACGTCTTTTCAACCCCGACGCCGGACGCGATCCTGCGCACGGTGAACGTCTCGCTGACACCGCCGCCCTGTTTCTTGAGGACGAAGCCCTCGAAGACCTGGATCCTTTCGCGCGCGCCCTCTTTGATCTTGATATGCACTTTCAGCGTATCGCCCACGTCAAACGCGGGAACGTCGTCACGCAGATAATCCTGTACTATGTCTTTTAATATATCCATATCTTTTCCTCCGCTGCCGCGCCATCACGCGACCCGCTCCGAACGTTCTCGGCTCCATCCGCCCTGCGCGGCGGCCGGTGGACCGTTCATGACAATGGACATGATTCTATCAAAAAAAGCCTGCTTCTGTCAAATCCATAGGCTATCTGCGGGCGAGGATGACGTTCAGCGCCGCGGAACGCCCACTGTGTATCGCGTCAAACCCTGCCTTCAGCGCCGCGTCGAGGGCGCCGGCCTCTTCCACCGTGATCGCCAGAGCGCCTCCCGCCGCTTCCGCGATTTTGTCGTAAGCCGGGGAAGGATCAAAACTCGTGAAATACTCGCCGATCCGGGCGGCAAAACCGTCAGGGTGCTTTTCGGACGTCGCAAACCTTGGCGCAGTCCAGCCTCCGTTGTTCAGCACGATAGTCAGGAAAGGCGTTTCATACCTACGCGACACCCAGTGAACGATCGAGGGGCAGGAGAACAGATATGATCCGTCCCCCGTCACGGAAACAACGTCGCGTTCGGGATAAGCGAGCTTGACGCCTATCGCGGCGCCCCCGTTCCAGCCCAGAGCGGCGCCGCCGCTGTGAAAGCGCGTGCCAGGCAGCGTGCGCGGCAAATATTCCTCGACCAGATTTGTATTCGTGATCGATTCGTTCAGTATGACAGTATCTTCCTTCAGGTATTTCTTGAGGCATGAAAGCAGATACGGGACCGTAAGCCCTGCCGTTCCGGCGGCGGGGAGTTTCGCGGCTTCCGCGAGCTTGTCCAGCCTTGCCTCGCGCGCCGCGGCTATTCGTACCCGTCTGGCTTCTATCGCCTTCGCGTCAAATTCTTTGTGGGCGGAAACCTTTTCATATAGCTGGCGCAAAGCAACCGCGCCATCCGCACGCACGAACAGCTCCGCCGGGAAATGCCAGAGCGGAATCTCTTCCTTTATAGGATCCTGGTCAATGACAATCATACGGCAGCCTTTCGGCATACTCGTTTTCGCTGGCAGCCATGGCACATCGCAATCGATCGCAAGCACAAGATCGCTTTCAGCAAGCGCCGATACTACATTTGTCCCAAGGTGCATGGGATTTTCCGCGGACAGATTGACATATGACGGCGCGGAATCAACAACCGGGACCGCAAGCAGGCCGCACAGCTTCGCCAACTCTTCGGGGGCGGCTGTGTCCATACCGAGGTATGACGTGATGATCAAAGGGTTTTTTGCCGAAACCAGAGCGTCGGCAATCTTTGAAAGCGTCCCCTCCTCAATAGCGAGCGGCGCCACTGTACCGTATCCGGCGTGCATGCTATCCGCCTTGTCAGCGGCATGAGCGGCGCCGCCAGCCTCGCCGGCCGGCGCTTCCAGCACCTCGCGCGCCACCGTCAGGTAGACCGGCCCCGGCGTCTGGCTCCGCGAAAGCTGCACCGCCCGTTTGATGAGCTGGGCGACGTTGTCGCCCGACCGTATCTCATTGTAATGCTTGATGTATTCGCGTACGATTGACACCTGGTCAGTGACGTTTTGCACGAATTGGATGTAGTTGTCGCGCGAACCGCTGCGTTCCCCTTCTATCGTATACGGCGACAGCCCCGCGAGCAACAGCACCGGCACACGGCCGCGGTACGCGTTGTGGATCGAGCCGCCGATATTTTGCGTCCCGACGTCCACGTGCACGAAAACGCCCGCCGGTACGCCGGTCGCCTGCGCATAGCCCTGCGCGGCGCAAAAGGCGACCATCTCGTGCGGACAGGTGATGATTTCCGGCAAATCCTCACCCAACGCGCGGAATTTCGCCCAGCTCTCGATCAGATCCGGATAGTCGGTCCCCGAATTCAGAAATACATATTTGACGCCGCTGTCGACCAGGGCTTCCGTAAGCGCGTCCGCTGTTGTATACATCAATATGTCCCCCTTTTTCTATATATAATTATATTATTTTCAATTCCCTAGCTTTCCTGCGGAACAAACAGCGCAAGCAGGTTGACAGCCTTAAGCTCGGCTTCGATAAGCAACTGGATCGCCGAGAGTTTTTGATTGACAAGGCAGGGTGTGTCAGTGGCCGCATGCGCTTCGCAGATGTAGTCAGGGACGACGCATGGGCTGATATCCATCGGGTTTTCCATCACTTTTGTCAAATCGTAAAGCGTACGCATGTTGAAGTCATCTGCGATGATATATCCCCCGTCCTTGCCCCGCTTGATGGTCACATATTCCGCTTTGGCGAGCTTTTTCAGTATCTTGTAACCGAATTGCTGCGGCACGACCTCCTCTTTGCAGATCTGCGCAAGCGTTTTCTTTTCGCCTCCCGCAAGCGCGCGCAGCGCCCTGATAGCATAATCAGTTTCCCTTGTAATCAGCATGTTCTTCTCCTTTTCTCTCTAGCCCCAATCTTGCTGTCAGGGTAAATATCTATCCTTTTTTCTTCTGCCCAAACGCATCGGATATAGTTGCGGCCTTAGCATATTATAGTTTTAATGATTTGTAAAGATAGTGGATATAAATAGTAGAGTTGAAGGGCCTGATTATTCGGTATTTCATTAATTATTTGGCTCGCGCACTGGTTTTTTCAATGATTTCCTCAGCGGTAATGACGTCGGGAAAGAGCCCGCGGGCCATGCGGTTGGCCGCCGTTGTGTAAAAACTGTTGCCGCTGAAGAACGCGCGCGGCTCTCCCTCGCTGACTATGCCGCCGTCAAAAAACAGGGCGCAGCGGTCCGCGTACTTCGCACAAAACTCCACGTCGTGCGACGCCATGAGTACGCCCATCCCGTACCCGCACAGGTTTTTCAGGATGGCCGAAAACTCCTCTTTGAAAAACCCTTCCATGCCCTTTGTCGGCTCGTCGAGCAAAAGCAGCTTCGGCTTCGCGAGCAGGGCCATAGCCAACCCCGCGCGCTGCTGTTCGCCGCCGCTCACATCATAGGGGTGGAAGCCCAACAGACTCACCGTATCCGTCAGCTCGCAGACGCGGCGCACTTCGGATTCAATCTCTTCAGGTTTCGATCCCGTCCCACGCCGCTTCGCGCAGGCAGAGGCGACATCTATGAGATTGTCGAAAACCGTCGCTCGCGTGAACAGGGTCTGCGGATCCTGCGGGAGCGCGGCAAGCCCCGCGGCGCTCAGAGCCCTTCCGCCCGCCTTTCCAGGGTCGAGGCCGAGCGTGCGCGCGTATCCGCGATAGCGCCGGTTCTGTCCCGACACGACGCCGAGCATCGTACTTTTCCCTGTACCGTTCCCGCCGACGACGCATACGAACTCGCCGGTATAAACTGTGAGGGCAAGGTCTTTGATGACATCGCGGCCTTCGCGTTCATAGCGGAACCAGACATCTTTCAATTTGAGCAGCGGGTTTTCTTCGTCCCGGAAAGCTTCATTGATGCGCTGCTGCGTGATCTTTGGGGAAGCGGGGCTTTGAACCGGGGAGGCGTCCACATGCGCCGCCAAATGAACAGCATTACCACAAGCCGCAACATCACCAATAGTTACAGGATCAACACGAGCCGCTGTATCAACACGAGCCGCGAAAGAACCATACTGTTGTTGCATAGAAAAGGTGGATGTATCCTGCGTCACTGCGTATTTCCACTCAAGGTACAGCCTCCCCTCTCGTACGGTCTGCGGCACATATACCGCAGGCGCGCCGCTATGCGAGCCGGATGAACCGTCCCCTTTTGGCTCTTTTACCGCAGGCGCGCCGCTGAGCGAGCCGGATGAACCGTCCCCTTTTGGCTCACCTTGTGGCTCAAGGGCGAGGAAGACGCGCATCGGCGCAGGCATGGCAGACAGCATCGGGTCCTCCTTCTCCTTCAGCGCGAGCGCCGCCTCTGACGAAGTCCCCTCGCATACGACCTTTCCGCCTGACATCACAATGACATGGTCGGCGCGCGGGAGCGCCCCCTCAAGCCGGTGCTCCGACATGATAATCGTCGCACCAGTTTCATCGTTGATCTTTTTCAGCGTTTCCACGAAGTCCTCGGCGGCGATCGGGTCGAGCTGGGCCGTAGGCTCGTCGAGGATCAGCGCGTCCGGCCGCATGGTGAGTACCGCGGCAAGCGCGAGAAGCTGTTTCTGCCCGCCCGACAATTCAAGCACGCTCTTCTCATACCATTCCTGTATGCCGAAAAACGAGGCCATCTCCGCGACGCGGCGCCGGATGACTGGCGCCTTTTCACCAAGACTTTCGAGCCCGAAGGCGAGCTCGTGCCAGACCTTGTCCGTTACTATCTGGTTTTCAGGGCTTTGCAGCACAAACCCGATGCGCGAGGCCTGCTCACGCTGAGAAACCGAGTCGAGCGGGCGGCCGTCGAATAACACTTCACCCTCGTGTTTGCCAAACGGCGTCAGCACAGTTTTCAAATGCCGGAGCAGCGTTGACTTCCCACACCCGGACTTGCCGCAAACCACGACGAAATCGCCGCGCGCGACAGACAGGCTCACGCCGTCAAGCGCCACCCTCTCCCGTTCCGGATATGAAAAACTTAGATTTTTGATATCGAAGAGCGCCATAACGCATCCTCCCTGAGCTCAAGCGCGAACGGCAGCAGGCATATCGCGCCATGGCATACATACGCTATTCCCGCGAAAGGCTGTACGCTCACCATCGAGAATCTTATATAGTATTCAACCGAAACCGCGCCGGCGAAAATGCAGGCCAAGCTTGCCCCGATCAGCGCCGCGAACCCGATAAACAGCGCCTTGTCGCGCGAGTCAAACCGGTAGTTCGAGTAAGCGGTCCGTCCCGGCAGGCCGTAGCCGCGTGCGAGCATGGAATCGCCGGTCTCAATCCCGTTTTCAAGCGCCCACGTTACTATGACGGAAAGGATCTCGCCGCCGCTTCTCACGCGCGAGAAAAAACCTCCGGAGCTGACATCAAACCCGATTCCGCGCCTCGCGGCGGCAATGCGCTTTACCTGGGCGATATAGCGCGGGACAAAGCGCAGCGCCATTGATATGACAAGCGACATGGCGGGCACGATCCGCCCAAACAGATAGATGAATTTGTCCGAAGTCATGACGGCGTTGTAGCACGCGAACCAGAGTATGACGCCGCCGATCATCAAAGCTGCAAAGACGCCGTAAACCACAGCCTCAAGGGTGATGGGATTGTAATAGAAGTAGAACAGTATCGTCGCGCCCTTGTGATTGAAGGCCGGGTTGAACAACGCGGCGACCGCCATGAGGGGCAGCACGAAGCATAGCCCGAACCGCGCCGCCTTTTTTCGCCCCAAATAAATAAAATACAAGAGCGCCGACGCAAACGAAACCGCGAGATAAACCGGATACATGAAAAAAACCGGCACGAGTATCACATACCCGAAAAACAGGTAATTGACAAGCGGGTGGCAGCCCGCGAACATACAGCGTCCGGCAGAGATCATCTCAGCAGCCCATACTTTCGCTTGGCGCGTTCGAGCTTTTCGAGCATTGGACGCGCGAGCAGCGCGAGAAAGACAACCGTCGCGATCGCGTGCACCGCGTTCATAGGCAGGCCGGCCAGGTATGTCGCAACGAGCGCGGACACCGAAAAGTCCCCGGAGGAAAACATCACCGCC
>Ga0123357_10008051_pt1 | contig 13121 bp, 11 predicted proteins | sample TergutEmb28metaG_FD_89873 | JGI IMG/M metagenome (GOLD analysis project Ga0123357, IMG submission 89873) | Embiratermes neotenicus P4 segment gut microbial communities from Petit-Saut dam, French Guiana - Emb289 P4 | ecosystem: Host-associated > Arthropoda: Insects > Digestive system > Gut ...
GAAACAACCACGAAAGAAAATCCGGTTGATTAAACGCCGGATTCCAACTGGCATGGTCACAGCCTATAATCTCGAAATATTCAACATCCGCCCCGAATTTTTTCAAAGCGCGGTAAGCTGCCCTTGAATTTTCAACCGGAACCGTAGTGTCCTTATCCCCATGATAAATTCTGAATTTTACTTTTCCGGCAGTGGCTTTCAACCGTTCGGGATCAACTCCTCCGCAAATGGGAATGGCGGCGGCAAAAACATCGGGAAAGCGGCAGACCATATCGAAAGCGCCCATACCTCCCATGGAAAGTCCCATAATATAAATACGGCTTGTATCCACATTCCCTGATGCAATGTATTTATCCAGCAAGTCCTTAACTTCCTGTAACGTAGGAGTGATTCTATCTTTGGCAGAGAATGCCGTAAGGTCCAGTTTTCCTTCCGGCTGTTTTTCAAACGACCAGAAAATTTTTTCCGGACACTGCGGAAAAAGAACTATTGCCGGATATTTTTCACGATTCACCGGATTGGTAAACATCATCGAGCCGTGGGTCAGCTGCGCCTGATTGTCGGAGCCTCTTTCTCCGGCGCCATGCAAAAACAGCACCAAAGGATATTTCTGCTGCGGATTGTAGTTTTCTGGAAGCAATTCTCTGTACCTCAACGTATCGCCATTACTTGTCACAAACAGCTTTGCCGCAAAATCTCCCTGCGAATAAACCAATTGTCCTGTGCAGAACAAAATGATGATAAAAAAAGCGTTTTTCATTCTTGTAATATTTTTGTTAATTTTCCTTTTTACATTAGCTACAAAGTTATAAAATATTTTACTACTTTTGCCGAAAATTTTTAAAATAAAAGACCGAATGATAAATAAGCCTGCTTTTTTATTTGATTTAGACGGAGTTATTATTGATACCGAACCTCAATACGATATTTTCTGGAAGGCGACAGCCGAAAAATACCAACTCGGAATCGAAAATTTTGAAAAAATTATTAAGGGGACTATCCTCCCCAATATCCTGGCCCGCTATTTTTCTCATTTCTCCGAAAAGACGCAACAAGCGATTGTTGTCGCCAATCAATCGTTTGAATTGGAAATGGAGATTGTGCCTGTTCCCGGCGCATTGGCATTTTTAGAAGATGCCAAAAAAGCAGGTATTCCGATGGGATTAGTCACCAGTTCGGATGACCGCAAGATAGAATATGTTTTCCGTCGGCTTCCTGTCGGGCAATATTTCGATACCATCGTTTCAGCCGACCGTATCCTTCGGGGCAAACCCGACCCGATGTGTTATCTTTTAGCTGCTCAGGATTTAGGTATTTCTCCCGAGAATTGTTATGTTTTTGAAGATTCTTTCAATGGCATAAAATCGGGAAGAGCTGCAGGAATGAAAGTTATCGGATTATCGACTACCAATTCAGCCGACAGCATCGCTAAGGATTGTATCGGAGTGATTCCGGATTTTACGGACTGTCCTGCTTTTTTTTGAAAAAATAAAGCTGTATTATCTTTTCGCCATCGGGAGCTTGATTGGTAAATTCTTCCAAAAAATTGAAACTGTATGAAACGCCGTATTTTTGCAATACTTTCTTAAAATTGTTGCTCCCTATTAAAAAATATCCTTCGGCTGGCGCTTCTTTTTCAAAGTTCCGGAAATTATTATGCATATAAAAGTTTAAGCCGTACATATTGTCGTATTCCAATAAATTATTCATTACAAATAAATTATCTTTTGAAATAGGATAATGGGACGTCAGTTTTTGTGCAACAGGACGAATGCTAATCGCATCTTTGTAAGCCGGAAAAATCACGCCGTCCATCATCAAAAATATACTTAGATAGACTCCGAAGATTGCATACAAAGTTTTCAAATAAAGCTTTTTACGAAAAGATTTAAAAAGAATGTAAATCGAAAAAAGCAAAACAATCAGTAGAAAGCCTGAAAGAAAACTTGCGAGCGCTCCTGAAAAATTTAAGGATTGCCAAAGCGCTGAAAATTGTACCGACCACGCTGCATTTTTCGCTATGCCCGTCGTCAGCGCTACCGGATTAATCCACTGTGTCATTACAGTCAATAATACAATTAAACTGATAATGCAAGCAATAGTTCCGATAATGACTGCAAAAATCCGGACGATTTTTGCTTTATATTCCGTCAGATATAAAACAAACTGAGCAATAAAAATAGAGATAAAAGGGAAAGCAGGCATCAGATAAACGCTTCGCTTACTTGCCGGTACAGAATAAAACACAAAAATAACAATAGCGGCAATCGCCGAAAAGAGTTTGATTTTTTCCGTATGAATAAAACTGTTTCCTAACGACCGGATTCCGGGAAAGCGTTTATACGGCAAACCGAAAAGAGAGATAAGAAGCAAAAGCGTCCAAGGAATAAAGCCTGTCGCCAACATCGCTCCATTGTACCACCAACCTTTTTTATGCCCCAAATCGTATTGAATATCCAAATTGTTAATATCAAAAAAACGTCCGAAATTCTCCGCCCAAACTAAATCCAAAAACTCTTTTCCTTCTTTATGGTAAGCCAAACCGTACCAAATAAGCGGTAAAACCATAGCAACCAATGCCAAAGGGAATAATTTTCCTATTATTTTCCAGAAGTTATACCGTAGAAACAAGAGATAAATTCCAAAAACAAGCAGAGGCAATACAATTCCAACCGGACCTTTCGTCAAAACGGCTAAACTCATAATCAGCGGTATTAACCAAGGAAATCCGTTCAGTTTTTTTTGTTCTTCCCATCGGAACAGTTGAAATAAAGCCCAGGCAATCAAAAAAGTAAGCAACATATCTACGCGCGCGGTCATAGCGGCGCGATGCAATTCGAAAGTTGTAAGCAAAATCAAGGCGGCAAGAAAAGCTTCCTGCATCCGCAAGTTTCTACCGAAAAACAAAAAGGAACAAACAATTACGCCTAAGAAAGCTAAAGCCGAAGGAAGACGGGAAGTAAACGGCGTCACATCTCTTCCCGGCAGCGAGAAAACAGCAGTCATCCAATGCATCAAAGGCGGTTTGTAAGCAAATTCATCGGTATATACTTCCGGCAATATCCATTGGTTCTTTTCAATCATGGATACGGAAACCGAAGCTTCGCGCGGCTCGCCTTTCGTATAAAATTCACCACAACCAATCCACAAAAAGACGCTTACGATAGCAATCACAAGCAATAAACTCGCAGGCTTTTCAAGATAGAAATTTTGCAAGGATGGAGGTCTCATTGTTTTTTTTGTTATTTTGACTGCAAATATAACTGAAAATTCATTGTAATTGCCTAACTTTACCACTGTTTTTTTAAATATGATACGATGTTTTCAGGAATAGTTGAAGAAGCAGCTATGGTAACCGGCTGCAAAACAGAGCAGGATAATCTGCATTTAACATTGAAATGCTCCTTTGTCAATGAATTAAAGGTTGACCAGAGCTTGGCTCATAATGGCGTTTGCCTGACGGTGGTCGGTTTGACGGAAGATACCTATACGGTCACGGCAATTAGAGAAACGCTGGAACGTTCAAATTTGGGTTTACTGAAAGTTGGAGATAAGGTGAATCTGGAACGGAGTTTATTGATGAATGGACGGCTTGACGGACATATCGTGCAAGGACATGTGGATCAGACTGCCGTTTGCACCCAAGTGGAAGAAGCCGGTGGAAGCTGGTATTACACGTTTGAATACACATTCGACCGAGCGATGGCAAAGCAAGGGTATCTAACGGTCGAAAAAGGTTCGGTCTGTGTGAATGGCGTCAGTCTAACGGTTTGTAATTCCAAAGATAATAGTTTTCAGGTCGCTATTATTCCTTATACTTATGAGATTACCAATTTTCATCAGATCAAACAGGGTACGGTAGTGAATCTGGAATTTGATATTATCGGGAAATATATCAGCAAAATTAACCGGTATTAAGGGAGTAATCACTTAGGCATGTTTTTCTTAAACAAATCCCGCCAGTGATTAAAATCTTTCCGGAAGAGAATACCGATTCCCTGCGTCATTTCGGGGGTAAGGCTGTTGAAATAACGGTAGTTGTAATGATTAAATCCATTCAGACGGATATCGCCGCTTTTGGTCAGTTTGTATTCCAAATCGAAATCGCCGATTAGAGGCGTTTTATTTTGAGCGTCGTTGAAAAGCGGATTATTGGAATATCCGAAATTCCCATTGAAAATTAACCGGTTATTCAGTAATTGACTGGAAAGCAGGACTTCAAATTCCGTACCGGTTTGCGTTCCGGCATTCGTCTGGTGAAATATTGTTCCCACTTTAATATTACTGCTCAACATACCCAGCATATTGGAAAGTTGAGTGGACAAGGTTGAAGTGAGATACGACCAGTTGGAATTGGCATTTGTATTATTGTCGCGCACGCTTTCGGGCGGCGTATAAAAACGGCTGAGAACAAGAAGATACACTATTTGCCGGCTCATCATATCGTCTGTTCGGATATAACTTTTTACCTGACGAATCAACTCATCGGTTGCTCCGGGTAGATCCAAATCAAAAGCAACAGCAGGTCTGTCCAAAGGACCGGTCAATAACAGAATACAACTGACCGGAATAATGTTACGGGCGCTTTTTTTGTCTGCTATCAGTTGCGGGTCTAAATCTTCCAGATTGGCATTTACTTTATAATTTGCTTTAATGTTTAATTCGGCAGTATAAGGGTCTCCCCTGAAAGCGACCGAACTGCCGTCCTGAATATCAAAATTTCGAATAAATAATTGCTGGAGCGAAAAATTATATTTTCCATGTTCAATCAAATAATTTCCCAATACTTTCAACGGCGTTTTCGTTCCATATTGTATCTGAAGGTTTCCTTTTCCATATCCGCTGATTTTATCTCCGGAAACGGGATCCATAATTATATTAATGGTAGCATCGGGCGTGACGTCTAATAATAAATTTAGCCGGATTTCAGGTCCGTCGTTGGAAGTGAACGAAATCGGGGTCAGAACTGTATCCCTGTTTTTTACCGGTTGGATAGCCGGTTTTTTTACCGATACAAACCGGATAAAATCATAATCTTCAATATCGGATTCTTCCATAAAATTCAGCGTCATTTGGGTATTGGCTATATTTTGTGCAGTAACATCGATGTTAATCAAATCTTCCGTTCCGTAAAGAGAAGCCGTACCATTCCCGAAAGCGGCGCCGTAAAACATGGGATTTAAGTTTTTTGTCGCATCAAATATCATGAAATTGGAATAGGCAACGTTGGCTGAAAAATAGAAATTCTGAAATAAATGGTGTTTCACAAAACCGTTTGCTATGGCTTTATTTCCTCTTTCGTCATAAAGGGTAATGTTGTCGGCTATAATGGTGTCGGGAAGACATTTTATCCAATCGTTGAACGTATAGTAGGTGTTGAGATAGCCTATGCCAAACCGGCAATTTTTGGCAAAGATGTTTCCTTCGACCGTAGGATTATTCAAATCTCCGAAAAGCCGGAGATGCCCCGACAAGTTACCGGTTAAATCCTGAACCACTTTGTCCAGATATTTATGAAGAAAACGCACATCGGCATTCTCGGCGTCAAAGTCAATGGATAATTCTTCTTTGACCGGATAAATAATGCCATTTACATTCACAAATGACGAATCGTTTTTTATTACTTTTCCAAGCATTACTACGCCTTGATTCTGATCGTCCCACGTTCCGGTCAAATCCAGATGACCGAAATTAACCGCATTAAAAGAGAAATCGGTTACATCCAAATGAGTTTCCAGCTTCCTCGTCTGAAAAACATCCTGAGCTGTCACAAAACCGGTAGCCTGTCCTCCAAATTCCAAAGCGGGAATATTCAACGACTGAAAAATATAATTCAAATCCATTCGATTCAAATCAACTTGAAGTTTTTTGTCCGGATTGTGCGAAATCGCTCCCTGTATTTTAAGAAACTGATCGCTGTGAAATGCCTGTAAGTGATTGATTTGAATATTGGATGAATCTATTTCTAACGTAGCTGGATAAAGCGTCCAGATAGAATCATTGAAAATCAGTTGGGTTTGCTGAACAGCCGTTTCTATCCGAATTGACGATCGATCATCTTTCTGTGAAAACAAAGTGATTAAATTCAGATTTCCTCTGTAATTGGAAGAATCGTTTCCCCAATGCAAGAGCGTATTGAGTTTATTGTCAGCAGCATTCAATCGAATGCCAAACTCCAGTTTTGTATTTTTCTTCTGCAAGCTGATCCCGCTTATATCAACTTGCGCAGTATCTTCCGTATTGACGAACAATAACCGGAGCGAATCAATGTGCGAGCCGCCGAACACCGCATGAGGCGCTGTAAAATCCAAATGTATTTTATCATCCTTATAATGTCCGGAAATATCCGTTTGCCCCTGCAGAGAAAAAGGCAAATCTAAAGCCCTTGAAAAATCGGTCATATCCTCCATCGTTAAATGCACGGAAAAATCAGTTTCCTCGTCGTCTGAATATTTTGAGTCAGACTTCACCAATGAAGGCAAATAATGGGCAAGCGTTTGTTTCAAAGCAGGGAGAATCGTTTTGTAAGAATAATTTCCCCAAATATCGCCGGAAAGAATTTTGGAATCGATGCGGATACGTTTTTCCTGAGGCGAAGGAGTAGAAGCAATCTTAATGCTATCAAGGAAATAACTTCCTTTTCCGGTTTCAAACCGCAAATTGTTTAATGTAATCGCTCCTGAAAAATTATCCGGATTATTTCCGGTTAAGTCGGCATTCAATTCAAAAGACAATAACGGGCGCTGATATTTGCTTGTAAGATTTAATTTATCTAATTGTAAATCCGACATTTTTGCCTTAAAATCAAATTTAGAATCCTCCCCGTTGAGAACCCAAAGCCCTTCCCCAACAATCTTTCCTTCCGGGCTATTGAGATTCAAATGTCCATCAAAACTTGTCGGAGTAAAGTCGCCATTCACGCTTAAATTACGGTAAGCGTATCCTTTATAAACCAATTTTGCAAGATTTGCATCAATCGTTCCGGAAAACTTTTTATCTGTATTTTGCCTGGCATCCAACTGTATATCAAAAGCCATTTCACCATAATCCTTGTTATTTAAAAGTTGCTGCAAATCTAAATTATCCGAAGCGATTTTCCCTTTTATTGACCGGACGCCGTTATTTCCGATCGTGAGATTCATTTTGATAGCTCCTGCATCGGTATTCAAAACGCCCCATGCCGATAAATCATCAACCGATCCGTTAACGTCTCCTTCAAAACGGATGCTTTTCATCTGCCTGATTTGTTCAGGCAATTTAACCGGTTGTTGAGAAAAATTATCCGCTAATCGTTTGATACCTTCGGGAGAAAAAAACGAATTGGATATGCTTCCCCTGATATAAAAAAGTTTTTTATTGGAATTAAAAATATTTCGCAACTCGGCATTAGCGCTAATCATCACTTGATTATAATACCTGAAATAAAAATCTTTAATTGTAAGGTCATCTCCGGATCCATCGAAATCGCCTTCAAGGTTGATTTTATCTTCAAAATTTGAAAGCGCCGGAATGACGGCGCTTAGTTCTTTCGGACAAATCGTGGAACTTTTTAATTTCAACCGGAAAGTCACCGGTTCTTCGTTACCTGTATGCGACAAATTATAATTGGCGCTTACATCCGAAAAAAGAAAAGAACTTTTATCTAATTCAACTGACAATTGATTGATTTTAGCCGTTTTTTCATTAGCAACCAAATCGAAGGATAGATTGTTCAGTTGCAAGCCCGACTGTTCTTTGAAACTCAACTCATCGAACTGTAAAGCCAATCCTTTATTATTCAAACCGGCAATTTGAATTTTTGATGAGATATCGTTCAGTAAAAGTTGTTTGGGATTGAACACTCCGGGAGTTTCCGCTTTATCTTTCACACGGTAAGAAAAACGCCCCATCCTCAAATTCAACTTCTTGATTTGCAAATCAATCATCGGATTAACCGCAGTAGTGTCCTTTTTGGCAAAGGCATCAATAATATATTGAATATTCAGCGGCGAATCGTCTGCATCTTTACTCAAATTAAACTGGAACATAAACAATTGAATGGAATCGAATCGCCATTTCTTTTGAAAAAGGGGAAAAAATTCAAAGCCGGCAGCAACACGCTTCGCCTGAAACAGTACATCGCCGGATTGGTCTTCCATATATACATCCCGAAGAATTAATTTATTGAAAAGCCCCAATTCAATTTGCCGGATATGGACTTCCGTATGTAATTTACGATTAAGATAGGATGCAACCTGATGAGAAATTTTTTCCTGAAAATAAGGGACTTGCAATAAGGTAGCCGGCAATACGTAAATAATCACAAAGAAAATTAGAATTCCCCCGATTAGTCTTTTTAGTATCTTCATTTGCTTGGAATAAAAAACAGGAACGAATTGCTATTTCGCTGTTTGCTATTAACTCATCAATATATCAGTTACAAAGATACGAAAAGTTTTGTTTCAACACGCTAAAAAAAGAAGTTTATGTTTTTGCAAAATAATTATACAGTCTTCAAAAATATTAGGCGCTTCCGTCCTGGGCACGGAGAAAAATGCTTTAATTTGTTGATAATTGAGCAAATAAACCAAGAAACGTTATGAACATTTCTCCGGATTGTCCTAACGTTGAAATTCTGTCCGCTTCAAAACGAATTTCAACCGGTGGATTGAGGGAATTTAACAAATTTACATAATTCACCAAATCGCCAAGATTTCTCGCAAACCTTGAAATACTTTTTATGAGAAATTGTCAAATTTATTTTGTAACCGCACAAACACCGAGCCGGATGTTGCTATAAGTAGTAGAGTGCCTGTTGATGAGTATATTTCTACTTTCTTTATAGACAATTCGGATGTTACATATATTACATTATTTGTTGGGTTGGGATAAATCTTGAATTCTTGATTTCCAATAACGTTTATTGCTGTATTGTTTGTAGTTGTGAAATCTCCGATGAAAATATTTAGTATATTCCCGTTAGTATCGTATGGAGTGAGCGAAAAATAATACTGAGTATTAGTATTCAACCCAGACACAGTGCAAGATAGTGTTTGCTGCGCAGCACGCAAATTACCATTGGCATCTAAATGTAGCTCTGTTACGAGTTTTGTTTGATTTTCATCGCTATAAACATCCAATGTATAGTTAGCTGCATTATCAATTTTAGGAAAACTGACGACGGCAGAGTTTGACATCGGAGTTATTTGAACCCCACACTGATAATTTGTAAAATCGTTCCAATATTGCACTGACTGATAAGCATTCTGGTAATTGCAATTTATATATACCGGAATATTTTTGTTTACATTACTAAAAGTATTGGATTGGATTGTAGGTGGCGTTGTTGCTTTGCTGTTGATTGAAGCTAAACTTGTGCATCCACTAAAATAGGAAGAACCAATTGCAGTAACCCTTTACGTGTTAACAGCTCCTCCTAATGGAATGGAAATGAGGTAATCTCTAAGTCATCTCTAAAAATGTCTATTGGAACATATCCATATTTTTATCGGTCTGTGTATATGTCAAAACTTTTATGTACATTTGCAACCGAAATTTAAAAAGCCCGGATGGCGGAATTGGTAGACGCGCTAGTTTCAGGGACTAGTGTCCGCAAGGATGTGCAGGTTCGAGTCCTGTTCCGGGTACAGTTCATATTTTATAAGCCATTGTTATACAGAATATTAACAGTGGCTTATTTTTTGTTTCGCAGTGAATTTCGCAGTGAATTTCGGACTTTTATATTTTTATTCGTCCCAATCATCATAATAATTTGCTTTGTGTTTCCGCTTAATTTTATAGCAATACCCACATGGTGTTAATCCCATTGATTTTGCTTCCGAAAGTGTTACTTCTTTAATTTCTCCTTTACATGCTTTCATTCCACGACAAATATGTGAATGATACCGGTGGGAATATTCACCGGTACAAATTAATACTGTCGTGCTGCCGTCTGTTGGAACGGGCTGGCGGGAATTGCCACAGGACAAAAGGAGTAATAGTAGGATGGATAGGATAAATTTTGTGTGCATATTATATATTTTAAAATTTAAAAGGTTCATGATTTGGTACCAATAATTCCCTTTTCCATTTATCAAAAACGTAAGCATCTCCAGCACTTGCATATCTTCCGTTTAATACAAAAAGGTATAACATCGCCATTATATAAATTAAAAATACTATAATCAGTACTTTGTAGTATTTATCTCTTTTTCATAAAATTGTTTTTTATTCGTCCTAATCATCATCATCTTCTTCTGGTTTAAATATAATATCATTAATTTTTGACACAATAGAATCTTTATTGTTCAATACCTCATTTGGAGTAAATCTAAATTTTTCGTCAAAAGTTATATTGCCTTCTATATTTGTTGGCGAAATTAGTAAGAACGGAGTATTTCTTTTAAAATCTTTTTCTGAAACTTGAACCAAAAAATAGCACACATCAATTCCTTCTATTGATTTGTTAGTATTGATTCTAATACTATCTAACATTACTGAAATTTCCCAATCCGTTGTCTCACATAAAACAAAGTTCTCAATTCCTCCATACTTTAAAATATAATAATCGCCAACTTTTATAAAAGGGAAAATGCCTAAATAGTCATCAGTTTTATCTTCATCATCTTCTTTATATAACGGAGATGTTAAAGTTAATTTACTTAACATTATTAAGGGAGCCATACTATTATAGTTGAATAGAGAAAACAATATACTGTCAGATTTTATTTCATCAGCAAATTCTTTATCTTCTTCATTATTATTTGTTTGCTTTGTTTGTTGTTTTGAATTTCCGCAGGATAGAAGCAATAAACAACTAAGTAATAGTACTATTCTTATAGCATTCTTCATATTTCATTCCATCCTAATAACCCCCAACACAATACTCAAACTCCGAATATCACTTTTCGGAATAGAAAAAGCCGGATAATTTTCCTTATTATCGCTTACCAATAACAAATTTTCCGGATTCTCCCTATCCTCAAAGATACGTTTCACCAAAGAACCTTGAGAGCTGTCGATAACATAAACCTTTCCCCATTGGAAAAATAATATGTCATTGACTTTTTTGCATGCCAAAACATCGCCGCTTGAATATTTCGGATACATGCTGCTTCCTGAAACCCGAATAACAAACTCCACTCCCCGCATTTTAAAATCAGGAACATAGTACTGTTCGTAATCCGCGCTTAGAACATCGTCATAATATTCTACCGGAAAACCCGCAACTGCATCTATCGGAATCAAAGGGACGAATTTGCCTTTAAATTCTGATGTTTCATTGTTGGATTTTAACATATCACCTATTCCAAACAATAGCCATTCAGTATTTAATTCAGGATAAGCATTTGAAATCTTTGATATTGTTTCAGAGCCTATCGAGCCTTTGTTGTGGCTTATGTAGCCATTTGCAATGCCTGCTTTCTTTTCAAAAGCATTTTGACCAATATCTAAGTAGGTCAAAAATTCTAATAATCTTTTTTTTGTACTTTTCATTTTATTTATTGATTATAATCATTATCTATGCATCGTATTAATTAATCACTAAAATTTACCATTATGTATATTTGTGATTTAATAACAGCCATATTGATATTTTTTCTTTTGTTATCTAATATAATGATTGAGTATTATAAATACAAATTAAAAAATATCTATAAAAAACAGAAAGATTTATATTGTAAATTATCAGACATCATTGAAAAAAAAAATTATCGTTATGAATACATTTTTAAATATATTAGTAACAATTCTGGTTGCATTTGCAGATATCCTTATGGGTTTTATGGTATTTACTCTTTTTACAGATGTATTAATACCTATATCGAAAAACAAAAAAGGAATCAAAGGAATGCTTAATTCCATACCGAAAGACGATTTAATTGGAATTTCATCAATTATTGTTTTATCTGTTATTGCAGTGGGTCTTAGTATATTCATGGCTATTTATTACATTTTACAAAGAGGGCTATAATCGATATGATAATAGATACTGTTGATATTGCATAAGGCAACCATTTACATCTAAACAACCATTTGTTTAATTTAATTCTTGTTTCAATATCTTCTTTTTGAAATTTATTGTTGTCTTCAAATGTTTTAAATCCGCCCTCATAAAAAAACATCATACCTTTAGGCGTTATTCTGCACGCCTGATTCATATTATTTACCTCTATTTCTGTAAAACCTAATTTTTCAAGGAACAATGTCTCATTATCAAATTGTTCATCATGTCTTTTTATTATAGCGTTTTTAGACAAAAACTCTAATTTGCTATCAAGTGAATATATATCCATATCAATTTTATTTACAGTTATTTACAAACTTTTATTATTTATAATAATTCTAAATTAATCTTTTACAAATTCATCTACTTGATCCGCTGTTACATTAAGAGTTTCAGTAAATCCATCACTATAAATTATATCTATATTGTAAGTCCCATTTTTATTAATATTGTTTATATAAAAACTTCCCTGTTGTCCATTTTTATCAAATTTAAATCGTTTTCCGACATACTTTATTCTATTACTTCTCATTTCTTCAAGTTTTTTCTTAACCTTTCTATCAAGGAAAAAGTTTTGTAAATACATAGAAATAAATATTGAAATTGATATTAAAATAGCAGGAGACAAAAGATTAATATACCATCTTTCCCATCCAAATATCCTTATACAAACAGATGAAAGTATCGCAAAAATAATTGTTGTGCTTTTCCAAATTTTCCAATATACAAATGGACGAATTGCAAATGCCATTAAAATGAATCCTAATATTAACCATATTAACCACATAAATTTTTAATTTTTAGTTATTTATAAATTTTTATTATTTAGAATCAAAATAAATATGTATTAACATTGAAAATAATCATTAATATATTTTGTTTTAATGATTATACTCATTACATTTGTCCCCGTAAATCACCCAACCCCCAAGCGTGGGAGTTCGATTTACAAAAATAGCCGTCCCTGCTTGGATGAATTTGAAATACTCTACAAATATACGGCTTTTTCTTAAAAAATGACAATTTGCGGTTGGTGCCGGCAAAAATTTAACAATACAATCCACTAAGGGCAAGTAGCACCACAGTAGAAATACTGACTTGTTTTTGGTGGATTTACTTTTTGGAAAGAATAAAA
>Ga0123357_10008052_pt1 | contig 13120 bp, 10 predicted proteins | sample TergutEmb28metaG_FD_89873 | JGI IMG/M metagenome (GOLD analysis project Ga0123357, IMG submission 89873) | Embiratermes neotenicus P4 segment gut microbial communities from Petit-Saut dam, French Guiana - Emb289 P4 | ecosystem: Host-associated > Arthropoda: Insects > Digestive system > Gut ...
CCCGGCCACATGGTGCGCCGCCTCTACAACGAAGGCAAAGGCCTGCCCGCGCTCATCGCCGTCGCGCAAGACAAATCCGGCAAGGCGAAACAAACCGCGCTCGACTGGGCCAAAGGCATTGGCGCGACCCGCGCCGGCGTTCTCCAAACCACCTTCAAGGAAGAAGCCGAGACGGACCTCTTCGGCGAGCAAGCCGTCCTCTGCGGCGGCGCGAGCGCGCTCGTGCAAGCCGGCTTTGAAACCCTCGTTGCCGCCGGCTACCAACCCGAGATGGCCTACTTCGAATGCCTCCACGAACTGAAACTCATCTGCGACCTCATGTATGAGTCCGGCATATCGGGCATGCGCTTCTCCGTTTCCGAAACGGCGAAATACGGTGACATCACCCGCGGCCCCCGCGTGGTGAACGCCGCGACGAAAGCCGAGATGAAGAAAATCCTGAAGGAAATCCAAAACGGCGCCTTCGTGAAGCAATGGGTTGCCGAATACAAAGGCGGCCTGAAAAACTATCGCGCGCTGCTCAAGAAAGGCGAAGACCACCTCATTGAAAAAACCGGCCAGCGCCTCCGCGGCATGATGCCCTGGATGAGCAAGAAAAACATCAAAGGCGCGCAAGCCGCTTACTAAAAACACCCCGCCCGAACCACCTGAACTCGCAACGCCGGAGCCGCAAAGCTCCGGCGTTTTTTTTATTTTCATGGGTCTGACATCCCGGAGTTTGGTGCGGCTTGGATGGTTTTTGCGCGAAGCGCCTTGGAGTGCGGGACTTTAGTCCCGCTTTCGACGGCGGGATTCATCCCGCCGCTCCCGCCGCTCCCGCCGCCGGCGAGAAGAAAGGCGGGCCAATAAATTGGCCCGTCAAAAGCGGGACTGAAGTCCCGCACTCCAAAAACGGGACTGAAGTCCCGTGCTTCAAAGCGCTTTGCGCTCCTGGCCTTCGCGCGGCGCCTTGGCTGAAATCAAAGCGACTCGGCGAACCGGCGCAAAATCTCATCCGGCGTCACGCCCCGCGCGCGCAACGCGCGCAACGCGAGCGCGTCGTGGCGTTTCGCAAGCCGCTGGCCGCCGTCATCATTCATGAGCGGACAATGATAATACTGCGGCGCCATCGCGCCCAGCGCGCGGAAAATCAAAATCTGCCGGAACGTCGATTTCACCAAGTCCGCGCCGCGCACCACTTCCGTGATGCCCATCGCCGCGTCATCGACGGCGCATGCGAGTTGGTAGCTGGGCAGGTTGTCGCGCCGCCACACGAGGAAGTCGCCGAAATCGCGTCCGGCCACGGCTCGTTGCGGGCCGAGCGCGTTGTCGGTGAAGCAAATCGTTTCGTCGTCCGGCACGCGGAAACGCCAGTTGGTCGTGATTGGATCGCCCGCGCGCGGCAGCGCAGGCACCGGCGCGCCCGCTGCCGGACGCCACTCGCGCGGAAAAACCGGCTCGTCGTGCGCGTCCAGAGGCACGGGCTGCCAGCCCGTGGGCTTGGAGTGGCACGGGCTGCCAGCCCGTGTTTCGCGCAAATCCACGGGCATCCTGCCCGTGTTACTTTCCACGGGCAGGATGCCCGTGCCACTTTTCACGGGCTGGCAGCCCGTGCCGCTTCCGCCCTCATGCGGCGCGCTGGCTGCCTCCGCGACATCGCGCCGCGAACGCTTGCACGGATAAATCACCCCCGCCGCGTGCAACCGCGCCAGCGCAGCCCGATAAAGCGGCACGCGCTCGCTCTGCGAAACCATCGCCCCGCGCCAGCGCAACCCGAGCCAGCGCAAATCCTCGACCATCGCCGCGACATATTCAGCGCGGCAACGCGCCCCATCGAGATCGTCGTTGCGCAAAAACAATTCCCCTTCCGTCCCCTCCGTCCCTTCCGACCCTTTCGTCCCTTGTGTCCCTTTCGTCCCTTCCGCCATCCGCGCGCGCTCCGCCGCAATCCAAAACGTGCGCGCATGGCCGAGATGCAGCAACCCCGTCGGCGACGGCGCGAGCCGTCCGGCATAGCGGCTGCCGGCGATGCCGTTGGCGTTGGTGTTTGCGTTAGTCATTGCGGATGCGGGCACGATGGATACTCGTATGTGGCGGAAAACACGCAACACGCAATGACCACCGATTTTTGCCATGATTAAAAAACTGCTTCACACGCGCATGCGCGTCGACGACCTCGAAAAAACCATCCGCTTCTACACGGACGCGCTCGGCTTGAAACTGGCAAGCCGCGTCACCTCGCCCCGCGGCGCGCAACTCGCGTTCATCCAAACACCAAACAGCGACGAGCAAATCGAACTCTGCCAGATGCCCGCCGGCGCCGAGCCGGTCAAGGTGCAGCCCGACCTGATGCACCTCGCGTTTCAAGTCGACGACCTGAGCGCCTTCGCCGCCGCGCTTGAGAAAAAAGGCGTCAAGCTCACCGACGGCCCCACGCGCATCGGCAACGGCGACACCATCGCGTTCATCGACGCGCCCGAGGGCTACGAAGTGGAGTTGATTCAACTCGCGTGAGCCGGCTCGAGTCTGGCAAAACAGAGCCAAAAATTTACCGCAAAGAACGCAAAGAACCCAAAGAACCCAAAGAACCGAATCCTATTTCTTTGCGCTCTTTGTGTTCTTTGCGGTAAATAAAAAAAATCCAACCCGCGCATGATTTCCAAAATTTTCCAAAAGCTGTCCGAGTTCCGCCTTTTCAACCCCGCGAAAGACGCCGCGCCGTCTCCCCTCTCCGACGAGCCTGTTTCCGCCGTGCGCTTCTCCTACCTGCTTGTCGCGGTCGCGCTGGCCGCCGCCGCGTGGCTGCATTTGGGGACGCTGATTGCCACGATACTTTTTTCGCTGTTCGCGTTGCGCCTGCTCGATTTCGCGCGCCGCCGCTGGCTGGCGGCGGTGCTCTTCATCATTGTCTTCGCCGCCGCGTTCTACGGTTTTTTCATCTTCATCCAACAGTCCGCGCGCGAACTGCCGCGCATTGTGGACGACGTCATTCCGACCATCGCGCAACACGCCCAGCGATTCAATTTCGACCTCCCTGTCACCGATTTCGACGGCACCAAAAAAGTAATCGAAAAAATCCTGCGTGAAAACATAGGCGGCCTCGCCAGCTTTTTCAAACTGGCCAGCCGGCAATTCATCATGCTGGTGTTCGGCATCGTCATCGCCTTGGGAATTTTTCTCCAACGCCGCGCGCCACCTGCGCCTGACGCGCCTGACGCGCCTGACGCGCCCGACGCGCCCGACGCGAATCTCTACGCCTGTTACCAGGATGCCATCCGTCGGCGCTTCGCCTCCTTCTTCCGCAGTTTCGAGACGGTGATGGGCGCGCAAATCATGATTTCCGGCATCAACACATTTCTCACGGCGTGTTTTTTTCTCGTCTGCCACCTGCTCGGTTTCCCGCTGCCGTATCCGGGATTTTTGATACCGCTCACGTTTCTCTGCGGCATACTGCCGATAGTCGGCAACATCATCAGCAACTGTTTTATTGTGGGCATCGCGCTCACCGTCTCGCTTGAGCTGGCGGTTGCCGCGCTGGTGTTTCTGGTGCTCATTCACAAACTGGAATACTTTCTCAACAGCCAGATAATCGGCTTGCGAATCCACCAGCCGATGTGGCTGACGCTCGTCGGCCTCATCGTGGGCGAATACCTGATGGGCATCCCTGGTGTCATACTCGCGCCGGTGGTGCTGCACTACATCAAGGCCGAAGCCTCGCGCTTCCCCGCGCCGCCGGCGAAACCCGCCAGCGACGCGCAACCGCCGCGGACGCCGGCCACGCCGCCTGAAAACTGACCGGCTTGTTTCCGCGGGCAGCTTGAATCGACTTGAACCGCCCCGAAACGGGCGCACGCTCGACGCCGTTTTCAATGAACGAAACCGCAGACAACACCGCCGCCACCTTCAGCGCCGCCGCTGCCGCCGCCGCTGCCACCGCTGAAATCCGCACCGAGGCCCTCGTCAAAACCTACGGCATGCGCAACGTTGTCAACGGCGTGAACATCCAGGCGCGCGGCGGCGAAATCGTCGGACTGCTCGGCCCCAACGGCGCCGGCAAAACCACCACCTTCTACATGATTGTCGGCCTCGTGCCCGCGACCTCGGGCCGCGTGCTCCTCGACGGACGCGACGCCACCGCGCTGCGCATGCACGAGCGCGCCCGCCTCGGCATCGGCTACCTCCCGCAAGAAGCCTCGACCTTCCGCAGGCTCACCGTTGAGGAAAACATCCTCGCCATCGTCGAACTGCTCCCCATCGCGCGCCGCGAACGCCCCGCGCGCGTGCGCCGCCACCTCGAAGAACTGCACCTCGCGCACGTCGCGAAACAAAAAGCCTACACGCTCTCCGGCGGCGAGCGCCGCCGCCTTGAAATCGCCCGCGCCCTCGTCACGCAGCCCAAATTCCTCCTCATGGACGAACCCTTCGCGGCCATCGACCCCATCTCCGTGGCGGAAGTGCAGCGCATTGTCCTCCACCTCAAAACGCTCGGCATTGGCATCATCATCACCGACCACAACGTCCGCGAAACCCTGCGCACCGTTGACCGCGCCTATCTCATCCACCAAGGCAAAGTCCTCACCAGCGGCACCAGCGAGCACCTCATCAACGACCCGCAAGCCCGCGAATTTTATCTCGGCAAAGACTTCAACATGTAGCGGTCGCCTACGGCGGAAATCCCAAATCCCAAAATCCCAAATCCCAAAAAAAATCCCAAATTCCAAATTCCAAATTTCCAAAAAAACAACGACGCGGCAGTCGCTTGCGTCCGCCCAATCCAAAATCGAGAATCCAAAATCCAAAATTCCCACATGAGCAAATCCCACCAAGGCATCACCGTCGCGCACTTCTACCACACCTACCGCGCCAAGTTGAAAATGGAACTCGTCACCAACGAGAACGGACTTCAACGCATCATTCGCGAAGGCAGCATCAACCGCCCCTCGCTCGCCCTCACCGGCTTCTTCAAGTATTTCGCGAACAAACGCATCCAAGTCCTCGGCGCCGCCGAGATGACCTTCCTCAAAACCCTCTCCTCCAAGCGCCAGGCGGAAGTCTTTCGCGGCATGGCCGACCGCTCCATCCCCTGCCTCGTGCTCACCCGCAGCTTCCACCCCACCCGCGAAATGCTCGCCGTCGCCGCCGAACGCCAGATGCCCATCTTCCGCACCCCGATGATCACCATGCGCTTCATCAACATGGCCACCCTCTGCATCGACAACGAATTCACTCACTCCATCACCGAGCACGCCACCACCATCGACATCCGCGGCGTCGGCGTGATGATACGCGGCGGCTCCGGCATCGGCAAAAGCGAATGCGCGCTGGCCCTCGTCGAACGCGGCCACTCGCTCGTTGCCGACGACCTGACCGTGCTGCGCCTGCTCGACGAACGCGAACTCTCCGCTTCCTCGCGCCCCCTCAACCGCGGCTACATGGAATGCCGCGGCATCGGCATCATCAACGTCACCGAAATGTTTGGCATCCGCAGCGTGCGCCCCGAAAAACGAGTCGACCTGGTCGTGTCCATGTATGAATGGACGCCCGACGTCGTCGAAGACCGCACCGGCCTTGAGGAGGCGTCTTATGAAATCCTCGGCCAGAAAATCCCGCACATCACGCTCTACGTGCGCCCCGGGCGCGACATGGCGCGCCTGATCGAAGTGGCCGCGCTCACGCAAGCGCTCAAGAACATGGGGCACAACCCCGCGCAAGAGTTCAACGAACGCCTCGTCAAATACATAGCGTCCACTGAGAACGCGCCGCGCTCGGCGCTCCCCATTGAGCCGCTCCCGCCCCCCCGCGCCAAGTCCGCCGACGGCGAAGGCCACGCCTTCTACGACGAAAAGTGAGCGCGCGATTGGCGCGTTTTCGACCCGCCTGCCATGAACCCCTGAATCCCGCGCTCGGGGTGTTTGTATGCGAAACCAAACCAAAACGCAGCCAAGCCATTGTCACGTATTATATGACATCGTTATGTCAAAAGCGGGCGAAATCACGCAAGGTTGTCACATAATGAGTGACAACGTTGTGAATGCCGCGGTTTCAATTTCGAGCGCGCAATCCAAGCTCAACCGCGGAGTTTAGGATGAATCGGGCCGCTGGCCTTTCGAAGCCGCCGGAGTCCCCGCCCCCCGCTCCGCCACCACAATCGCCACCACCAGCAACGCCCCCCCCGCCAGCAAACGCGCGCAATCCGCGCTCTCGCCGAAAACAATCACCGAGCACGCCACGCCCAGCGGAATCTTGACATTGTTGAAAACCGCCAGCGTCGCCACGCCCACGCGCGTCGCCCCGACGTTCCACCAAAAAAAACTCAACCCCGACGCCACCACGCCCAGATACGCCAGCACGCCCCATTGCGAAAACGTCGGATGAAACCGCGCCCAGTCCGTCGTGAACGCCGACACAATCAGCGTCACCGCCAGCGCGCCGATATAAAGCGCCGCGAAAAGCGACGCATTTGAAACCTCCGCCGGCAGCGACGCGCGCGCGCGCCGGTAGAAAAACTGCCCCAGCGCGAAACACAAATTGGACGCCTGCACGAGCGCGAACCCCGCCAGCAACTCATGCAAGCGCGCCTGCGAAATCGCGAGCGTTTGCCAGCACGCGACCGCCGTCCCCGCGACGGCCAGCGCCACCGCCAGCAACAACCTCGCCCTCACGCGCCGCCGCGCGACGGCATCGAGTGCCGCGAGCCACAGCGGCGTGAAAATCGTGAACAGCGCGACCTCGTAAGCCGCGAGAAACCGGAACGCCGCCATGTAGAGCGCATACATGCACCCGAACTGCGCCGCCCCGATTGCCGCGAACGCGAGCAACCGCGCCGCCGCGATTTTCGCCGGACGGAAAAACGGAAGAAACACCAATGTGGCGAACGCGATGCGAACCGCGCCGAGCGCGGTCGAATCGAGACCGGCGAGCCGGTCTTTGATAAGCCCGAAGGACACGGCCCAGATGAGCGAGACAAGTATGAGAAAAGGCATCTGCGAAAAAAGAGGGCAGGGCAGGGAAGGTAGCACAGACATTCCTGTCCGTGCCAATCCTCAAGGTAGCACGGACATTCCTGTCCGTGCCAATCCTCATCCCCTCAAAATAAAAAGTAGCACGGACATGGCAGACTGTCGCTTTGCTCGAAACCTGCCTGTGCCAATCCTCGCATCTTTCAGAATAGTCTGTTCGTTTCACAGAGGACTCTGCACGCGCGCTTTTATCCCGCCGGTTTTCCGGACAAATGTTGCCAATGATGCCCCGGCCCCGGCTATGTTGGAGGCAATGTTGCCTGCAATGACGGGTTTCTCCTGGCGCGCATATTTTCTTCGCCCCCCCTTCCCCTTTCGATCGGGCGCCTTGGCCAGCCCGTGATCGACCCCATGCCCTTTGGCGCGCAAATGCTCGACGATGGCGACTCTGGCGAACGCGGCGCGCGACTCATTGGTTTGCTCCCTCGCCTTGTCGATTAGCAGCAAGAGCTTCTCATCCAAGGTGACACCGATCTGTTTTTGGCCGCAGCTTCTATGACTCATAAGGCCAAAAAAAAATTATTTTGAAAAAAAGGAAACTTTTTTCTTGCAACTCAATTTAACTTAGTTAAACCGAGTTTAAATGGATGCTAAAAATCATTTTATCGGGATCAACCTGTCCCATCCTTTGTGTGAGCGCCTGAACATGGCGGTTCACATTGAGGACACGGGCAGGTCGGCATTTATCAGGCAAGCGGTGCGCAATCGCGCCGAAAGAATCCTCGGCAAGCAAGCGGCCCGGCCATCCGCCCAGACTCCCCGCGTCGAAACTCATGACGGCATGCTTTCATCCCAAAACTTAAACCCAAGCCCATAAACCCAAACATGCCGCGACATAATCTCCACCGCCTGAACCTTCGCCCTTAACCTTAACCTCTAACCTTAACCTGCCGCGCCAGCGCGGCACCAACATGAACCCACGCCACAGCCTCACATGTTTTCGCACATTGTGTGTGTTTTCATGCCTGTTTGCCCAAGTTGTGATACTCCCGGCATCCTCCACGGCGGCGGAAACGGCAAAAACCGTCAGGCTCGACGGCAAAATACTCTATATTCCAGAGGTAAAACTTACTCGGGAAACAAATCCGGTGGACAAGTTTCTCTATATCGGTTCGTGGGAAACCAAAGCCGGTAAAAACCAAAACTCCCTGTGCGCGATTGATTCAAAAAACAACGTGATTTCCATCAAGTCTCCCGGAACGCTCTTGGAAAATTCCAAGCCAAGGGTGGTCACTCAGAATAATGTGGATGTGTTCTTTGACGGTATCTCATGGGGACAGCGCCAAGCGACGCATATCGCGTTCAGAATCACATCGGACAGGCAGCAGCCCGTCATGATAGAAATAGCCAACGACTCCGAGGCCGCGCTTTTTCTCAATGGTAAATTTACCTGCCATGCGCGCGCTGGAGACGACCAATCATCAGGGGGGCGCAGTTATCTCCCTGTCACACTCGAGCGCGGTAAGAACATCATAAACATCAAGCAATATTCCATGGTGGAAAAACCACGGATTGAAATGGCTGTCTCCCTCAATGCCTCGCATGATTTGGCGGTTGCGTGGCAGGCGCGCGGCGGGTTATTGAAAAAATTGCTCTATTTGCCTTCGGAGTTGGATGACATGCCCGCACTGGCTTGGGGACCGCATCTGGGCAATTTGTCGCCTTCGCTTGAAGTGCGCGATGTGGCGACAAATAAAATTGTTTTCCAAAAGGAATCCGTGCGCCAGGGCCGGATATTTGGCGATGACACTCAAAACCTCGCTCCCGGGATTTACGAAGCCACCTACAGGACGGCAAATGAAAGCAACTCGGAGTTTTTCATGGTTGGAAATCCCGATGCCCTGTTCGCCGAAATACAGCACACCTTGTCACTCTACAGTCCTGACGCGGAATCAAAACACGACATTGACGCGCAACTGGAAAGGGCAAAAATTTTGCTCTCAAAAGACAATTACAAGGCCTTTGACAGGGCATGGCAGGAAAAAGCCGCATACACATTCAGTCGCCTTGCCGACTTTGCGCGCCAACTAAAAGAGGGCGGGGTGGATATAGTGAAAGGCGCGCAGGGCCTTCATATTCGGGATTTCGTGTCCGGGGCCGACGGCTCCACTCAATATTACAGGCTTTATGTCCCGACGACCTACAAACCCGGCAACCACCTGCCCTTGCTCGTAATTCCATCCGCGAGAATCGCCGACAAGGCGTGGTCTTTCATCGAGGGACCGATCATCGCCAATCAAAGGGAGGCGTTGCGCTGGGCAAAGTTCGCGGAGCAGCATGGGGTTGCACTGCTGTGGCCCGGTTACAGGGCTATCCCGGAAGGCTACTCTTACGAGTCCATGCGCATCGACGAGGCAATCAAGGCGGTCGAGAAAGACTATGACATCGACGGGCACAGAATCAGCATATACGCCACATGCGGCGCCGGCTACAATGCGGGACGTCTGGTCGAGGAATACAGCAACCGGTTCGCCGCCATTGTTTATGACCGCGCCGTGTTTGATCTCTCCCTGTATACAATAAGAACGTCCCCCTCGCTGATGGAATGGTATACGACCGTCAATCCAAGCCGCCATGTCCTGGAGAACCGCAATATCAAGATATTTGTGATGCACGACAACACCTCGCCCCCCGGCCACGGTCCCATGGAGCTTACCACCGCGTTTCTTGAGCGGGCTAAAAAAACAAGGGATGACGTTGTCAGCTATCTAAGCGAGCGCCCCATGACGATGGCGGAGCGCATGGACAAAGTGTTTACATGGCTGGCTCCGTGCCGGAATGAAAATCCCGATGACAGACGCTCGCATTTCCTGGCAAAGGCCGGCTACACAGGCCCGATCATGGAAATTTTCACCACGCCGCTCCTTGTCGTTGAGGGAACGCATGCGTCCGAGGACGGTTTGCAAGGCATCCAGTCCACCGTGGAATCCATCAAGAAAGGTTACGTGGACTACTTTCACGGCGCGGAATGCCCGTCCAAGAAAGACACCGATGTGACACAGCGCGACATTGAAACTCATTCCCTGATTTTGGTTGGCGACCCGAAAAGCAACAGCGTTTGGGAAAAGTTGCAGCCGCAACTTCCCGTGAAAGTGACCACCTCGGCGGTTTTTTATAATAATGATAAACTGACGGGCGCGCAGCCATTTCAAGCCATCGTCCGGCATCCCGTCGCGGATGACAAATTTATCCTGATGATTGGAGCAGGGGATTTAAGAACCCTGGATAGTGTAAAGACCGATGAACTTTTTAACGCATGGTATGACTGCATCACAACCGCTCCCCGCGCAATCATCAGCAAATTGGATGACATGAACAACAAATCCCGACCAATCAATTCAACCACTAATAAACACTAATCATCACTAATCCAATCCCTCTGAATTAGTGTCAATTAGTGAAAATTAGTGGTTAAAAACTTAAACTTAAACTCTCAACCTAAACTATTATGAACCTGACAACCAAAAAACTACTCATTATCATCGCAGCCCTGCTGTCTGGCATGGCGCTTATGTCCTCCTGCTTCAAGCAAACTGCAAAAGGCGCAAAAAAGGCAAAAGCGGCAAACACGCAACAAACGTCCGCTGAAAAAGGCGCGAAAAAAGCCGCGAAAACATCCGCGGCGGCCGTGGCTTCCGCGGCTTTCTCGGATGGGAAAAATTCCCTGAACGCCACAAGGAGCGGCCAGAACGTCAACCTCAACTGGCATCTCGACGCGACAGGCGCCACTATCCGGCAAATTGTCATTTCACGAAGCTCAACGGGAGTGGGACAACGAACAAAAGTGGCCGTGTTGGACGCCAAGGCAACCAGTTACAAGGATGCCCTGCCGGATGCCAATGAGTATTGGTATTGGGTGAAGACCTACACGCCAGATGGCAAACCACAGGACATTGGCCCTGTCAAGGTGGGCGCCGACAGGGCTGGCGCGGACCGTTACATCAATGTCGCGGATGAGTATAAGGCAAGTGTCACGCGAACCCTTGAGTCGGCCACGCTCACATGGGATTTTCCGGAGGGTGAATACAAGTCGATAAGCATTGTCCGTAGCAAGCGCCCCGGAAAGGTGACATTTACCGACAAGTCCATCCTGCTGACAACATTGGCGGCGAAATCGCAACACACCGATGCGCTGCCGAATTCCAACTCGGAATATTGGTATTCGTTCCAGATCATCCTGAAATCAGGCGAAGCCATCTACAAAGGCCCCATCAAGGCTGACTACATCAAACGGTAGCCGCGAAATAAACAAGGATTTCCGAACCTTAACCTTAACCTTAAACCTTAAACCTTAACCTTTAACCTAATCTTCCACCACCATGAAAAACCTCGCGCGATTGGCATTGTTATTGACTTTGATTATTGCCTGCAAACTTGTGAGCGGCAGCGCATGGGCACAAGATATCGTATACAACGAGATATTAAGTTCCGGCACCACCTCCAGCTCTGGCACCGGCTCAACCTCCACCACCAACACAACAGATTATTACATCATAATCGGCTCAACTATCTATGAAGTCACCGACTCGGGAATTTATAAAATTGGCACACTCGGCGGCGCTGAATCGGATCCTTTTGAGGGGACTAGCTCGCAGACCGGCCAGTTCATGGATGTTCTGGGACCACAAGGTGCAGCGGGAGGAAGTGGTGGCCCTGTAGGTGGGGGAACAATCGTTTTCGATGAAACGGGTGATGACGACCCGGATTATGGCGACATGGGTCAGGGTGATCTGAGCGAAAAACCCGAAGAAGACCCGCGTGAAAAGACATCGGAGAAAGACAACAAAGATGGCAGCAAGACCGCTACATATAAAAATGGTGATGAGGTCACCACCAGGACTGATGGCAGCGCGTCAGTTATCCACGGTGATGGCAGTTGGGGCATTTACGATAAGGATGGCGATTTAAAATTCGGTGGTTACGATGTGGATGATCTGCTTGGCTGTTTCGATGACGAGTATCTCGCTGCTAACGGTTGCAATGGTGATGGGACAAACCCATTCGACCTCAAAGGCAATGTCACCCGCGAAATCACCGACCTGTCCATGACCGGCAGCCAGCCGCTTTCATGGATTCGCACCAACAACAGCGTGCCGCGCTCAATCGTCCCCGCGTTTGGGTTGGGAGCGTCGTGGCGGCACAACTGGCAGTATGAGTTGCAGGCCCGCAGCGACGCGCAGGGCGATCATCTTCTTTTCATTTATCCATCGGGCATCCGGCGCACGTTCGACCGGCAGCCGGACGGCTCATTCAAGACCCTGCACGAACGTTATGAGGAAACCGCGCGACTCGACGGCGACAACATTGTAATCACCACGCCGGACGAGGACACGCTGGTGTTTGAACCGTCCCCCGCCGCGGACGTGCTGCCCACAGCCGGCATTTACCGAATAGTCACGCTCACGAACAAGGACGGGCTGGTGACGAATTTTGATTATGACAACAACGGCCAGTTGCAACACATCACCAACGCCGCCGGAAACCAAATCTCACTTTACTACGAAAATGTGGACGGCGTGCGCTGCATCAGCCGGGTCGAGACAAGCGACGGGCGCGCGGTCGACTATGAATATAAAACCAAGACCACCCAGCTCGCAAAAGGCCAGAAGCTGAAACTCCCCGTGCTCGCGCGCGCCCGCTACGGCGACGGCACGAACGCCGAATATAAATATGATTTTGTCACCCCCGGCCTCCCGCCGCTGCTGGTGGAGGCCAACGACCCGCGTTACAACGGCCGCGCCACGCACATCGGCTATCGCTACAACACGGCGCAAGGCTACGGCGTGATTCACCAAGAGTTTAATCCCGACACTTTGCAGCCCTATGCCACGCTCGAGTTTGACCCCGCCGACCCGGAAAAACGCACCGTGAGCTACACCGACGACAACGTCATCACCTATCGCGTGCCCAAAGACACCAATGGCCGCCCCACCGAGCGCACCGACTCCATCGGCCGCAAGCACACATGGAACTACTCCAATGGCGGCACGGAATCGCTGGTCGCGGAGAGCAAAGGCGACGGCACCAGCGCCACCTACACCCGCGACAACAACGGCAAAGTCACCCGCGCCGCGCGCAACGACGGCCTCGCCATCGACATCGAGCGCGACAACAACGGCAAA
>Ga0123357_10008053_pt1 | contig 13120 bp, 10 predicted proteins | sample TergutEmb28metaG_FD_89873 | JGI IMG/M metagenome (GOLD analysis project Ga0123357, IMG submission 89873) | Embiratermes neotenicus P4 segment gut microbial communities from Petit-Saut dam, French Guiana - Emb289 P4 | ecosystem: Host-associated > Arthropoda: Insects > Digestive system > Gut ...
AACGTCATGAACGCGATCAACTTGGGCAAGAAAAACGATACCGCCGGCGTCGGCGACGAAGCCGACACGTCTAATTTCGATATCGAGGCGGATAATCAGATTCGCGCCCACGAACGCAATGTGAACCATTTGAAGAAAGTCGATTCCATGCTGGCCCGATTGGAAGACGGCACGTATGGGTTCAGCGTGGTATCCGGCGACGAAATCGGGCTGAAACGCATGCTGGCCCGGCCCTTGGCCACGCTGACACTGGAAGAACAGGAAGAAGTAGAGAAAAAGGAACGATAAAAAATCCGCCGATTGGCGGATTTTTTATGGCACCATCGTATATATATATTGACAAACATATATTTTGTTCTATAATTAGGCAAAATATAAAAGATAGCGCCAATGGTCAACAAAACCCTTATCTACGATTTCCTTGCCGGATACAAACACAATTCCGGCATATTCATCAATAATTTCTTTCGCGGCCGGGATTACGCAACCTATTGTGCCGATAAATTTCATGCCTTTTCTTTTGAATTCGGCTGCTTCCCGCCCAATCAATTTGACAACCCAAACCTTTCTTTTCAAATGATTGGTTATTTAAGCAAACTTGAAGAAATGAAGTGCGCCTATTTCCCAATCGAACCCAGTCTGATTGAAAAACTTATCGGCGTTTCCGAAGCTTTTGATAAATTCAAATTACAATCGGATAGCATTGTTTACCGAGGATGCACCTGCATCGAACGCAATGGCGTTACCGGGGTCGTATCCACAACAACAAACGAAAGAATCGCAAAACAATTCAGCCGGGGCACGGTCCTTAAAATCCATTTGCCCGCGGGAATTGGAAACATCAGCGTTGGCATGCTTCGCCGCGGCTTGGGGGTTAAACGAGATACCGAAGATGAAATCTTAATCCCCCCGTGCGATTACGACATTATAAATTCGCAAACTGTGCCGCGCGAAGACGAGCCTAACAATTGGACAAGCACGACAAAATTTATAGAAATTAGCGTCAAGCCCAAAGATACGTTGTCCGAATTCTTGAAAGTCATGGAAAATCCGCCCCATGAATATTTACCTATCCAAAATGTCCAGGGCGAAATTTACACCGAAGCCTATCATGTGTTAAAGGACTATATTGATAATCGTAGAAAAAATGTATCAATGAACAAAACCCGGGTAAACATTACCGAAGACGATATTCGAAATCTTGCGGACAATAACCTGGGCGCAAATATCGCATTGACGGCGCTGTTTTACACCCCAGGGGGTAAGGAGGCAATCGCTATTTTAAAAGAACAAAATATGAAAGGTCCGGATATCTATTTGTTATGGAACGACAAATGTCGAAAAGATATTCACAAGATGAAAGAATTGCTATGCAACACACAACGGACATAACGGACGTAGAAATTTGGCAAAAAATAAAAAACAACCCGCAAAGGCAATTCCGATGCGGGTTTTGTAATCGCCAAGAAACTTTTTTTTATTTCTTTTTGCAATCCATTCGATTCGGGGCGCCGGGCATCAGGATGAAGCCGCGCGGTAATCCGGCCGAAACGCGCGCCGGAAGCGCGGAATAATCGCAAAAATCGCTGACACTTTTCGTCCCCTGGGCGGCGATGATTTTATCCAAATTATTGTTTGTTGGCGCGGCCGCGGGCGGCGGCGCGGGAATGATGACCGCGGGGGCGACCGGTACGGGCGCAATCGATCCGGGTTTCACGGGTGCGGCGGGTGCAGTGACCGCAGCAACCCGCCCACCGGAATCTGCGATTCCGGTGGGACCCACGGCAATCGGAACGTTCACGCTTTCTTTGGGCGGGGGCATCACGCTGTCACCCGGCCCCCCGGAATCTGCGATTCCGGCGGGACCCGGGGTCGGGGCCGATTTTTCCGTCGGCTTTTCAATTTTTGGAACGGCTTGTTTTCCGATTTTTTTATTTTTGGCGGCCAACCGCGGCGCCGGGGCGAACACCCCGCTTGCCACAATAGTTCCCGGAACATTCCATTTGGTTTTCGGCGTGCCATGGATGTGCGCAGCCGACAGTCGCGGGGTCGGCAATTTCGCCATGCGCGCCGCGGGCGTTGGGGCCACAAGCGCCGGCGCGGCAACAACCGCCGGTTCCGGCTCTACAAAATCATCGGACGGGTCGTATTCGCCATACATTCCCGATTGCACGATGACCGAATCATCCGCATCTGGGTCATATGGCTGGTATATCGAATCTTCGGCGAACGCAGGTGCGGCTATGAATGCGGCCGCAAGCGCCAGCGGCGCAACCTTTTTCCAATCGAATAAGATTTTTTTCATAGGCATCTTACAAGCATTATCAAATGCCGCGCGCCGGATGTCAATCATATAATTTGTAGTCAGTATACAGTATGCAGTATTCAGATAGATATTTTTCTGAATACAGAATACAGCATACTGGATACCAAATTCAATTTCAATCACGCCCGATTCTTTATAAAAAACCGCACCCTGTTTTTCAATTCCGGCCGCATTTTGCCAATCAAGCGGAATGCGCCTTCAACATCGCCGGGGCGACCCAGGTCGAAATAAAGCATCCCGTCGAATCCGGCGTCCCATGCATTCAGCATACCGAACAGGCGTCCCGCCACATCCGGTTCGGCGGCCGCGCCCGCCGTCAGAAACAACCCATCGGCATCGCACTTTTTCAGATTCAGAAAAAGTGCTCCCCAAGAAAGCGCATCCGTTTTCCCCAAATCGACCGCAAGAATCAGTTTTTTTCCAAAGAACAAATCGGCCCGAACCGAAAACAAAACCGACATCAATCCGGCCGCGTCCCCGTCCGCCTGTAACACGATGCCGTCCGCGCCTTTTTTCAATGTCGAATTCAGCTCTGCAACCAGTTTCATATAAAAAGAATCCGCATCGGCGCCGCGGCGCGTCTTTTGTTCGTCGACTTTTTGCCGCGCAAAAATCGAAACGCCTTTGTTTTCCAGCCACGCCCAAATGGTATGCACAGCGGCCGGCGACACCAGCACCGCCGTCGCCCCGCTCTTCACGACGCGTTCCGCCGCCGCAACCAGTTCGGATGCGTCCGTGGCCCCCGTCGCATCGATGTCGATTTTTCCCAAAAGAGCATTCAATGTGTTCGTATAATCAATCATGTTTTCAATTGTATCATAACGCGCGGCCGTGGTATAATGAAAAAGTGGGTAAATTGTAACCGAATGAAACATCGCATCGATAAATTCTTGCTGGACCTTTTATGGACGCTGGCGCTGTTGCTGGCGGCCAGCTTTTGGTTTTCGCTTCGGTTCGGATTCAATATCTTCCTGCGCGCCCATTGGCGGTATCTGGCAAATATCCAGACGGGCGCGGATTCGGTGTCCCTGCTGTTCTACCTTTCTATCGTTTTTTTCGCCGTCATCTGGCCGATGGGGCTTTACCTGATTTCGCACCCGCACCGCCGGATAAAGATTGCGGACGTCCCGCCAGACAATCCCCGGCCCATCGCTGTTCCAACATCGGCAACCGCTCTATCCGCCCCGGCCTATACGTCGTATGACAATAAGATTGTCACCCCGGCGAAGGCCGGGGCGGCTTCTCCTGCTATGTCCGCCCCGGCGCCGGCACCAGCCGTCGTCCGCCCGCCCCGGTTGACCATTCCCCTTCAGTCCCAGAATAAAACGGCCGACGCCGCGCCGGCGGTCACCGCCACGGGTGTTGTCGCCCCCGCGCCCGGGGTCCCTTTGGCATCACAGATTCCACGGGGTGGGATGGCGGGTGCCCGTATTGCACCGAATGCCCAGCCGTCCCCGCCGGCGGCGAATCCCATGGTTGTCCTTCAGCTCAGCGAAATGCTGCGTTCCGCCGGATTTATTAACAAGTCGGCGCCCCGAATTGGCGGGCTGCGGCCGGACATCTGGGCCATTGGGTCGGACGAAACCCTGCTGATTGGCATCGTCTGCGGCGCCGACGGCGCAATTCGGGCGGCCGAAGGGGGCACCTCTATCTGGAAATCCGACACCGCCGGCGAATTCGCATCGCCGGTCTGGAAATTGACGGGGGCGATTGAACGGCTGCGCGCGCTGTTTAACGAAACGTTGGACGAAGAAATCAAAATCACAATCCACGGCTTTGTCGTTGTGGAAACCGGCATCATCACGAACCGGGCAGAGGTGCAGAACGTCTGGGACGCCTTTGAGATTCAGGTTTTCGACGATGCGTCCGATTTCGGGGAATATGTATCCGCGCATCCGAACCGGCAACTTGCCGCGTCCGAACAAGAAGACTTCGACGCATATGCGGAATATCTGGACACTGTGGCGGAATATTTTAATAACCAAAATGGATAATTGAAAATTGAGAATTGAAAATTGAGAATTGAAAATTGAAAATTGAAAACGAATGTGTTGCTTCGCAACAATTTAATTAATAATTAGTATCCGCGCGTAAGCGCGGTTGCCGCCATTTTCAATTGTTAATTTTCAATTTTCAATTTTCAATTAATTTGCGAACGAAGTGAGCAATGACGAAACAAGAAGCCGAACGCCGTTTGGCCGAACTTTTAATGGACGACATGCCAACACGCGAAATTCCGGCGCGGATTTCCGCGGTGGCCGCCGACTGGTTCGCAAAACTTCGGACCTTACGCGCGGAATTCTTAAAATCTTTGACCGATTCGATTCAGGAATTGTCATTTTTGAACTTGTCCGAAGAATCGTTTATGGGACTGATTCAGGGACGCTCGCTTCCTGAAAACTTGGCCATCCGGTGGCGGCACCCGTTGGAATACGGGGGCGAGCTGTCTGTTAAAAACATGTTCTTGGCCCCGCGGTTCCCGTATGGCCAGAATATGGACCGGTTCCTGTTGGAACAATCCGGAAAACCGACCCTGTGGCTCCCGGACCCGGCAAAGAAAGTCTATATCCCGACAAAGTTGCTGAACGGCGGCGACGGCGGAAACGCGACATCCGACCGGTTGAGTCAGATGGCGGCCCAGTTCGCCATGGACCGGGGGATGGTGTAAATAGTGATAAAGTGATTAGTGATAAAGTGATAGAACGTCGGTCGCGCTTCGCGCGGAACTAATAATTATTAGATTGTGAGCGAAGCGAACCCATTCACTTTATCACTAATCACTTTATCGTTTTATCACTAAATTTGCAACGAAGGAGCAAATTTTGACCCGCGAAGAATTTTTTTCAGAATTGAAAAATCGGAACGCGCTCATGCTGCCCGTCACATCCGACCGCGCCATCGAACTGGCCCGCGGCGCGTTGCAGCAAATGCGGTGCGCGATGTTCAGCTTGGAGCTGATTGATATTTACAAAAACATTGCGGGCGGGATGATTATGGGCGACGCGAATATCTTTGGCCCGGATAAATTCGACCGGGTCAAATTCAATTATGAAATTCCGGATATCGTCCAAGTCAATCGCGAGATATCGAATATCCCCGCATCGCGCGGCAAAACGATTGTGGGCCGGAACCAGATGTTCTGGTTCGCGTTCGACCCGTTCGGGACTTTCTATATGCTGAACAATTTGAATCTGAATACGCTGCGCAAATACGAAGGCGACCCGTATCGCGCGCTCATGGATTGCCTGATGATTGGGAAAATATAAGGCAGCCTTATTGCGCACTTGCGTTGTTCGTCACATAATAGACGACACCGCCCACATTCAATTTCACGGCACCGGTTACCGCGGACGTCGTCAGATTACCATAATACTTTGTCCCACCGGAACTGACGCACACGGATGGCGTCGTCATCTTGACGGCCCGCATCAGCGCCGTCGTCCCATTCTTTGAATTTTTCAGCGTCTTATACGCGACGCAGTCGGTTGCGGCGGCGGCGGCCGTTCCGCATCCGGCGGACTTTGTCCCGGCCACACACGCGGTCCGCATGGTGACCCCGCCGGCCGACCAGTAATCTTCCCCGACGCAGATGCACGTGGTGCCGTCCGAACTATAATATCCGGCGTCACAAGTCAGGGGAACAACCAGACAGCTGGCAGAAGTATAGTAAAAAATCTGTCCGCTGCCGCCCGCGACAATCAGACCGTTGGCGATAGAAGGTCCCCGAAACCATGATTTGTTCACCGTTTCTGTCGTCCAAGTCAATCCGTCGCCGGAATAGATGATTGCATTGGTGCCACTATATCCGTAAAAGGCCATAAATATCCCCGACGCCGCATCGTATCTTAAACTTGAAATGCCGGCGGCGGCGCCGGACGGGGCACCGTTTGTAAACTGCATGGCGACCGGCGTTGACCAGGTGCGCCCGTCGGACGAGCTGGAAACATACATCCCGTCCGCCATCGCCCAGAATTTATTTTTTGCAAACACCAAAGAATTCCATTGCCCGTAAGAAGCGCCCAACGTCGGCCCGGCGGCCCAGCCGCTTGTTCCGGACGTGGAAGTATTGACCAACCCGCTGTTATTTTCCAAAGCGACAAAAACGCCGTTGCCGAACGCCATGGACCGCCACCAGCCGGTTCCGGTCATCGCCGTCGAATTCCACGTCGCCGCGTCCGCAGAATAAAACATCAAATTGCAAGCATATCCCCCGCAGGTCGAGAAAAAGGACCCGTTGGTAAAAAGGCTGGTGCTGTTGCCGGCGCCGCCGTTCGTAAATCCGGATGGCACGGCGATTCTTGTCCATGAAGAAAGGTCCGTCGAATACAGGAAATTCGTGCTATCGGTTACAAGCCAGATTCCATTGCCATAAGAAACCCGACCGTTCGAGCTTAGCGTGCCGGAAAGATTGGGATTCGTCCAAGTTGTCCCATTGGTGGAATAATACAAATAGTTGGTTCCGCCGCCGCAGCCAATCATAAAGAAAGTGCCGTTCGTGAAATCTGTCAAGCAGTTGTTGGTGTTTCCGAAAGAACCCTGCGACCAAGTGCACGCGGCCTGCGCCGATGGAAAGAAAAAAGGAACAAGGAATAAGAAACAAGCAAGCGTCCGTATGACCCGGGATTTCCGCCCCTGTCTATTCAGCAATGAAAAGATGCGCGCCTTCATTTTTTCCATCTTGTGCCCGTCCATCATTATAAAATCCATCCGGATGAACGCAAGTATTTTTCTTCGATTTTTTTCGGAATTATCGTACAATAAGGGTGTTGGAAAATGAAAAAACTATCCGTCACCATTTCCGGGCACCGCACGTCGCTTTCGCTGGAAGGCGAGTTTATCATTGCGTTGAAACAAATCGCCGCCGACCGAAAAAAATCCGTTGCGGAATTGGTGCGCGACATCGACGCCGCAAAGAAAAATCCTAACCTTTCTTCCGCGCTCCGCGTATGGGTATTAAAAGAATCAATGCGGCGAATCCCAAAATAATCAGCATGGTGCCATCGCGTCCAATCCAACGATATGGTGTCATGTGATGACCCGGAATGGTTCCGTCCAAAATCCCGGTTACCCCAATAGGCAAGGATTGGATGATATGTCCGTCGGCCGCAATGAACGCCGAAATCCCGGAATAATCCGCCCGCACAATGGGTAATCCGGATTCAATGGCATACCGCCGCGCCAGAGCCAAATGCTGATACGTTCCGGGCGTCCGCCCGAACCAAGTGTCGTTCGTGATGTTCACAATCGCCATCGGCCGCGCCCCCCGCGGTACCAGGGAATCCGAAAAAATAATCTCATAACAGATAGCAGGGGCAAATTGAAATTGTAGGGGCGAATGAAAATTCGCCCCTACATCCATTGATATTATTTCCGGTCCGCGGCCCGGCGTTAATTGCCCCGGTGTTGGAATGATATCCCCGAATGGCCGGTATTCGCCGAACGGGACCAGGTGCGATTTGCTGTATATCTGTTGAATCCGACCATCCGCGCCGGCGATAATCATCGAATTAAAAAATTTTGAATCGCCTGCAACCGCGGAAAACGGATTCGATATTGTATTCGCGCCCGCAATCATCGGCACACCTAAAACCGCCGCCGGCCGAAAAATAGAGAGGGGTTTCCCATCCCTGTCTGCCAATGGTTTCCCGTCACCATCCATCGGAATCAGATACGGATATGCCGTTTCCGGCCAGACGATTAAGTCGGGCGGGACACCGGTTTCCGCCTTCGTCGCGCTCAGTTGCATCAGGTTCCGAACATTGTCTTCGGCATTCGCCATCGCTTCCTCGCGCGAATGCGTCGCCTTTTGGACCGCGGATTCCGCGGGCTGAACGATTCGAACCACAAAAGGTTTGAAGTTTGAAGTTTGAGTTTTGAGGTAATTTGTGATTCGAATATTATAGTATCCGTATCCGATACCGATAGCCAGTAAGGATGCAAACAAACTTATAAAAATTAAATTTCCTTTTATATTAAACGCCGCGGCTCTGCCGCGGCCAGCCTTGGAGTCGCTTCTTTGCAAAACAAAGAGCGACGACCCCCGCGCGGCCAGCGCGGGTAGAATCTCCACAATACTGGCGATAAATCCGATAATAACAAACGTTAACCCAAGCGCGCCAAAGAGCGCCATAGAGTTCGAAAGTCCCGGCCACGGCAGTGTGATGTTCGCCATTGGATTCCATGGAAATCCGGTGAACAGCCATTCGCGCAGCCATAAAACGAATGTCCACATCGCGGCGAAAATAATTGGGCGTGAATAGTGAGTGGTGAGTAGTGAGTGGTGAGTGGTGAACCGCAAGACAAAATTTGTCAGAACAAACGGCAATCCGAAGACGATTCCGCCGGCCAATGCGATTCCGACGATACCGGGGATGGTCCAGACGGCGAATTGTTTTGCCAATTCCGGCACAACATAAATGGAATTCAGCATCCACCAAAAACTTGACGCGGCGTATCCCATGCCGAATAAAAAAGGAACGAGGAACAGGAACGAGGAACGGTGCGGCTGTTCCTTGTTCCTGTTCCTTGTTCCTTGCGATTTGCGAAAGCAAATCGCGTAGGCACCGCCGATGCCGATAATCGTCAAAGGCCACAGCTCGAAAGGGGCGAAGCCGAACGACGCAATGACGCCACACAGGAAAGACAGGCCAGCGAACAGCCAGGTAATTTTGCGCGTTTTCGGATTTATTTTGCTTATTTTTATCTTATTCCTTATTCCTTTTTCCTTATTCCTTTCTTCATATGGATTGTCGATGCCAAGCTTGGCCAAAATCTTGGCCTCCATCGATTCCATGGCGACGGCATCCGATTCGTTTTGATGGTCGTATCCCATCAAGTGCAGAATCCCGTGCACGACCAGATGCGTCGTATGGTTGATGAATTCGGATTGTAGAGGCGAATGAAAACCGGGCCCCGCCGGAATCGAAGATTCCGGTGGGTAGGCATTCGCCCGTGAATGCAACCGATGGTCGGGCGAATTTTCATTCGCCCCTACAACTTCTTTCATCGTCGTGTCGAACGCAATAAAAATATCCCCCAGCATTTCCGCGTCGCCGGTTTCAAAGGACAGCACGTTCGTCGGCTTGTCGATTTTGCGATATTGCTTGTTTAACTTTTGGATTTCTGCGTCATTGGTCATCGTGATGGAAACCTGGCGCTTAATCTCGCCGAATGGCAGCCCAAGCGTTCCAAACCACCGGCCCATGCCGGCAAAGGCATTGAAATCTCTTTCTCTGTTTTCCTGGTCGATAATTTTTTGCGTCTTGTCTTCGCGCAACGCGACATCCATCGCGACATTCACGATATGCGCGAAATCGATGCGGTATTTTTTCCATCTGGAATCATTTACATTCAAAAAAATTTTAACCGACATTGGGAATCCTTCTTTCAAGCAAATCTTAAATGATAATCCTAAAAAATCAAATAAAACCTAAACGGCGCAACGCGCCGTCAAAGACCGAGTCATTCATATTCGTTAGGTCGGCTTGCGGGCGGCGGCGGGGGTGAAGTGTATAAATAATACATGAACCCCCGCCGACGCCCGCAATGCGATTCGGACGAGATAATCAAACTTATAGAATATGCCGCTTATTATTCGCGTCTGGCGCACTAACAATGCCTTCGGCTTCCATCCGCTCGATAAACGTCGCGGCCTTGTTGTATCCGATGCCAAGCCTGCGTTGGATATAAGAAATCGTCGGCTTTTTATCATGCACCACATATTCGATGGCCTGCTTATACAAATCGCCGTCCTTTTCCCCGCGCGACCGCGGTATGCCGGGAATCGGTTCGTCCATTGCGCCGCCGCCGAACATCGATGGGTCGCTGTCTTCGGATTCGAACACGCCGTCCACATATTCCGGCGTGCCTTCGGCCCGCAAGAAATCCGCCACTTTGTTGATTTCCCGATTTTCGATATAGGCGCCATGGATGCGAACGGGGACGCGTCCGGCTTCGCTGAATAACATATCGCCGAATGCCAATAATTGTTCGGCCCCTTTCTCACCAAGGGTTGTCATGGAATCGATATTCGACCGCGCCTGGAACGAAATGCGCGTCGGGAAATTTGCCTTGATGACGCCGGTGATGACGCTTGTGTCCGGCCGCTGCGTCGCCATGACCAGATGGATGCCGGCCGCGCGCGCCTTTTGCGCCAGGCGTTGGACGCACGCTTCGACTTCTTTCCGGGCCACGGACATCAAATCCGCAACCTCGTCAATAATAATCACCAAATACGGCAAATCGACCAGTTCGAGTGAGCGCGCTTCGAATTCCAGCGCGCCGGTTTCCGGATTCGTGCCGACGGGCACTTGCTTCGTGATGGTCTTGTTGGATGCGCGCAATTCCGCAATGGCTTCGTTGTATCCTTCGATATTCTGGACGCCGACGTCTTTTAATTTCTTGTATCGTTCCTCCATTTCGCGCACCGACCATTTTAGCGCGTTCACCGCCATCGTCGCATCGGTGACGATGGGCGTCAGCAAGTGCGGAATATCGTGCCATAACGTAAAGTCCACGCCTTTCGGGTCGACGATGACCAGCTTGCATTCGTTCGGCAAAAACCGATACAGAATGGACATGATGATGGATTGCACGAACACGGATTTTCCGGAACCGGTGCGGCCCGCAATCAAGCAATGCGGCATTTTCGCCAAATCGAAATACACCGGATTTCCGCCGATATCGACGCCAAGCGCCAGCGGGATGTGATACCGGCTGTCCACGAATTCAGGCGATGTAATCAGCGTTTGGAACCGCACGGTCGCGCGGTCCATATTCACCATTTCGACGCCGACGTATTTGGTGCGGATGATGGGCGCGATGCGGATATTTTCCGCGGCCATCGCGCGCGTCATGTCCTTGACGGTGTCGGTAATATTTTTAATCCGCATGCCGTCCGCGGGTTCGAATTCATACAATGTCACAATCGGCCCGGGCTTGATGCCCATGACTTTGCCATAGATTCCGTATTGTTCGAAATTCGCCTCCATCGCCGACGCGGTGCGTTTTAATTCGGCGGTCACCGCATGGCGGGAAAAGACGGATTTTTCCAAAAATTCCGGCGGCGGCAACTGATAATCATGAACGGAAGTTTTCGACCGGATGGGCGGTTTCCGCCCGTCACCGCTGCGCGGTGCCGCGGTTGGCTTTTCAACTTTCGCTTTTCGCCCGTCACCGCTGCGCTTCGCCGCGGCACGTTTTTCGTTTTGGGCCAACCGTTCGATTTTCAATTCTTTGTATTCGCGCAAGTGCAACACGCCCAGCATCCACCGGATAATGGCGACAACGGCGGCGATGACCGCGCGCACGTCACGCATGCGGATATGCAGCAAGATGCCAGAGAGCAACAAAAACGCGCCAATAAAAACAATCCCGATGACGGATGTCCACAACCCGCCGACCAAATTAAATAAGTCATGATGCACGACCGCACCGACAAGTCCGCCGCCGCCGGCGCCCGAAAAGAGCATCCCAATTCCGGCCGCGCCGACCACGATATTAATAAAGGCCATCATTCCCGACAATTCCGGCGCGGGATGGGGCCAATTGAACAGGATGAGCGTCCCGATGCGCGACAGATAAAGGAACACGAATAACGCGGGCACCCATCCGATGCCTTGAATAATGAACGAAATCATTTCGCCGACAAATGTTTGACGCCCAAAATTGCTGGCCACGCCGGGGCCGGCCAGCCACGGGTCATGGCGGAGCAACGCGACGATTAGAAAAATGCCAAGCAAGAGAAGCAGCGCGCCGGCCGCCCGCGCGGCAAAATTTTTGAGCGCGGCGGACAATGATTCCGGCAAAAGTCGGGTTTGTTCAGGCATAGCGACATTATATCACAAAAGCGTGATAATTTCAAAAAATTTGGGAAATCAATGGAGAGCACTCTTACAAAAATTACGCATTAATTTTTGTCGTCACAGCTTGGCCCCATAGGCTTGGGCCGTACTTTTATTCATGGCGTTATCGCCCACAGCATTCAATGGCCGCATTGCTCGCTCAATGCTTGGCCGGACTGGCTGTCAGCCGGGATGTCGCAAATCCACGCCATCTCTCCATTTTGAGCCCCGCCGTTATCGAAAGGACAACTAAGGCTATAACCTTGCGCCGCGCTAAGCAATCCGGACGGGCAAGGCTCGCAGCGGCCGTTATTCGGATACGTGCAATTTGGGCAGAAAAATGCGCAGTGGGTGGCGCCGGTTTGGCCGTCCAGCGCGCCGGACGCCCAACATGGGCTTGCGCAAGTCGTGCAATCTGTTGACGTTCCGGCAGAATAATAACCCGCTTTGCATGCAGAGCATACTTTGGAATCTCCTCCGGTATTATTGGTCAATCCCTGACCTGGCGAACAAGTGGCCGGCGGTTCGCCCGTATTGTTGTTTGCGCCGGTCGACGGCGGCAGCATGGGGTTTACGGGCGGTTCTGGGACATCGGTGTCAATGGATTGTATCTCGGCACTATCAATCGGTGTGACATTGGCCGGACTTTCGTTGATGGTATTGTTCTCCTTATTATTGTCACCTGAACCGGACGCAGGCGCACTCTGGACAGACGGGATGTAGCTGCCGGCGGTATTATCCGCGGGCGGCGTGCCGCCGGTGCCGGAGGCGAGGGTATTGTTTTTGGATACAATCGGCGTGCAAGAAGACGTGCCGCCATAGGTTATAACCCGCATCCCCGACGTGGAACCCGTCGCGCACGGCGTGCATGTTGAATTTCCCCGATTCGCCAGATACGTTCCCGCCGGACATGTGATGGTGCATTGGCTCAGCAGGGTCGACCCGTCTGGCG
>Ga0123357_10008055_pt1 | contig 13119 bp, 8 predicted proteins | sample TergutEmb28metaG_FD_89873 | JGI IMG/M metagenome (GOLD analysis project Ga0123357, IMG submission 89873) | Embiratermes neotenicus P4 segment gut microbial communities from Petit-Saut dam, French Guiana - Emb289 P4 | ecosystem: Host-associated > Arthropoda: Insects > Digestive system > Gut ...
AATGGTGTAACCGTGTATCGTACACGTGACAATGGTGTAACCGTGTATCGTACATGTGACAATGGTGTAACCGTATATCGTACATGTGACAATGGTGTAACCGTATATCGTACATGTGACAATCATGTAAGCCAAGCAATGTGATTCTGTAAACAATTAGTTGATATCGTAGAAGCGGCCATTATGTATTTCGTTCATTATCCTGCAAGTAATCTCCGGATAATCAGTACCATAAGAGACATAAAACTTCAGTTGTATCTAGATCTATTAAAGTATAACGTGGCTATTTTAACGCCCGACTGTTTATTCAAATTCAAATTTTGTGGGTCCTCAGTGCGGAACTTCTGGCGCCTAGAATGTTGAGCTGGCTCCCAAATTTTTAGAAAATTTGTGTACATCTGGTACAGAACCCCAGTTTCATGTTAAGCCCTGCAGGAAATGACCAAAGGCTCGGTGACCGTCAGGCCAAACGGTGGTGAATGTTGTTAAAGTCGAGTACATCTGCACTGAGCACAATGAACGTAGTATTACAAAACTGCAAATTGTTCAAAACTCTCGCTTATCGTCTGATCGATTTAAAACGTATCACGTGAAAGTCTTATGTGGCAGCTTCAAAACGTTCCCGGAAGTACGTACTTTGTTTCTGACAAATACAAAACAGGGCAACCATTTAAGCTACATTTACTTCAAAACAGTCTCCTTGTGCAACTACACACTTCTGCCAGCGACTGTAAGTGTTGTAAACATTCCTGGAAGCCATTTTGTGACAGCATTTTCAGCTCTTCCGTCGCATTCTCAATGTCCGTAGCATCACAACAGCGCCGTCCCTTCAGTGCTGATTTCAGTCATGGGAACGGGAAAAAATCAGCTGATGCCAGGTCAGTAAAGTATGGACGATGCTCCAGTTTTGTCACATTGATCTTCGCTAAGAAGTCCTTTACCAAAGCCGACCGGTGTTCTGTGGCATTATCGTGAATTTGCAGTCAGCTGTTGGTTCTCCATTTTTCAGGACTTTTCCTTCCGACTGCATCCCTAAGGCGACGAATGATGTCGATTTACATTTCTTCATTCCCAGTAGCCATTCCTGCCAATTATACCAGCGAATTCCCGGAACGGTTTGAAGCTGCTAGGTACTTTTAAGATCTTTACGAGTCCAACACGTGACAGCATGTCCAACACGTGACAGCATGTCCAACGCGTGACAGCATGTTCACCCAACTGCAATGTGGACTACGATATTTGCTGCTCAGCCCAGAAGCAGATTTTCAGGCCATTTTTCTTTAAGTGTAAAAATCAGATACACGCAACTGTTTTGCGCACTGTATTTGACATTTATATGAATACTTTTATCGTAAAATCATCACTTTTAAACTAACGTCGACAAGTCTGACCAATGTTTATCGCCCTGCTTATCTATAAATAATCCTACAACAGTAAACGTTCCGCTCTTCCAGCGGACAGTCTCGCGCTGTGTGACAGCAGCATCGACATGCCAAATGCTGCACCACTAATGTGTTAGAACACAACACGATTCTCAGAAGTGGACGTTTGGCATTCATTGTTTCTAGTAACGTCTCGCATACAAGATGATATGACAGACCTCAAAACATCGCAAACAGGAAAAGCAGACGCGAAATGGACAAGAGAAAAAGTAGAAGACGCAGGAAATAAACATTTAAATATTTTTAACATAAAATTTCAGGAATGTGTAGGGTAGCACAGCGACGTCACATATACACACATAATTACCTTACAATGAACACCCTTCAGTTGCTAAACACGCTGTAGCACATTTCCGCCACGCTCAAACTTCGCACATGTAAATGAATGAAAAATTCAGCTCTTCCAACCAAGTGTCGTCCCTTTCACACAGCACTTGCCACAACAGCCACAACTGTTACTCATTTCCAACATGCAAAATAAACATGTATGTCGTTAAGAGGCTTACAGCAATGTAACAGCAGCACACTATTTGTTTGGTTCTGCAAGGGAAGGAGCGTTAATGTGTGAACAGCATTGCAACACACAAAATGACTGACAACTCTACACGTACTGTTAACATTTGGACAAACTCCGCACAATCCTGTCATGTAATTTCAAGACACAAACCAAACACAGTTACGTCACAAATTATCAAGATTATAAACATGACAACAGGGAGTTCGAATTGCCCGAGATATTTGAATAATAATCATCATCGTCATCATCATCACCACCACGCCACTACCGCCCAATCAGACGCTGGTAAAAGCAGCCTGAGCTCAAGGCCACAGCCAAGTGACACAACAGTGGCCAATCACCTACGCCTGCCCGTGCGCCTATCATGTCGCCAAACACGAAAAAACTAAAACTTACGCGTCTCAAAGCTCAGATCTGTAAACTCTGTAAAAATGTCGCTCAGCAAAACTGTTTGCCAGATGAATAGACTACAGCCAAACATTAAAAAAGGGTTTAGATTTTTTTAGAAAAGTTATGAAATTCGCACCGCTTGATTCAGCCATTTAGCAGTACGCAAACTCCGCTCGGAACCTGGTCTCTCCTGAAACGCAACATTACCCAGCCGGCGTGGCAGACCTCCACGTGATCGCCCTAACGGATGATACAGGACGCTAGACGTCTGATGCTGTAACTGTTTCTTGGACAAACACGCCACTTCTTATACAGAGCCACACTTCGTAAGGATTTGTAAGTGACAAGTCGGAAGAATACGTCAGTTGACCTCACATATTTTCGTGAATTATCCCTCAACTTTTCACAAAAAGAATTCGTTAGTATAACGAATAAATACGTCCAGATTTGAACGTGGGACCTCCTGAAAACGAAAGGCGTCAACTCAGCAACAGAATGTTCCGTCGTCATGTGTTGATGTGCGTCAGTTACTCCGGTACCAGCAGTACACACACAGTCCGTTAACACTAACATTACACTGCTCGCTCTGCCCACTTTCATGGGAGATCGTTCATACAAAAATTTTAAGCTCAAAACGCAATTTCAAGTAAACTAAAGCAAAACTGTGACGCTATAATCCATGATATCTAACCTTTCGGAGCCCCCAAAACACGTTCAGTCGACTGCAAATGCCGCTTCTTCGTATCGTTAATAATGTAACTGCATGCGCAGTGTTCGTGAGGGGGAGATTGGCCATTCTGTTGTTTTTCTTAGTTCCATTTGCGCCATTTGCTTCAAACCCGACGGTACTGCATCTCGCCTCATTGCACTCACGTGCACAGTTCGTGTCATAAATCTGAAGCAACATGGGCCGGCGCAAGGATTTGTGTGACATCGATCGTGCACACACCTGCTGAATACAGGAGCGGGCGGGCGGGCAGACATCAGATGAGGCATTTGTTAATACGCCTGCCGGAACACTTGGCCCAGCAGCAGTGGCACATGGCACCCAACACACAAGATCAAAACGGCTTCGTCACACACAAAACCCCATTTATTTTACACGATCGCAATTCATTCCACAAATGCAGTTTCTCTCCGATTACATCGGTTTTCCCCTGTCAGTATCTTGCTCCACGTTCATCCTGTCATCAGTGCTGACACACAACTTAGGGCTTGGTAGTGCTAAGTAACGCGCATTAACACTTAACACAGATTAATGCTTTTTGTGTAACAGCTACTTATCACAACATTGTGAAGTACAACAGCACGCACAGAATCACACTAGCGACCCCAAAACATATGGTCTGTGCCACACTGTTGATGCAGATAAATCAAGCGAAATAAATTCAAGCAGCAAGCCGCACATTACGCGTTTGAAGTACGAAATGTCCACGGAATTTTGAGGTGATATCAAAAGAGAAATCATCGAAAAACAAAACTCAGATACGAAAAACAAGTTCAGAAATGTATGCAGACGCCACACTTGTGACGCGCTCGCTCCGTTACTGTCCCTGTGATTCTTCAGCTGTTCCACAAACTCGGTTATGTTCAGACAGTCAACTGTTTCTATGCTTTCAGCTCTACCTCACAGAAAACACAGTCTGTCACGGCTGGTATTTTTATACCGTCACTTGATTCTTCCATTTCCGTTCGTGCCTCACAAAGAACACTCCATCATAAAGACCAGTGATGTGCACGTGTGTACGTCTTCACCCACAGCACTGTTATTTTTCGTACAGTTTCCACCAAATTCTGAATGCATCTAAAATTTTGCGAAAATCCGTCCGGTGGGAGCCGAATTCTTCCTGTGCACGGACAGACGGCCGGCCGGCCGGACGGACAGGATGAAGTCAAGTCGCTTTGTCCTAAGGACACAGTGCCAAGTGTCGCCTGAATTCTGCCGCCCAAACATGTCCAACTGATAATCGGCTCGCCTGGTTACGGCAGAAGGAATGCTTCGATACATACAGCGAACAGTCATTACGTGCCGGCCAGTTAATTAGGGACACTCAGTGTGACTAACATGGCTGCTATTTCTATCAGAGATTTGACATGCCTCGTAACATCATTCTAAATCACTGGCTTACGCACAACCGTTAAATCTGTTAACATATTAGCGATTTACATTTCACGAATTCGTAGGAATTAGTAATGTTTAAACACGATACTGTACAACAGTCTACAAATTAAATTCACTCTACTGTACAAGGGGAAAAATTTAATTTCAACGCGGCTTTATTGCAGAAACTCATAAAAAGACAAACAGTGAGACTTTTCGTTAGTTGTGGATGCAATTTCAAAAGCACAGCAAAGCAAAACACAGTTTAATTAACAGCACGGATGCCGTTCTGAACACAGCGTTCAGGCACTCGACTGCTCTTCTTCATGCACAAAATTACATAGCAGGCCTAATCCTCAGGTTCAGGCAAGGTCCATACGTATGGCCTCTAAGGCTCAGGCAGCAGGTGGTGCTGCCTGGGGAGAAAAGTGTAACATTCAACGCTTATATTAATAATGTACAGAACTTGACCTCCACGCCAGATATACACCTTACTGCTGTGGTCTGCATTCATGCACAAAGCTGTCAATTCCAGTACATCAATGAGTTCGCAGAACAAACTGACTCTATCAAGCACCTCCGGCCTTCTTCACCAAACTGCAGTTCGTCAGCTAGTCAGGAAATTACCCGCACTTTACGGAAACCGAATGTTCATTACCGTGTTAAAAACAGCCAATTATTTGTCCTTATTCTGAGCTAGATTAGCCCAGTCCACGTCCTCCAACCAATTCCTCTACGATCCACTTTAATATTACCCTCCCATCTGCACCCAGGTCTTCCAAGTCGAAGTTTGACTTCATGGGTACCCGCCAAAAGTCTGCACACAATTCTCATCACACGCGTGCCACATGCCCCGCCCATCCCATCCTCCTTGATTGTGCGCCCAAATGACATTTGCTGAGGTTACAAATCATGACGCTCCTCCTGAATGCAATTTTCCCCGTCACCTGTTACTGCCCCCCCCCCTCTTAGGCCCGAACACCTCCCTCAGCACCCTATTCGCAAACATCGTCCAGCCACGTTCTTCCATTAATACCAGAGACCATGATTCACACCCATACAAAACAGCAAGCAATATTATGTTCCATCCCACAAATGCATCATGTCAGCTGTAAGCACAACGGTACGTACTTGTCGCTGAACGTAATGTGTCACTGCAACTCAAAACCACTCATCTCATTTCCGCAAGTTCTGATCTGTTTCTGCGTGAATATGTGACAGTTAACGTTTGACGACGCACTGCAGACTCGCCTGGACAGCAATCTACCCGAAAGTACACAGTGCATGGAATTAATTTTGTTTCATATCTGGACAATCCGAGTCGAATTCCGGCGAAAGTATGATATTTTCTCTGCTCCAAATCGTCCGGATCGGCTGTAGGGCCCAAATAGCCTCCTATTTAGTGGGTATCGGAGTTCCTTCGTAGGGGTAGAGCGGCCGAGGCGTAAAGCTGACCACCACCTCCATCTAGTGCCGACGATAAGAACAGGTGAAGCTGTACCTCCATTCCCACACACCTTCATGACGTCGACAGGGACAAGTTTTGTATGTAATGTGGTGAACTTGAGATACACGTTGGCACAATTGAAGAGACGAGCTCCAAATAAATTAGCGCCATTACAGGTGCTCACAATTAGCTAACACTCGCTGTGTTACACTGCTACATGTGTGAAACTGTTAGCTACGGAGTGCAGATGGTAGAGCGGGCCGAAACATGTAGCAGTTCAATAAAGCGAAGTGTTAGCTAACTGCGTGCGCCTTGTTGGTGTTTATTTGCTAACAGTGGAGGTGCACGGCTGATGATCTAACACGGCAATAGTCTTCAGATCCATCTGCTGTGTTCGTTATCCTTAACGATACTCTTCGGATCCAGAATGAGCAAAACGGCAAGTCTTACAAACTTCCCGGTGTTGTCAAGCACAACGCTGCACGACCCTATCTGTATCCACCATCTCGCACAAAGACTTGCACGTTAGTAGCAATTCATGTTGCCTTCGTATAAGTTTGTTTTTGGTAGCCTTACATTCCAGTGAAAGCCTGGCTGCATGTTTCAGGTCATTAGTTCAATATCCGAGGTTGCTGCGATTGTAAAGCGGCCTGGATGTGCTGAGGACACAGTGTGTGTGTGTGTGTGAAGACTACGGCCGTCTTATTGACGTGACGTGACTGACACACGGCAAAAATCATTTGTCATTCAGTTTTGCTAACTAAGAACATTATTTCTGACACATTATGTTCAAAGTTCGTTTGGTTGTGAAACTTGAGACTATCAAATTGCTGTTGCGAGCTTTAGCCTTCAGGTACGTCAGGCCGCGTCCATGTAGCGCCTTTAGCCTCAAGAATCAAGCAGTCGAATTCTCAAGTAATAAAAATGTTACTGACTCCCGACGTTTCAAGACTTCCTTCGAAATGTCGGCAATCAGTAATTCTTCTACCCAGCAAAACAACCACAATCGACGCCGTATAAGCCTCCAGTCTCGCACAGCTCAGTCCTTGTTGGTCTGCATGACCGACGTTTCCTCCTCACCTCTCGAGCCACTTACACGAGAGACAGCGTCACATCCAGCACTGTTCAATGTCTGCCTGATCATCGATTTTTGTTTTAGGAGTTTGCCATTTTAGGCGCGTTCGCAACATTGCAGAAAGCGACGATAGCTGCATCATGGCCGTCTGTCTGTCTGTCCGTCCGCCCGCCCGCCCGTCCGTCCGCATGCAACTAGGTTCCCACTGGACGGATTTTCATGAAATTTAGAACTGAGTATCTTTCGAAAAAAACTCCATAAAGTTTAAGTGTCATTAAATTATGTCACGAACAGCTGCACGGCACTTTACAGCAAAACCTAATTACATTTACGCCAATATCTCGCTGAATTATTCTTAGAATGAAAAATCTTTTTAACAAATGTTCTACACAACATCGAAACACACATTTTGTGTTCAGTAACTTTTTTCCCGAACATCGTGCTATTTACGAGATAATGTGGAAAAATGTGGCAGAGTCGACAGGTCGCAGGTGATAATGTAACAAGTTGCATGGTAGATAAGTAGGGGCAAGGACACACAATCATAATATTTGACGCTTACTGTTTCATAAGTGATGAATTCCATCCGATCTTGTAAACCGATTTACTGCAACATCTAACCAAAACAGAGTAACTACGCAGCAGCATATTTATGATTTGTTGAGCCGAACTGTACGTCTGAAGAATACCACGGCCACAAGAACGCTGCTTTGTTTCAACGCAGCGCTTATATGTAACGTGTGAAACACTGCGATTTACTGAAAACATAATTTCTCTTAAAAACCGGCACGTGTAATTTGCATTGTTGCCGCTGATATAAATTTACCAAAACAGCATTGTTGTGCAGCACAGCTGACAGTGTCATGTGACTCTGCAACACACACAGAATGCACTGTTGCGTCCACTGCAAAATGATTACGCGAACGCGCCACAATGTTACGTTACAGGACATCGCTTAACTTGTTCCGTCACAAGTCAAGACACAGGCGACTATACATGCCGTGTCATGAACACCGCACCCACACAGCGAAATCCCGCACTCTCCTCACGACAGCCCAAAAGTCACCTTCCGTCGAACACCCAGGAACTGTGGTGTAACCACGCCATCCCCAACCCTCATAGATTCATAACCCGTCAGAGTACATAATCCTCGTACGGCTCCGGCACGGAGGCGGTTGAGAGGAGAGACTAAAAGCACTCTCCCCACAGCGCCGAACGGACTAATGAGCCGAACATGACATTCTGACAACTTTCCAATTTTTTGGCTGGTTTCCGAAAGAAGAGACGTCTGAACAAAATGGCCTGTACGCACACAGGATGCGAAATCTCTGACAGAAAGTGACTGCATCTGCGTGTAGCTGTACCAATGCAAACATTAACAGTTACACGATATTCCACACCTTGGTTTAGCCGATACGTCATCAGCAAAAGCACTTCAAGGATGATATGCACTTGCACTTCATTCTCCAAACCTCAACATATTTCGAGAGAAACCAGTCTTCATTAGGAAGCTACCTCCCAAACTCGTGTAGCTGCTTGTTTTGTAGCTGTATATCAAGAAATCTCCCAACAACACGTGTAGCTACTTGTTCTGTAGCTGTATATCAAGATATCTCCCAACAACACATGTAGCTACTTGTTCTGTAGCTGTATATCAAGATATCTCCCAACAACACATGTAGCTACATGTTCTGTAGCTGTATATCAAGATATCTCCCAACAACACATGTAGCTACTTGTTCTGTAGCTGTATATCAAGATATCTCCCAACAACACATGTAGCTACTTGCTATGTAGCTGTATAACAAAACATACCACCCCCAACACCGGCGACAGCTGACTTTCCTGCGCAATAATGATACGGTCATCCCTTACATTCTCAGTGCTCAAATTAAAATATCTCCAGTTTATAACCACAGTTCGTGATGCTACCAGTCGCTTTGGGTGCATGTCCGTGTAGACTGGTAGACAGTTCAAAATGTGACAGAAACTTGCTGCGTCCATCACCACGATAAATGGTGACGGCAGAAGATTCGTCTGAAACGTCGAAATACATATACCAGACTACGGGCTGCCACACGCTTCATAGTCAATGCAGTCGAAACGTCAGATCTCGGTTGGCGAAACTGCTGCTGAACAGATCTTGACTGACGCACTTGTGGACAGTGGCTGTGTGCTGATTGTTTGGCAACGTTCTGTCGTCTTCACTTCGGCCAGTATCTTGCGACGGACGGTAGGCTATTTTGCTTTCACTCTTCCCGCAAAGTCATTAACATCGCATGAAGCCTGTTCGACCACATCCAATATAAATGAAGTACACACAATTAACTCTATACTAGCAGCAGCCACATTTAGTACTAACAATTCAATGTCCCTGTACATTCGGTCCTACGTTCAACATACATGGCGATATTTTCCACTTTATAGAAATTATCTGCGGTTCTACCATGACTTTTTGTGTTTCGCTGTACAAAAGGCAAGTTTACTTTTCTATTAATTTCGATATTCAAAATCTCGATCTCGCACGAAATCTGTGAAGGCACAAAGACAAACAGCAGTCTCAAACAGCAACCACTGAAACCATTTCCATGTTCACAGAGCCGTACGAACAAAACTTGTTTATATACGGCCTATACAGCCGTACAACTTATCTTTACACGCCTCTCTAAAATATATAAAGCTGAAAAAAGAGTGATGTTGTACATAAATTTTTCACACGAATAAATTTATCCCTTTCTTGCAGCCCACCCGAATCCAGAAAAACGAATAAAGTTAGGTGCTAGTGTAGTGGCACTCCTGCCTCTCACATTAAAAGGCTTAGTGTTCCACATCGCGTTTTTAGAAGCGTATTTAAAAAGACTCAGAGTGTCTCGCCCTTTCACGTTGACGTCAGAACAGTTTGAGTCTCGGCGTTTCTCATAGGCTAATCATAAAGGGGGGGAGGGGGATTCTAGATTTAAATTACATTTCATCGCGCCTCTACAATTACAAAACAGAAGGATTATATTAGCATTGCTACGTTTTACGGATGGATTAATGCTACTGATACAATTTTAGAACAAAAGATTAATACAGACTGAGGAAGAGCAGAGAGGCAGATCTGCGGCGCTCTCTACATCAAAGGTGACCAGAAGCGAGCTAAGCCCGTTGCATGTTGCACAGCGCCGTCAGAATATCACAGAACACACACCCGTCCGTCCTTGCTTCCTAATGCGTGAAACTGCTGTTTCAGTTTCTACAGTTCGACTGATAAAGAAACCTGCATTACGTCTTGTTCTGCAAATAAAGAAGTCCCCCCGCCACAACACACATCCGCCAAGCTCCACTACAGAAAAGTTGGGATATTACCCTTAAATGTTCACGCCAGACTCCTGAGTGTTCCAAATAATCACTCACCATCACTCACCACTACCCCACTATTAAAATCTACGTGATGTGTGCAGTTGAGGCGGCAGCTACAGACTCCATCACCAGCTGTGCAGATTATTGTAACACAGACAGACAGACAGATGTCTGCGGTTGGCTGTCTTCGAAACGGCGCGTTTGTCCACCATGATGTCAGGCTAACTGGACTGAACCTCATGGAAAGGATAGAAAACGTGATACATTATTTACCATACAATAGGCTCAATTTTGTTTCAGCCAGACAACATTTTTCATTCATCAGACAATCAGTCACTGTCAATACTCTGCTGCTGCTATCATATACAGACTATTGTTTTAATTACATCGACAGACTCACAAACTGACTGACAGAAAAATGGTGTTTCGAAAATCCATGAGATAACACAAAATATTACATTTCTGTGATAAATCTCAAGAGGGACGCTCAATGTTTTGGGAAATCAACTGTCGAGCGTTCTTGCACTATCTGCAGCTTTGCAAAGTTCTGCAAATTGCTACAACCGACAACAGTGTGCGACGATGTGACATCATCCTGAAGAAGCTGCCTGCATACTGTTCAGTTTTCCTTGAGGCCGCATGCCAAGAAAACACACAACACACAACTTCCTGCAGTGGAGCAAGCAACAAACACGCACAGAATTGACCGGGTCACCTGGAAAATGGTCACAAGGAACAGGTGAGACAAAGTTGAATGACGGCAGCATTAAAACGGACATATGGAACTGGACATGACAAACGGAACTGGATCAAGCGACCCACACCCACGCCCAGCACAGAGTCCTGGCGATAGTCATGTTGACCCTACGGACTGTGTCACGTCATACCGACACCCACCGGCTGCGAACGCCATGTAACTCTTGTTGGACACTAGCAATTGCCGGTAACCATCACCTCACTCATGCAACCAATCTGTTCGATTCTTTTACGTTTAGTGCAGTAACAGATAAGATATATGAATTGGCCTGCACTGTGCAGCAAAGCTTCGTTATGTGAAGTGCACTGCACACCGCTGTGCACACTTTAAACTGAGGGAGTCACTAATCACGCATTAAACAAATGCAAGCATCACCATCACCACCACCACTACCACTACTACCACTACCACCACTTCTAATACCACCCAAACTACTACTACTACTACTATTACTACTACTACCACCACCACCACAACCACAAGTAGTGGTGGTCGTGGTCGTGGTCGTGGTGGTGGTGGTGGTGGTGGTAGCGGCAGGAAAACGCCGATGAGTGCTGCAATACAACCGGAACTTGCCAGCAGTGATGTAACTTCCGTAGATAACACAGATCAGTATGTAGCAACAGCAGGTGATCCACTGTGCAGCGCACGTGTTCTGCTTGCAGCACTTCGTCTAATTGCATCCTGTCGATTTGACATTCTTAAATCTGTTTACTGTATTCGCAAAATGCAACATCTGACCGCGAGTTGCAAGACACCCCTAAGCGCCTTCAGAGCAACGGCGTCGTCACAACTGTTCCACGATACTCACCATTTGTGGGTGACGGTTTTATGAGCACCTCTCAAACAGCCAGCAAAATTTCAACGGGAAGCTGTTCCTGTTACAGAAAGAATTATTTAACTTTTATCATAAGATACAGTGTGTAAGGAAAGGAATGTATGTGCACGTGTGACAGCTGTTGCAGATAACAACCAGGTTCGTCACAAATATGCAGCTCGGTAACAACCCAGAACGGAACAATACTGAGCAGTTCTACTGCCAACACAAGACACCAACTGTCAATAACATTACATGCTGTCACCTCCTGTCGTCACCATTTAAGACTGATTTACCCAGAAAAACTATGAAAATTAATTCACCAGCACTCAAAACGAAAGTTCTGCTAATCTGAGACAGATGACATACATCGACGCACTGTATCAATGCATGGCTGTGACGTCACTCAGACATCATGCCCTATCGCAACAATGCACACCGGTGTGCGACTTACAGAGCACGTGGCTGCAAAGCTGCACAAGAAACAGCACACAGTGTAGCTACATCACACAGTGCACTGAACCAATGAAGGCTACGCACTGTGACAACGGCGGATGCCTTCACACGCGGTTTAACAGCGCACTAAAACAACAGTGACACCTTGCTACACAGCATCCAATAAAATTCAACAACAAGAATTATCTGATCATTTAATATGGCCGTAAGGATAGGCGCAGAATTTAGTCACGTAAATATGGACATGCCTAGCCCTGGACATGATGGGCTGCACCACAAATCACGCACTACTGCCCTCCCACCAGCAGTCCCGCGCTGACCGCTGCAGGAACCCAGCACACAATTCTGCACATCCCAACTCTACACGTCACTAACAATCCCACCAAACATTACAAACAGCAGTCTGCAGTGTAGCGCCTCGAGTCAACGCTCTGTGGTTCTACAAGTCTGGCTCCGAGCTTAGCCCAATGTGAGGCACTAGGTGAGACAATTTGAAGATAACACAGCGGTAGTGAAACTGCTAGAGACGTGTTGTGGCAAGCAAATCTGCCCAAGCTGGACCGCCAGACAATCAGCACAGCTGCTCTTATCTTGACCTAATCACCAGGATCAGCGAAGGCTCTTTCAGGAACTCCCAACCTAAACAGTACGAAACCCTCCACATCCTTAGTTCGCCATGCTGGCTGTTCTCGACTGTACTGGACAGGGTTCAAAACTCATTCAGGGCATGCCTGTTATGGGTTTGCTGCGGTCTACTGTCAAACTAGACGTCTGG
>Ga0123357_10008056_pt1 | contig 13119 bp, 4 predicted proteins | sample TergutEmb28metaG_FD_89873 | JGI IMG/M metagenome (GOLD analysis project Ga0123357, IMG submission 89873) | Embiratermes neotenicus P4 segment gut microbial communities from Petit-Saut dam, French Guiana - Emb289 P4 | ecosystem: Host-associated > Arthropoda: Insects > Digestive system > Gut ...
AAAACTAGCAACAAAACACACGAGACAAATTAGAATTTTACAACATGTACAAAAGGTAAAAACACCCAAGCAAGAGAGTACTGTGTACAGTTTCTTGTAATTGTTTTTTTTTACAATCATTAATTCACTCACGCTCTCACCCCAGTCTTTCACTTCACGTCACTTACCGAACTGTTCGCAACCGACGCCAACAGTCGCTAGTCTCTGCTGTACCAACAATGTTCGGCTACAGCTTGGTACAACGAGGTGAGTTACAAGTACACCACCTTGCTGGAAAAAAAACTGTATTGCGTATAAGTGTTAAAAGTTTTAGTTCAGGACTGAAGTAATACTGTAGCATTTCCAAATAAATGTAGTTATTTATTAACGACTGTTTCCTCAAAAAAGATCAGGCCATTTGTAGGTATTTTTCCAAATGCACGACACACGTTGAGAGTGCAATAGCATAAGTGACATTACATGATCCAAGTGCGCGAAATGTTGTCGGAAGAAGTCTGTAATTTGTTTCCATTTTAATGATGAAATTGAAAATGACGACTAATTTCTCGATATTTTAATTTTTAGTGATGAAGCAATTTTCACATTAATGGTAACTTCAACAGACATAATTTTGCCGCATTTTGACAATGAGTAACCACAAGAAATTGGGAACACGATAGAGATTGTAATTTGTTCTTTTTGGGTAATTCCCCGGCGTCTGAGTTCTAATAGCCGACGTTTCGGAACTCGCTATCGGTTCCATCTTCATAGGCAGGTGAATGAAGTATACTTCATTCACCTGCCTATGAAGATGGAACCGATAGCGAGTTCCGAGACGTCGGCAATTAGAACTCAGACGCCGGGAAATTACCCAAAAAGGAACAAATTACATTTAGAACACGGCGAAAGCTTAAAAACAAGAATGATAGAGATTTCCATAATATCCACATTTGCTCTGCCTTAAGGAAAACGCCCATAATTAGCCCGTTATATTTTGAAGTAACAGTCCTTAATGACGAATGTTATTTGGAAATTCTACAGAATTACTTTATTCCTGAACTAAAACGTTTGACACATACACACAGCACAGGTTTTCAACAAGGTGGTGCACCTTGTCTCTCTTCTCATTGTGTTCGCTGGGTTTGAATCACGTTCTCCCGGTCAAGTGCTTTGGAAGATGTGGGCTAACGCGTCGCCTGGATACTCACCGCCTTCGTCTCCATTGGAATTTTTTACTGTGGGGGAATGTCACAGCTGTACTCTACTCATCAACGCCTCGCTATTTAGTCGATCTCATAATCGATGAGATATATGTCATACCTCAAACACACATGCAGAATGTGTTTGTAGAATTTAAATATCTCATTATGCTTTCAATACGTAATGATGGTGGAAATGTTGGAACTTATAAATCCCAAAATTAAGTAGGCTGAAACGTGAATAAATTACCTCCCTGAAGGTGTTCATGTTGTTTTTATCTCCCATAGAACTTAGGTTGTGAATATTTTTAAATGCCAAAGGAGGTTATAAACTCCCTGTATAGGGTCGGTGACAGACGAGTTTAGGAATGAACATGGAGGATTTTTGGAATGATACTGACTGAAGAAGACGGAGGTACTCAGAGGAAACTTTTCCCATGTCACTTTGTTCATCACAAATCCCTCCTTTTTTTATATCACTTTGTCTTTCTGCCTATCCATAATGTAAGGGGGGCGTGAAGTGGCATTTGGTTGCAGACAGGCGACAATTTGAGATCACCGCTTTGAATTTTACACGTTTTTTTTCAGCTTACTGTATGCGCCTTTTTTATCTGCAGGACGTCTAATACTTCTGCCTATTTATCCCTTATTATGCCTGCATAGACTCGGGAAACCACTAAATGGATCTCCAAATATATGATTTTGGAGCAGCTTGTCAGCATTTGTCGAGCTGTCTCAATTTTAGTTAAAATCAGACTAATATAACAGACACTGTCCTTGAAATCCCATGCGCATTTCTGAGTGAATTTTTAGAGTACGTGTGTCTACCCACAATGCTACGTGAAAAAGAATTGACGTCGTAACTGACAAGTGCTGTGTGAATGTCACAAACGCTAGTGATCGGTTTTGTACATCTTCCATTTTATATTAAATAATCATATTCGCACGTCTTAGGTATACTCTGTATGCTCCATTTATTTAGTAATCCCTGACTTCGGACAGACAACACGTATGTGAGAAATAATGCAACGAATTGATCACACATTTTAAGCCTAGACCATAAATTACACTGTGTCATAATTTATTTCTTACCTATATTGTCGCGTCACCTATCTTATTGTATTGTGTCACGTCATATGCCATTCACTATCTTACGGTATTATGTCTAAATCATGTGTTGTAAGGGATGCATGCTGCAGAGAACTTGGTGCTAAGCAGTTATAGCCCTTGTTGGTGTTTACGCAAGGCTCAGTATGTGAATACTTTTATTATTAGCCGTGCATCATACATAACATAGTATACAGTGTGTCCCACTCGCTACCGAACCCGGCATTTCTTTAATAATTTTACCACTAATGAAGATATTGCAACGAAATTTGAAGCGGACTTACCTCATTGTGTAAGAAATGTGATGACATCACAACATGTGCTGGAAGTGGCCACCGTTTGCGTCCAGACAGGATTGAACCCGGCGCGCCATATTTTGGAAAGTCCTTGCCAGTACGTCCGCTGTCACTGCCTGAATTTCTTCGGTGATGTTTGCTGTCAAGGCGTCTATGGTTCATGGTTTGTTTCAGTAAACTGTCCCTTTCAGATATCCCCATAAGAAATAACCAGGCGGCGCCAGATCGGGCGAGCGCGGTGGCCAAAGTCCCTTCGAAATGACGCGGTCGCCGAAAAAGGACTGAATTTCGGCCATGCTGGCGTGTGAAGTGTGGGATGTCGCTCCATCCTGCTGGAAGTATCCAGTTGAGAGTTCATAATCGTCCAATTGATTTACAAAGGTGTTGATGATCTCCATATATGCAGCTGTTGTGATGGTTGCATCGAAGAAGAGGGGACCAATTATGCGCCGCCGGGACATCCCACACCAAACACCAGTCTTCTCTGAATGAAGGGGTTCTTCATGTATCGCGCTGGGACACATTCCTCTTCATTTCTCACACAACGAACGTATTCCTATTAAAATTTCGTTGCAATATCTTCTTTGGTGTTATTAAAGAAATGCCGGGTTCGGTAGCGAGTGGGACACACTGTATCTTATGTATAAAGTCAAACAATATCATATCATAGCCCATCAATTTAATCATAGTGCATATATAATATCCTATCGTGTCATATTATACCCCATCATACATCATATTTTTGTCATATGATATTCTTAAATAATACAAAATCGTGACAAAGTGAAAATAATCCTGTTTAGAAGGAACTATTTCCAAGTTTGAGCCGTTAAACTGGCATCTGGAATCTTTTATGAATTTACGCACTTCCCGCAGACAAGTATGTGGGCAGCCATTCAGAATAGTCCATAGGCAATTTTTCCCGTTTAACTTTCTATTCAAAATTCACAGCATCGCTTCAGATGCGTTTTCGGATGACACGATGTCATGCAGTTTGTGACGAAGGATGTTTTAAAACAGCCTGATAATTGTTTTGTAATGCTGGTTTAATTGTGTTTTGTTTTCATACACATCAAAGGAAGGGTATTAAAACGGTTCGAGTTGATTACTGCCAAAAAGATGCAAATAAAAACAATGTGAAGGGTTATTTTCACCGTTTTTTGTTTTTTTTATTCCACAAAAAATCGTATCTTTTACAAACCATAAGTCTCTTTGGAATTTATTGCTCATTCTAATCTATGGATTGCTGAAGTATTTTCAAAATGGACCTATATTTATAACACAAAGTATGACCTTCTATACATTCACATACATAGACAGTTCTCAAGTTGTAGGCACTTCACAAGAAGCAATACAAGATGACTCGGGAAGGACGAAATGAACTGGCGTAAAGATGCTGCTAAGTATGAAATGGAGGAGTAGAACAGGAAAAGAAAAACTTGGTGATAGCAGTAGAGAAAGGGATACGAAAGGAGATGAAAATGAGACAGTGACGAAAGTAATGAGGGAGAGGAGGAAGAGAAGAAAAGGAGAAGGATAGAAGAGGGAATGAAAGAATGAAAGCAAACAAGCAAGACGGCAACTTGAAGATGTATTCTACGTTATATATGCACGCTGTAGCAACGTCTGTCTGCATTTCATGTGGTATATCATTTGTTCGCAACGAGACAAATTGTATAAAATGGTATTCTGCGGAGGATGAAACTTGTCACTGTTTGAACTTCTCTTTTCCATGCCTGTGGCGTTACTGTAGTTTTGTTCCTTGGATCTCTGAATTTCTACTGTTACCACAGGCTTTGTTCCTTGCCTTTGTAAAGTTGGGTAATTTTGCAGGGTGGGTAGGGAGGAACTGCGATAATCTCCTTTAACTGAAGAAATATGTGTAATTGACTTTATAGGCGTGTTGCGAATCTCTGGTTGCGATTGGAGACATGCTGATACATGCTCTTAACTGCCAGATTCCCCGGGTGTTGCTTGCATGAGCCTTAGATGCAATAATTGCTTCGCATTTGAAAAATGTGGTACATGACAACCATGCATGCCACAGCTCACAGCGAATATACGTGTCATAGATGGGTCATGCCGTAGCATCCCTTTGCCCGCGCGTTTCACCCCTAAATCATGTAACGAATGTGTGCTTGTGAAATTTGAGCTTTCTGTCAATATTATTTCGTATTTAGTGTGACAGCGTGTAGTAGTGCAGACAAATACTAGAGCTTCGGATAAATCTGCCTGCTCCATTCCGTCGTTTTGCATTGTACAAAAGTTGCCTTAGCATCAGATGAACGTTTTTACAAAATGTATTTTACTATAAAACTTAAGTATTTTAAACCACTTGGCGGTAGTGACGCTCCCATCTCAGAAATTTGCGCGTCCACCATCTTGTCGTTTTTGATTTAGGAAATTAAAATTACAGCTGGGGGTTTTCTTTCGTGGGATAATGTCCGCACTGTTTTCTGAATGTCGGTCATGTAGTTCAGAAATGATAATTTTTAAAACCTGTTATTTCATCTGCCGATCCATGTGGCAGCGCGGTCTAAGGAGTGCGAATGCGGCTGCTGGCTTGCTGGGGTTGCGGGTTCGAATCCCGTCCGGGACCTGGATATCTTTCTGTTGTGTTGTGTATTGTCAGGTAGAGATTTTTGCGTTGGGTTGGTCACTTCTCTGGAGGAGTCCCACAGATTGTGGTGTGTCTAAGTTTGATCACGAATCCCCGATAATGAGTAGCCCCTGGCTGACTAGGGACTGTTGCACCATGGAAAAGAAAAATGTTTCCTCTTTGAGAAGAAAATTAAGGTATAATTGTGTACAAAACGTTCATGACAGCCTTGTAATCAGTATGGGATACGAGATTTGAGCGTCTGTTGGTGGCAAACATACGCTGCACTATCAGATGTGTTTTTTTATAGTCTGCTCGAGCGATATAATTGTTTTGGAACAATCTGATGCTTTAGTAGAGCAGAACAGCAGAGAAGCAACAGCACGTTGCTCCGATATGGTGTTATTTATCTACCAAACTACACGGGATCACAACACTGAAGACCGTGATCAGATCATCAAGGTGTCCGTCATTGACTATACGCTTCAACTACTAAATGAACTTTTGAACTCTAGTAGGCTTTGCAGGTAATACTGCCGACTGACAGCAGCTCAGCTGTGCTGTGGCCTGACCTGATGTCCTGCAGTCGAAAACGGATATGGTGACGTAATACTAATAAAATAAGGCCTTGTGATATGATGATTTTGCATCTTTCTGTGTATAAACCACATCATTCGTTTTGTGTGTAGGGAATATTAGTTAGTGCGTAATATGCACTTCATTAATTCCACAACAACTGAATGTAACGGTGTTGGGTTTTTGGCGGTTTTAGAAAATGGGAATTGATTTATGTATCATCGTACTGACGCTAGCAATTTTCTACTTTATTATGTAACGGTTTAAATAAATAGCGTCGAGCAAAACATGCAACACGTTTATATTGTTGTCTGTTTCATGATTAATTAAAATTTGTAGTCTGTAGTATTCCTAATGGTATAATATTTCATGAGACAAAAATTACCAAAGAATGATCAAATATAAATCCTTTTATCTTATAGGACAAGATTATTATTTTGTTCCTCGTAGAATGTTGAAAACAGAGGAAAGGTGGAAATTGCGTTCTATCAAATAAATGCAATTCTTTTGTTATCTATTGCCATATAAAAATTTAAATCCCTGCTTCTCAAATGAAGCATCGACATATATCTGAGGTATCTACCTGAAATGGACATGAGGAAAACCAAGATAATCATTGTTGAGGATGACCGTCCTGTATGTCGGCTTCCTGAACACGAAGCAAGAATTTTAACCATACGCAATGACCTTCGGTACCGGGATAGTACTATGTGCAATATGTCGGATGATTGTGACATGGAACCGCACAGTATCGGGAATATAAGCTAATTTCAAGTCTCGATAGCGGGGCTCTGCTCATTATTACCCCACACCCCCTCGCCTCACTACTTATGGGCGTTTAACGTTTAGTGTTTTGTGGCGGGCGTAAATTATAAGTAATGCCTTTATGGCTGTGCATGTGGTATTTTGTGGTTCGGAGTTAAGAGGCAGGACACAAAGATGGCGCGAAATGTTCTATATATTGAGCGGGCTATTAAGGCAAAAACGATAACTAACTCCATTCACTTGGGAAGTTGACAGTTGCTTAGCGGACCGTCGGAAATACTCAGGTTTACCGAGACGCGAATATTCATTACAGTGTTTTAAAGGGTCCTTAGTTAGACTTCACTGGGACGAGCTGAAACGAGGCTATAGTTATAAATTTCCTTTCTTGACGATTAATATTAATATTATTCCCTTATGTACACTTACGTCTCCAAACTGATCCCGTCTTTTAATATTTTGTATGAATTCTTCGTGTTTTCCGTGCGTGCTACATGCCCAACCCTCGCTTTGATCTGTGTATTTTTTTGCAGTAAGTTAACAGACTCGCACTGTGTTAGGATTTTCCTGTTCCCAGTACAAGTCACTACATGTCTATCCCTCAGAGCGAGGGCCATATAAAATTGTAGTCTTTCAGGGTTTAGCTGGCTGGTCGTTATAGCAATCATTCCGCGCGTAATTTGAAATTTCTGGAAAGCACCATATTTTTATGTTCCCAGCTCAAGTTCTCAACTTGCCTCGAACGTCCTGTGGCACATAAATCTCCAGTATAGATATTGTGTTCTTACAACAGCAGCCTTAATAAGACTTTTGCTCCTGAAGAATTTTTCACTGAAAAAAGGAGAACTGAAGTGCTTCAACAACCTCCCCTTACTCACCTGGGCTAGCCCCATCGAACAAGCTGACGTTCCCTGAGATGAAAGTTTCACTTCAAAGGACCCAGTATGAATCACTCGAGAACCGAGCTTCGGATTGAAATTTTCCAATGGGGAAAACATAGAAGCGAAGAAGAGATCGTAAAATGTGTACATAGCTCGGAACAAGAGTGACGGAGACATATACAGACGTACATAGGTAGAACACTGACGTGCGAACCACTATGTTGAAACGCGAGCAAGACTTGTTGTTCTGTATTTTGAGACATTATTCTTTCCATAAAACGTAACATAACTTCCGGGGTAAAAGTCGTATTCTGGTACTTCGTAATATCAGCGATATTCGACATCTGACTTTTACTTAAGCAGTATTTGTTTAGATACGTAGATATTTTAACCTTCTGGATACTGACGTTCATCTAAAACTTGTATATACCATAGAGAATAAGTTTGTGTCGTACAGAGAATAGTTTGCTTCCTATATTAACCGTGACTACTTAAGGTTGTGTGTGGGAATAATCATTGAAAGTCTGTTGGAAAACACAGAAATACACTATGTGGGAGGAAGGCAGAAATTTTTAATGTTACAGAAAATGGTATATAAATAAACCAGTGAGACTGAAGAGTGAACTTTCCGACTTACACGTTATCACCTGAACAGAGCTGAATTGCTTTAAAATTTCGGATCGCCATTTCGAATTATTGTAGAATTTAGATCGAGGATTTCAGAAAACTGAGGCAGCAGCCAATAGGTTTACAATTTTAATTCTCCACGTCGTGGTAGCAGACTACGTATGGGCCTAGACTTATATGAAAATATAAATAATACACAGCAGCTTAGAAAAAGAGGCTCTAAATATGCGAAATGAGTGGCATTGTCTCAAGCAGAGGGTGCTGCTAATGACTGTGGCAACGCGATCACATCGAAGAATAACGTTAAGTAATCTAATGTGACGTCGTCTCTTTGTGTGTTTCTTATCATTAAAGTGTTATATTAACAGATAAACACAGCCGTACAGATCTGATACTTTGGTTTTCATTTAGGGCTGCTACATGTTTCGGCTGTCTACATAAGCCATCATCCGGTAAGCGTCAGTTCACAAAAAGTGTAAAAAGTGTAAAAAAAAGGCGAGCGGCCCCAACTCGCCAAGAGTGGTGTAAAATTTTTATTGTTTTACATTAGTGATAACTATTATTCCGAAAAACGGAATCATAACATTAATGATTGTATTGGAAACTTTTGGGTATAATCTAGTTGCACATCCAACTGTAGTGTAAAATGAATTAAAATTAGCGAAGGTAAAAGATGACAAAATAAGTACAGTTTAATGTTCAGTTCGATAGATTGGATTGCACCTAGGAAGTTTATAATACAATATTTAACGTCATTGTTCCATTTTTCAGAATGATAGTTACCACTATTTTGTAATAATAATTTTCCACCCCTGTTTGTTAGGAGAGGCCTGTCCCTTACGTTTTTGGTGAACCAATGCCTACGTGATGACGGCTGATGTAGACAGCCGAAACATGTAACAGTACTGAATAAAAACCAATGTATTAGATCTGTATGGTTGTGTTTATCGGTTAATATAACACGTTAACATAAATTAAATCATATAACTGTTGTAGTAGTTGTGCATGTATTAAAGGTGTTAAAGGTGGGGTGGCTTCAGCCGGTATGATGACCAAGAAACAGGTTAGATGACAGACTGGTGTTCGATTCCCGCTAGAGAGAGAGGGATATTTTCGTCCGAACCTTATCCAGTCCAGCCCAGGAGTGAACCCTGTGTCAATCCCGGGGCGCTTTGCTCGGAAGTGAAGCGATTGGGACGTGAAGTTAACCACTTTCTATACATAATGGTGGGCCGGGTAGCTTAGTCGGTAAAGCGACTGACTACGGACTGGACGATCTGGAATCGAATCCCGGTGGGGAGGAGATTTTCCGCCCGTCCAGACCGGCCCTGGGGCCCACCCAGCCTTCTGTACAATGGGTACCGGGTCTTTCCCGGGGGTAGAGGCGGCCGGGGCGTGGGGCTGACCCCACACCGCCATCTAGTGCCGAGGTCCTAGAAAGAGTAGAGATATACCTCTACTCACCCCAAGGGCCTTCGTGGCCTATAAAAAGGATGAAACCTATAAGTAATGCTAAGGTTAAAATACACGTACATTGACATGTACCTGCACTCTCTCCCACACCATCGTGGCGTGCACATAAACTTGGCCTTTACGTTTATTTGTAACTAATAATAATAATGATGATAATAATAATAATAGTTAGAAGAAGTTGCAGATTAAATACAGATATTTATTCGTAGAATGTGTCGGACATGATTTGTTTCGCACAGTCGCTGTATTTGTAGCTGACTCCATGGAGCAAAGTCCTCGTCGATAAAATAGTACGCCATGAGAGAGTCAATAAATTCCTCGCATATAAGACCCGAAGTGTCATTACCGTATTCACAAAAGTCCGCCACTTGTCCCTATTCGGGACCAGATGAATGCAGTCCATTCCCTCCTTCGTTTCTATAATATAGAATTCAATAATACTGTATTTGTAGTTGTCGACTTAAATACAGCAGTGCCCACGTATATGAGTATATTAAACGATTCGTGACAATTCGCTGATGATTTCTTATGACCAATAACCAACGGTATGTTCATGTGTTGGTTATTGATGTATGATGATATTATGTATGAATATGTTTACTTTCCATATCCTTACCGAATATCATTGTGTGTCCGGTGGGTTCATTTTTTGTTATGAAACATTTGCCAATCACAGATTTCGTACAGCGTCCATCTTGTCCTAAATTCTACGAAAGATACCTGAAAAAATTTGCTTGCTTATGGAAGACGTCTTACCGCACGTACATAATTTTCACATCCCTCCCACCTCACAATTGTACGTTCAGTATTTTGTAGCTAGTTTAATTTTACTGTACTCTTTGCACCTCTGCGACAGTGTTTTATATAAAAAGTGTATCCCTTGATATGGATGTTCGCTCTGAAGATTACTTCTGCAGGTCGTAACATGTACGAGGAATTAAAGGACATAAATAATTATTAATAAATATATGTGCAATTAGTTGGAATATATATATAATATGTTAATGTATTGCACAGAATATTTCTTTTTCTTCTTCTGCACTACAACTCTGGTAGCGGCTTGGCTTTCTCAACAATATCCTTCCATTGGCGATCCTGGACTTGTTGCACAGAACATGTACAACACTAAATTAGGAAAATAGGTTCTAAAGTTGCTAAAACGTTTTGTTTGTGTCTCACTATAAGTTTTGTAGGTCCATGATGTGGTATGTTTGAATTTGAATTGCTTGCATGTATTGCTTGTACATGTACAGATACACGTCAGTTGGGAAGGGTTTGTGAATAAATATATACACCTTATAAAAATTATATTTCATGTAATGAAACGTGCTTGCTTTATCGTGAAGCTTTCATGAGAAATTGTGCTTAAGTTCAATTTCAATATATTGTCTGATATACGTATCGTGCATAGTGAAGTGATATGAATGCAGTCCAATTTGATTTACAGAGTTCGGTTTAAATCTCCGATCCACCAGAATTAATCGAAGTACGTTAATTTTCTGGCAAACAGAAAGTGCGGACGCATCAACATGAAAAGTCCATTATTCTTTCAGTGTATGCATTACTGGCATACATACTTCTTTCTTCTCCCCGGCCGCGATTGTTTGCCTTGTCAATGTCACAATATTTATTGTCCAAAATTTAAAGGAGGACCAACACCAAAGAAAAGCATACCCGTGGAATGAACTAGAAGACTGGAAATGTGGATTAAAATTACACCCAAACACTTAACCCCCTCCCCCCCCCCAAATAGAAATATTTTTTTACTTTTTATGGGGTCTTCCGTTTTCATAACATTATTGTTTGACATTTTTCAAGGAAGTAATTTTTGTTAAAACACAAATACTAAAGTTATTTCTTGTATCATAAAATCATAAATTATTGTATATTTTTTATGTTTTGCTGACCGTGCATCTCAGTATATTTATCTTAGTAATTAATCAACTTGATGTACAAAATTTTTGTTTTACAATAAGTTTATTTCATGCCTCTACATGTTTCGAGCACATGTGCTCGAAACCTGTAGAGGCATGAAATAAACTTATTGTAAAACGAAAAGTATGTGCATCAAGTTGGTTAATTACTAAGATAAATATTGCATATTTTGTTTTGATGAATACCAAGAGAACTAAAAAGTTTCAAATGAATGCTTTGAGTCCTAGCAAAATCTTTATTTTATTCTATGTACGAAGTTTATTCCAGAGGAGAGTTTCTATAAACATTATGATTTCAGATATATTTGAGGTTAATTTAAAATCTGAGAAATAAACGACTGAAACGGAAATTCAATTAACGCGACAATATTTCATACAAATTCCAAATAAATTTTATTGAATTCGTTTTAAAATATTGGCAAAGTTTTCTTGAGCAAGCCATGAAGACATATTGGGGAACGGAGTTTTAGCTGCAATCATTCTTAAACTCGGCACTGGAAGCAGATGAGGGGTGAGCTTCACATCCTTGCAGACTTTCTGTGAGTGAAGAACCGCGAGTGCCCATTGAATAGGAGTCTGTCGGGATGCTGTGAAGAAGAGAAGAATCTCCGACCGCTGCCCTGATTCGAAGCACGACTGTTCAGGCCGTGACCTAGAAATCTCTTTTGTAGTTTCAGAAACGGAAGACGCAGTTGTACAGACCCGAATTCTGTGTTATATTGTGTTGTGAGTGGAAGTTTTAACAATGAAGCAAGCATGGTGGTGATGTAAGAGAGTGAGGTTTAATTTTGTTAGACACAAAAATAATAAAACACCAACGGATTGGTTTTAGGAATATTTATTCTTACGTTATTTGACAGGGCCTCCCCCTGTTTCCTGAAATGAATAAGATCAGCGGACACACGGATATAAAGAATGGGGCCTAGGTTAGGATTTACAAGCCGATGGTCTACTTAACGATAATTTCGCGCCATTCGCCTATTGATGAGGACAAAGATCACGAATAGTAGTGGGGTAGTTTGACCAGTACTACAGCAGAAATTCAAACCTGTTATAAAAAAGGGAATTTCGCCAAGCAATGATATGCTGAGTATTTACAAAGAATTCATTATTAGGAGACATAACAACCCTGAAAATTTTAAAACCTTGTCTGGAATTTCGTTTCCATTCGACTCATTATGGCTTAACAATTATGGAATTTGGTACGATTACATATTTAATTTGTCACTTTTGATTCCACAAGAACTTTGCCATCTGGACTTGTTATTTATTCTGATCTAAAGATCAAAACAAGAAAGTATAAAATTTATTTTTATTGCATATTTAGAAGTTTTATATTGGACAGGAATTGTTGTTTTATTTATATACCCATTCTTTTTCGCGAAATAATATGCGAAACTAGAGTAGTCTTTGTTCAGGGTACACACGTGTACTCACCACACCTGTAATTTATTTGTATGTTTGTGTCCTTACTGACACAATTGTGGAGAAAAAATTGTGTCACCAGTCAAATATGAAAGTTTGTGCACGGTTGCATGATTAGAATTTTTTAAGGAACAAGAACGTTTAGCCGTTCTCAGCTCCGTAACACACAGACACACACACACACACACACACACACAGACACACACACACACATACACACACACACACACACACACACACACACACACACACACACACACA
>Ga0123357_10008057_pt1 | contig 13118 bp, 6 predicted proteins | sample TergutEmb28metaG_FD_89873 | JGI IMG/M metagenome (GOLD analysis project Ga0123357, IMG submission 89873) | Embiratermes neotenicus P4 segment gut microbial communities from Petit-Saut dam, French Guiana - Emb289 P4 | ecosystem: Host-associated > Arthropoda: Insects > Digestive system > Gut ...
GGCGCAAGATTTTCCAGTCTTCGGGAAGTTCATTTTTCATACATCGGTATTCTTATGAATAACAATGTCATGTCAACCTTAGGCTAGTCCCTATGGGCGAGTCGCCCATGCCACTCAATCCGGCCAATCGCGCTTTTCGGGTTGAACGATTCACGACTGTCATTTTGCGCACATCGCCCAAAGCGGTGTCGCCGGTCGCCGCCGCGACCTCCGCCACCGCACTCCAAAAAACCGCCGCGCGTGCAATGGGGAATTTTGCATGGGCGTATCCCCCTTCTTTTTTCACTTCCCCCTTCCCCCTTTTCCCTTTTCCTCCTTCCTCCTTCCCATGAAAACCACCGCCGCCACCACCCTCGCCGCCACCGCCGCCCTCGCCGCCCTTTCAGTCCTTCAGCCTTTCAGCCCTTCAGCCCTTTCCGCCTCGGCTTCGCCGCGGACGCGGACGGACTACTCCATCGCCGGCATCGTGCAACCCGCGCGCTCCGCCGCCATCGCCGACGACGCGAAATCCGCCGACGCCGACCTCGCCGCCAGCATCGGCTCCGCGCAGTTGCTCTACACCGGCGACGGCTCCGCCCTGCGCGCCGTGCGCGACGCGCGCAACCGCCTCAAGCTCCCCACGCCGGTCATCGTCTACATGGGCGGCATCACCACCAACCCGAACACCGACATCGCCGACCTCGAAAAAAATTACCGCTCCGCCATCGCCATGACGCCCGTCGCCAAACTCTCTGGCGACATCGACGCCACCGCCACGCGCATCACGCTCATGCGCGTCGATCCGGCGGGCGACGTGATCGCCGTCAAAGCCAGCACCGCCGATGTTTCCGAAAAAGGAAGCTCCACAAAATTCTGCTTCTGGCTGCGCATCGACGACGAACTGATGCGCGTCACCGCAGTCGATCTGGCGCGGCAGCGCCCAATCGTTTCGAGCGAAGCGACAGGCTCGACAAATCGAGAATCGAAAATCGAAAATTCCCTGTCCATCACCGTCGAACGCGGCTTCTCCAACACCACCCCTGCCGCGCACAAAGCACACGCCCGCGCCCTCTCCCCCGTCTACCTCGGTAGCAACACCGACCTCCACGCCGCGCGCCACTCCAACAGCTGGCCAGGCGGCCCCGACGAATTGCGTTACGCGCTCGACCCACGCCAACCCGCCGCGCAAAAATTCAAAGGCAACCTCATCACCGGCTTCATGCGCGAAGGCTACGACGGCGCCTGGCTCGACACCTTCCAGCCGCGCCCGTATAATTTCTGCGACGCGATCGGGCGCAAAGTCACGTTCTTCTGGGATTTCAAAACCGCCGCCCCCTACACGCCCGCCACCTATCTCGAAGCCATCAAGGAATACATCCGCGGCGTCCGCGCCTTCACCCGCGCCGCCGTTGGACACGAGCCGGTGCTCTTCGCCAACTCCGCCTCCGGCTCCTACACCAACGGCACCAAGGAACTCTTCAACCACGGCGACATGCGCGACCTGATGGACGGCTACTGCTTCGAAGACTCCTACCTGCGCGTCGACGCCACGCGCGACAAAAAATCCCACGGTGCCACGCAAGCCGCTTTCCATCCCATCACTGGCGACAAATGGCTCGTCAACGTCACCAATCACGCCGACGCCGCCAGCTCCGGCCTGCGCGCTTACTGCATGGCGGGCACGGCGGGTTATCTCGCGCAGTTCATCAATCGCGCGCAGCCCAACTACGCGCAACTGCTCCGCTACGCCTACGCTTCGTTTTTGCTCACCGTCACGAAAGAGCGCACCACGATGTTTGGCTGGCCGATGCATGTGTCGGAAAACAAAAACTCCCTTGGCATCGTGCCGTGGCCGCGGGTGTTTTTCATCGGCATCGGCGACCCGATTCAGCCGAACAAAATCGCCGACTTGAAACTCTCCGGTTCGCCCTGTTACCAGCGCCGCTTTGAAAACGGCCTCGTGATAGTGAACCCGTCGCGGGAAGGCGCGCCACCCGCCGCAGTCACGATTCCCGAAGGCTACATCGATGCGATGACCGGCAAACCCGCGCCAACCCAACTCACCCTTGCCGCCGCCGACGCCGCCATTTTGATACGCGCGCGCTGAACCCGCCCTTCCCCGCCAACAGCGGCACATGCAAAACGCGGCAGCGCTCCCGGGAAAAAGTCCCGCGCCTTCCGATTCCAAAACGGTTTTCGAGTTCAAACCAGACTCCAACAGGTTTTCATGCCGGAGGCATGGTAGACATTAGCCGGTGGTTGAGTGAGGCTCGGCGAGCGACACCACCGGAACTGATGGAAATATAATCCGCATCCCGGAGGGATGCCAGAGTGAAAAAACCGCTGGCGCGCCTCGCTGGCATCCCTCCGGGATGCAATGTTTATTATCATAATATCCGGTGGTATCGCTCGCCGAGCCTCGCTCAACCACCGGCTAATATTTGTCATGCCTCCGGCATGAGAAAGACCCAACGCGCCCAAAGGTTGCATGGTTTATTTTTTGACGCGCCCTTACTCACGCCCTCCGTCCGCAACCATGACCGTGGCGGGTTGTTTAAAGGGCAGCCGCGCTTTGATCTCCCTGCTGCTGAATCCTGTTTCCACGACATATTCGCCGGCATCAACCGCCCATTTGCCGCTTTGTTCGTCGAAACGGCACAGCGCGTCGGGCGGCAGCGCAATCTCCACTTGCTTCGATTCGCCGGGTTGCAATGTCACTCGCGCGAATCCTTTTAATTCCCGGATGGGGCGTTCAGTTTCCGCGTCCGCGTTCGCGTTCCCCGGCGGCGACACATACACTTGCACCACTTCGCTTCCAGCGCGCTTGCCAGTGTTCTCCACAACACAGGAAACACGCAGGGAATCCGCGTCCCCGGCGAGTTTGTAATCACTCATGGCGAACGTTGTATAAGACAGGCCGTGTCCAAACGCGAACAGCGGCTCCACGCCTTGTTTGTCAAACCAGCGATAGCCAATGAACACTCCCTCTTTATAGTCCGCGTCGACCGCGTGGGTGTCTTTTCTGTTGGATGCGTTTGTTCCCGCGTCCATGTGCGCGGCCGCCTCGATGCCGCGGGCCGGCCATGTGCCGAGCGCCTCGCACGGATAATCTTTCATGTCACGCGCAAAGGTTGAGCTTAGTTTTCCCGATGGATTCGTTTTTCCAAATATAATATCCGCGACAACGCCTCCCACCGCCTGCCCCGCATACCACGCGACCAGCATGGAGGGGACTTTGCCGGAAAAATCGCCGAGCAGGACGGGCTGCCCGATTTGCAGGACAACAATGACATTGGGATTGATGGCCGCCAGCGCGCGGATCGCCCCGGCTTGTTTCCACGGCAACATTATATCATCCAGGTCGTTTCCCTCGCCGTGCGGCTTGTCGATGGCGCAAAATATAATCGCGTCGGCTGCCGCGAGCTTGGCGCGGGCTTCGTCCGTGATTTCGGGCATCGCGGGCGCGAGCGCGGGGGGAGTTTTTTTCGGCTGCCTGGACTTGGCTTTGGCCTTGGGATTTTCCGCCGTCTGGGTCCATGTGGCCCGCGATTGTGTTTGTGGCCACGCAAAATGGAATATATCCGCCTTGCCGTTCACGAGGTTTTTTATGCCTTGCAGCGGTGTTGTCTTTAATTCCGGGGATGCATACACTTCGCCCGATCCGCTTCCGAAGGCAATATACTCCGCTCCCGGGCCGGTGATTGCCAGCGATTTTATTTTGTTTATATCAAGGGGCAGCAAGTCGCGGTCGTTCTTTAATAATACCATGCCTTCGGCGGCGATGCGCCGGGCTTCGACGGCGTGCGCGGTCAGGTTCATGTCGGGTTTTGCCGGCGGGGTGGAATCCAGCAGGCCGGTTCGCAGATAGAGGCGTATGACCCGCCTCGCTTTATCATTTAGCACGGCTTCTGAAACGGAGCCGTCGCGCACGGCTTTCAAGAGGTTTCCGGCGCCAAACACGTAGGCGCACAATCCCGTGGTCATGTCGAGGCCCGCCAGCGCGGAGGGCGTCGTGTCGTAGGCGGCGCGCCAGTCGGTCAGGATGACGCCGTCGAAGCCCAGGCCGTCCTTTATCAATGTTTGTAGTATTGGCTTGTGAGCGGCCATGCGGGTGCCGTTGACGAGGTTGTTTCCCGTCATTATCGACCACGCGCCGGCGTCGCGTATCGCCATCTCGAAGGGACGGAAATATAATTCGCGCAGGGTTTTTTCCGAAAGGTTGGAACTGGAAAAATGGCGCAGTTTGTCATTCTCGTTCGCGACCAGATGTTTCACGCACGCGCCGATGCCGGAGGCTTGAAGCTCCTTTATATATTGCACGCCGAGGGTTCCGCACAAAAACGGGTCTTCGCCCATGTATTCAAAATTTCTGCCGCCGCGCGGGTCGCGCATCAGATTAAGCCCGGGGCCGAAAAGCACCTGCAAGCCGGACGCCTGCATTTCCGCGGCGAGCACTTTGGCGTAGTCGCGGGCCGCGTCCTTGTCCCAGGCGCACGACAACAGAAGCGTGGAGGGCAGCATCGTTCGCGGGCTTTGGTCGAAGGTGCGCACGCCCACGGGGCCGTCGCTGAAATGGAGTGGCGGGATGCCCAGCCGCGCGACTCCGCCGGAAACAAAACGCGCCGCCGCGTCGCCGTCGTTGCCGTGGCACAGCGAAACTTTTTCCTCCAGCGTGAGGCGACCAAGCAGGTCTTCGACGCGTTGCTCAACGGGCAGCGCGGTGTTGCGGAAAGCGGGGACTTCGCCAGCCGGAGCAAGGTTCGGCAGCAAAAGCGGCAAAAGGCCCGCGAGAATAATCATGGTGTTTTTGTTCATGGTCGGTGTTCTTATTTCACTGTGATTTCACTGTGATGGCGTGTCGGAGAATGTCAAAGTCGCCGCCGGGGATTTTGAGAATCGCGGAGTGGCGCGGCTTGAGCGCGAGGCGGAGCGCGCCGGACGCGGGCGGCGCGGGCGACGCGGTCGACGCGGTCGACGCGGGCGGCGCGGTCACGGTCACGTCGCCCGATACGGTGGTGAGCGCGGAGAGTTGCGCGGCGGCGAGGCCGTCGAGGTCGATGGTCTTGGCAACGCCGGTCCAGTTGAAAACGCCGAGGTAACAATCGCCTTTGGCCGTGGTCAGGATGACGGCGGGCGGGTCGGCGGCGACGCGGGCGTGCGCCCAAAAATCGAGCGGGATGTAGCGCTCGGCGGTCGGGAACGACGCGGCAAATTGAAACAGCGCGCGGCGTTCGGGGCGGAGGATGGGGAGCTTGTCACTGGCGAGGCGCGGGCCGCCGCAGAGCGCGACGTAGTGCGCCCACATTTGCGCTTCGTTGAGCGCGAGGTTGGCGCCGTCCTTGTTTTTCAATTTCACGAGGCTGGCATCCTGGTCGGGCGCGGCGCGCGCGACGAGATAGTCGGCGTCGGTGTAGACGACTTTGCCGTGGAGATAAAAATTGCCGGAGTTGTCGTTGGCGCGCCTTTTGAAGGAGGCGAAGCGCGGGTCGATGTCGGCGCCGGTGCGCAGGGCGTCAACATGCCCGAAGGCCGGGCCGAACACGGCGGAGCAGCCGAGCAGCCAAGCGTCGGCGCCCATGCCTTCGCGCATGGCGGCGAGGGCGAGGTGGAAGCGTTCGAGGCTGGTGAGCGTGCGGTCGGCGGGCGCGATGGCCGTGTCTTTGCCAACGGCGTCGCGGATGAATGTGTCGAGGCCGTAGCGCAGAAAATCGATTTTGAAATAATCGAAGCCCCATTCGCGGCGGACGTTGGCCATGACGCGTTTCATGTAGTCGCGCGCGGCGGGGTTCGAGTAATCGAAGTAGGTGTAGTCGAGGTGGTCGCTGGCGTTGAGGATGCTGTGGACGAGCATTTTTCCGGCGGCATCGCGCAGGAAATAATCGGGGTGCTCGCGCGCGATGGCGGATTTCGCATCGCCGCGCATGACGTCGAGGTGGATGCCGGCGGTGAGATTTTTCGAGCGTATCAACTGCGCGAGGCGTTTCATGCCCATGCCGTCGGGGCCGAGGTCGGGGCGTGCGAGCATGTAATCGCCGCGTTCGGGCCACCAGCCGCCGTCGATTTGAACCATGTCGGCTTGCGGGCAGATTTCGAGGAGCGTGTTCATGTTTGCCTCGATGTCGTCGCTGGTCCAGTTGCGCCGGAAATAATCCCATGTCGCCCAGCCGGCGCAGGGTTTGGGGTGGTTGAGGTGGATGTGGTTTTCGGCGGCGATGCGGTCGGCGTAGGCGAAGAGCAGGTCCTGCCAGTTGCCGCGATTCGCGAGCCAGACTTTTTCCATGCTGACGGTTTCGCCGGGTTTGACGACGCGGCCTTCGCCGTCGGCGCGGATGACGAGCGTGCGGGCTTTCCAGAGCAGCCTTGAGTCGAAGGTTTTCCATGTGACGAAGCCGGCGAGCGTCGAGTCGCCAGCGCTGGCGGCGGCGGCGGCGCTGACGGCGCTGGCGTCGTCCGGGAGCGTGGCGAGGAAGGCGCCGGTTTCGAGTTTGTCCGTTGTCGCGGCGGGCCGGATGCGGGTTTCGGAGACGCCCATGTCCCAGCCGCCGGTGGCGATGAGCGCGTTTTCGCCTTCAGGGCGCGCGTAAGGAAACTCGGCAGTCAGCCAGCCGAGCGTGATGTCGCGGTCCGAGGTGTTGGTGATGCTGACTTGGACATACTGGCCGGCGGCAGTTCGCGCGTCGCTCGCGTGGCTCGTGTCGTTCGCATGGCTCGCATCGTTCGCGTCGCTCGCATCGCTCACGCGCACGGCGACGCGAATGGGCGCGCTGGCGGGGGCGTGTTCGATGTTTGTCGTCACGTCGGCTTCGCGCAGTTGGGCGGGCGCGGGCGGCGCGAGAAAAAGACAGTTGCCGGCCAGGAACAGGATGGCGGCGGCGAGGATTTTGGCGCGGAAGTCACGCATGATTTTGCAAGGCGGTTTGTTTGGCTGAGGCGGATGTGGGATGCGGGATGCGGCGTAATGACGGCATCGCAAAACCAAAGTATCGTAAATTAACAAGTCGCTGCATGGATAATCCGCACATGAAAGTAGATTTTTTGTTTTGCGGACGGTTGTTGATTGCAAACAGTAAGCTCGCAACACAAAACCCAAAACCCGAAACCCTGAAAAATGAAAACGCGCGATTCACACGAAGTTCCGTCGCCACGCCAGAATGGCGGGGCGTCGCCGTTCTCGCTCGAAGGCCCCTACATGCTCGACGAAAACACGCGCGCGTTCGACTACAACGGGCGCAAACTCGTGTCCTTTCTCGGTCGCAGGGGATTTCCCGGAGATCGCATTTTCAAGCTGCCCGCGAAGACCATCGAGTTCGCCTCGCGCCAGCCGATCACCTCGGCGTTGCTGCCCTGCCTCATCGGTTTCACGCCCAAGGCGCGGGGCCAGAAAGCCGCGCGGCCCGACGGCCACTGGGCGTTCACGCTGCTCTTTTGCCTCGACGGCGAAGGCGTGCTCCGGCTCGAACGCGGCGCGCGCCGCATGAAGCGCGGCGCGTATGCGCTGCTCAGGCCGTTCGAGTTTCACGAATATGAGGCCGATGAAAAAAATCCCTGGTCGTATTACTGGATACATTTCAACGGCACGCAGGCGCAGCAATACTACGACGCGCTCACGGAAGGCGGAAAAAACATCTGCGCGGAGCTTGGCCCCGATGACAGTTTTGTGCAGGGCTTCGAAAAAATCCTGGCGATTTATCGCGATGGCGACGCGTATAAAATGCTCATGCGCGCCTCGGCGGCGATGCACCAGTTGCTCGGTGATTTGCTCACGCTGGTGTGCGGCCTGGGCGGAAGGCAGGAGAGCGTCAAGGCGCGCATCGAACGCTCGATGGATTTCATGCGCAACAACCCCGGCGTGCAGGTGAGCATCAAGGAACTTGCGAGCCTCGCGAGCATGTCGCACGCCTACTATTCCCTGCAATTCCGCAACCTCACCGGCAAAAGCCCGCGCAATTTTTTCAACCAAGTCAAAATCGGAAAAGCCTGCGAATGCCTGGCCGGAACGGATTCCAAAATCGAAACCATCGCGCGACTTGTCGGCTGCAAGGATCAGTTTTATTTCTACCGCATGTTCAAGCGCATGACTGGGAAAACCCCCAGCGCCTACCGCGCGGCGGCAAAAAAAACGGGAATGCGCCGGCGGAAAAAAAAGGCGGCCTGAACGGCGGAAGCGGTGCAAGCAACCGCGCGTGGCGGTGGCTATGGAAAAAAACCGGCGCCGCATGGACTTTTTCAAACGCGCGGCCAAGCGCGCTTGCGCGACGTTGCGGCGGCGGGTCATTGTCGCGCGTGAAATCTCAAAATTAAATTATGAACACCATGAAACTCCCGCCCTCGCTCTCGCCCTCACTCTCGCTCCCGCCCCGCCTTCTCCGCTGGTTTTATCGGATCGGCCCGATCAGTCAGATCAGCCTGATCGGTCTGATCGCTTTGGTCTCCAGTTCCGCGTTCGCGCGCGCCGCGGACGCTGCCGCGGACGCTAGCGCGAGCGCTGCCGCAAACGCGCCCTCGAGCGAACCGGCTGCCGCCCCCGCGCCGACGCCCGCCTACCACATCTACGCCGGCAACACCCACTCGCACACCTCCATCACCTGGTCGCACGGCGCGCAATGGATGGATCCCCCCGGCAAGCCGCCCGTCAAAGGCGTGAGCCGCAACGACGACAACTCCCTCTCCATCGCCCCGAAAAACAAAGTCCTCAAACCCGACTGGCAAAAAGTCCAGGGCACTCCCGCCGTCCACTTCGCGCTCGCCAAGGAAAACGGCTACGACTTCTACGCCACCACCGACCACTCGCAAGAAGAGACACTTCACCCCACCAGCCCCGACAACCCCGCGTGGCTCGACGAAAAACGCGCCGCCGCCGCCGCGACCGACGCCAATTTCGCCGCCATCGCCGGCTTCGAGTTTTCCGAAAACAGAAAAGACGGCGACGGCAACGGCCACATCAACGTCTTCAACACCGCCACCTACCTCAACGCGATGGAACGCGGCATCGACCTCCGTTACCTCTACAAATGGCTCCCCGCCGCACCCGCCAACGGCGACGGCCCCGTCGTCGCCAGCTTCAACCACCCCAACCCGCCCAACTACAACGACTGGGCCTACCGCGACCCCGCCGTCACCGAAATGATCACCATGCTCGAAGTCATCAACTCCAACAAATACCAACCCCGCTACTACGAATCCTACATCCGCGCCCTCGACAAAGGCTGGAAAGTCTCCCCCGTCTCCGGCATGGACAACCACGGCACCGGCGGCATCAGCCGCATGAAAGCGCGCACCTTCGTGCTTGCCTCCGAAAAAACAAAAACCGCCATCCTCGACGCCATGAAACACCGCCGCACCTACGCCGCCCTCAACAGCACCATCCAATGCCGCTACACCGTCAACGGCGCCATCATGGGCTCGACGCTCGACGCCCCCGCCGAATTTCATTTCGACATCTCCATCAACGACCCCGACGACAAAAACCCGAAAAACAAAATCACCAAAATCGACATAGTCACCGACGGCGGAAAAATCCTGCAAACCCACGAACCGAGTCCGGCTGCCTTCACCGTCAACTGGACCCCAATCATCGCGAACACGACATCCAAATACTTCTTTGTTCGCGTCTGGAGTGCCAACGGAGGCGACACCCCAGACTCCACCCCCGACACCCCCGTAGCCTGGCTCGCGCCCGTGTGGACGGGAAGATGAGCCGCTTTCATTTGGTCACTTTGAAAAATCCCCGCCAACACATCGAAACACATCGAAACACGTCGAAACACATCGTCACACGTCGACGCACGTCGTGCCAACGGCAATTTTTCAAACTACCCATTTCCATTTATCCTAAATTCCGCAGTTGAAAAAATCATGCCCAAAGAAATTTCGAAACCAGCGCATTTGGCCACGGATTACGCAGCGCGGCTCTGCCGCAACCGAATGAAAAATGAAGTTACGCAGAGAAAGCAGAGAACCGCAGAGGGCACGGAGGCTCGCTCGACTCCACACGCTCACACGCGAAGCACCCCTCTCTTTTTAGACAGAATGAACAGAATCGGAAAAAATGGACGGAATGCAAAAACGCCTGCCCCTCCTCATTCTGTTCATTCATCTCCATTCCGTCCATTCTGTCTAAAAAAACAACCTCACCCACGCCTCAAAACACCCAATCAGCCGGACGGGCCTCCCAAAACTCTGCGGTTCTCTGCGTCCTCTGCGTTCCTTCCTTCATCCCTTTGGTTGCGGCTGCGCCGCGCTGCGTCCTCCGCAGCCCAAAAAAAGACATCCCCTCGCGTGTGCGTGCATGGAGTCTTGCCGGCCTCCCAAAACTCTGCGGTTCTCTGTAAATCAATACCGCGATTTCATGCACAAACGCGAAGATTCCCCTATGGCACGACTGCACGATTGTCGGCACAGGGAAATCCCAAATCCCAATCTCCAAATCCCAAATAAATCCCAAATTCCAAATCACAAATTCCAAAACAAGCCCATGCCTGCGAACACTAGCACACAATCGCAACCCGAAGTGACGGCGCAACGCGCCGCCCTTTGGGATTTGGGATTTTGTCGTTTGGGATTTATTTGGGATTTGGGATTTTGGGATTTGGGATTTTACGCAGCGCGCATTGGACGTTCCCTTTCGGTTGCGGCTGCGCCGCGCTGCGTCCTCTGCGTTCCTTCCTCATCCCTTCGGTTGCGGCGGAGCCGCGCTAGGTAATCCGTGGCTGAAAATAGGTTGAAGCATGACTGTGAACACCAAAGCCCATCCATCCATTCACCTGCCGCATTTCGCGCGCGCTCGCGCCCTCTCCCGACAAAAAGCCTAAAATGAATGAAATAAATCCATACCGCTTACTTTGACACCTCAACACCCCATCGTCACTCTCGACGATAGACATTTTCCTTTCCAAACTTTTTCCAAACTCCGTTGGGATTTGTTCACATTCACAACATAAATCCCACTCCACTTCCAATCCCGCACCTCGCACCTCCACACGCTCCCCTTGACCATGAAAAACCCGCATTCAACCAAAAACAAAACCGCCACGCTATCCGCGCTATCCGCGCTATCCACGCTCTCCGCGCTCTCCGCCCTGCTCCTGCCCGCGCTCCTCCTGCTCGCGCCGCTCCTCGCGCCCCTGCCCCTCGTCCGCGGGCAAACCATCACCGTCATCGACTCCAGCACGAGCATCGACTTGGCCCGCCAGTCCGTGACCGGCGGCGCGACCCTCTCCTACACGGTCAACGACAGCGCCACGCTCACCTTCACCTCCACCATCGCCGCCGGCGCCGGCGCGTTCTCCATAAACAACGGCGCCGTGACCATCGCGCCCGCCGCGCCGGATTACGCCGGCTGGACGATATTCAGCCACATCTCCGGCACGCGCCCCGCCACCGGCAGCGCCAACGTCCAAGGCGGCGCCATCCAAATACAAGGCAGCGGCACGTTTGACGCCACCAACGTCACCTTCGACTCCAACCGCGCCTCCGGCAACGGCGGCGCCATCTTCGCCCAGAACACCACCGTGCTCGTCACCAACGGCGCCTTCCTCAACAACGTCGCCTTCGTCTCCGGCGGCGCCATCCAAAACGCCACCGGCAACATCACCCTCTCCAACGTCTCCTTCATCAACAACCGCGCCGCCAACGCCGCCGGCGCCATCAACATCGCCCAAGCCGGCAGCGTCCTCACGATGACCAACGTCATCTTCCAAGGCAACTACGCCGGCAACCAAGGCGGCGCCATCAGCGGCAACGCCAGCGTCCCCGTCACCTTCAACTATGACGGTTCCGACGGCAACACCAACTACCTCATCACCGGCAACGCCGCCGGCGGCGCCATCATCACCGACTTCACCACCCTGAACAACGCCACGCCCCCCTTCACCCCCGTCGCCTCGTCTGGCGGCTTCTACAACGTCAACGGCGCCACCGCCACCTTCAACATCGCCGACGGCATCACCCTCACCATCGGCGACCCCAACGCCCCCAGCGCCGCCTACGACTCCATCGCCAGCACCAACGCCTCCGCCATCATCAACAAAAACGGCTCCGGCGCCATGGTGCTCAACGCCGACAACTCCAACTACAACGGCGCCACCAACATCACCGCCGGCAAACTCCTCCTCGGCAACCCCAACGCCACGCTCGGCGGCGCCATCAACGTCAAAACCGGCGCGACCTTCGGCGGCGCCGGCACACTCTCCACCAACGGCTCCGGCGCCACCTCCCTCACCCTCGAAACCAACGCCACACTCCAAATCGGCGCCGACAACCACACCTCGGCCCAAACCCTCACCATCAACGGCCCCCTCACCATGCAAGACGGCGACACCCTCACCCTCGACCTCTTCACCGGCAACCAATCCGACCGCCTCATCGTCAACGGCGCCCTCAACTGGGCCGGCACCGGCACCGTCAACCTCGGCGCCTTCTCCAGCGGCACCTTCACCCTCGCCCAATGGACCACCGGCGCCATCCCCGACCCCGCCACCGCCAGCCTCGCCCTCACCATCGCCGGCGCCACCGCCACCGGCCGCGCCAACGGCACCCTCGCCCTCGGCGCCGATTTGCAATCCCTCATCCTCACCACCCAACTCTTCAACATCTCCGCCACATGGGCCGGCCCCTCCAACGGCGCCTGGATATCCGGCGGCGACGGCTGGGCCTCGAACTCCGACAACCACTTCCAAACCGGCGACACCGCCACCTTCCTCACCACCGGCTCCATCACCCTCTCCGGCAACATCACCGCCTCAGAACTCAACATCGACATCGCCGGCGACCTCGCCTTCACCGGCGCCGGCTCCCTCTCCACCGACACCGCCAGCGCCCAACCCGGCTCCACCGACATCACCGACGCCAACGGCAAACTCAACAAAACCGGCGCCGGCTCCCTCACCCTCGCCAACACCGGCTCCAACAACTTCACCGCCGGCATCGAACTCACCGCTGGCTCCCTCACCGGCAACGCCGCCACCCTCGGCTCCGGCACCCCCGGCATCGCCATCGCCCCCGCCGCCACGCTCACCTTCGACCAAGCCGTCACCGCCACCTACGCCTCGCCCATCACCGGCGCCGCGGGCGCCGCGCTCATCAAAACCAACACCGCCGCCCTCACCCTCGCCGCCGACAACAGCGCCTACGCCGGCACA
>Ga0123357_10008058_pt1 | contig 13118 bp, 10 predicted proteins | sample TergutEmb28metaG_FD_89873 | JGI IMG/M metagenome (GOLD analysis project Ga0123357, IMG submission 89873) | Embiratermes neotenicus P4 segment gut microbial communities from Petit-Saut dam, French Guiana - Emb289 P4 | ecosystem: Host-associated > Arthropoda: Insects > Digestive system > Gut ...
ACAGACCGATATACATAACGGCACTGTACATACAGACCGATATACATAACGGCACTGTACATACAGACCGATATACATAACGGCACTGTACATACAGACCGATATACATTTTTGATCACATCTCGCTCAGTTCTTCTTAGAATGAAAAATGCTGCAGACAAAAGTTGTACGTAAAATCAAAACATACATTTTGTGGTCAGTAACTTTTTTTTCGAAAATCCTGCCGTTTATGAGACTGTGTGGAAAAATGCCATAGAACTAGGCAGGCGAAAGACGACCATGTGGCGCATGCGCATTGCATGCTGGATACGTAAGGCTACAGACACACACTCACAATGTGTAATACTTATAGCTTTCCCACTCCAACAGCGGTTGCACGAACGCGCCTCATTGTGACGTTTGTACTTACTTGGCCTGTGTTGTTTAAACCAGTTTGTATCAGATGTAAAAATGTCTGTCGGTTGGGTGCTGCAGTTTTTCTGCGCCCCGACTGTATGCATCGTACTTGGGCGTCATGTAAGCCGTAACAGTGAGAGTGCAACCATCTGCTGTTCGCGTCATGACGCACTATCTATCACTCCAAGTGCTCAAATATTACTTTATCTTATTTCATTAAACGAATTTGTTTTGGGGCAGCAGCAGTGATATAGAAGCAATTAAGCAGAACCTTCTGCCGTCCGTATTGTGACGTCTTCGGCAACTTTTTCATTTTGTCAACACACAGGCTAACTAAATAACTAACGCAGTAGTTACCACAGACTCGCTCGTCTACTCAAGAAATTCACCAGGCCCAACGCAACCAATATTTCATAACCGCGCTCACAGAAGCTGGCCACTAGACCATATATTGTGCCTGCTGAATCCAGTCTGCACCCTCGCACTCTGTTTTTCTAAAATACATTTTTGGGGCTTAGAAGGTTGCACAAGGTGCGTCATATCCGTCTGCCTGTCGTCATCGCAGGTGAACTTTGCCCAAACTCTACGGATTTTCATCAGTTTCCTATTTGAGATTCTTCCGAAACTTGTTTATGACATCCACATTTCGGCTAAAGCCGGACACAAGCAATACACACTTCACGTACATTTATGGTCAGCCTTGTAGCTGAGAGACGTTGTTTTCCTCTGACAGTTGGTAGGTGAGATCGGAGAATCGTATGAGTATCAAGGATGATCGATTGTAAGCGGCGAGATATCGATGTTTAAGACATGTGGATTTAGATCTCGCCATTGCGACCTCTCGATCATGGTCAGTCGTTGCTGGCAGACTCCGAAACGTCACGTCGTGTGTTGAAATAATGAGTGTTGCACAGCAAAATAATATCGCATGTAACACCTCAGGACAATAACAGAGCAACAGTGCCAGACGTGTTACGTCGCTCTTCCACGGTGCTGTAGTGGCCACGGGTTGTGTCCACAACACCGGCACTACTTTATGTAGCTGCCCAAGCCGAGCGGTAAGTTTGGGCGACTGTACTGTGGCCGTAAAGAGGCCTATCCTGAAATTCCCACGGGGTTAGGGATCAAATAGTAGCAATGGCCTAGTCGGAGGCTTCACGGTTACCTAGGTGTCAAGGACTCGTTTGGGTTTTGTGGGAGACGAACTGCGTGACAAACTTAACAAAGATTCTATTGTCTACTATATATACATGTAGGTTACACCCGTCCGAGATATGTTTCTTCAATCCCGTAGTTACGCTAATTAGTCTGTTACAAATTTGTTAGTTAATTAATCGTCACGCCACTATTCAATCCCAAGCGTTACTCGTGAAATTTAGAAAAGCATTTAGTTTCCAAAAGTAACTCGCTAAAACAAATAATTTGGATAATTGGTCAGATCAGCTTACCTCCTGTTACCAGCCAGAGTACGAAGCAGCCCGACATCTCAACCGATGATATTTTATTAAGTATAACTTCTTCAGGCCACAGAATAACGCCGTATCGTAGAACAAAATTACTTCTTGAGACAAATCTTGCGAGTCTGCGAGTCTCTCTTTAACCTAATTTCCTCGGGATTTTATAGTGGCGTTGTGCTGACTCAAATATTATTCTCAATACTACATCATTTATCTGGGGCGCGCATACACCTTTCAACAAACAACTGTGCAGTAAGCTGCACAGTGTTTCCTAGTTATGTCAACTAAAGTTTCACTGCCAGCACATTCCAGTTTTTACAAAGAGACCAAGTGATTACCAAATGCTGCTACATTACAGTGCCACCAGCACCTGGACCTATCAAGCAGCCTCTCAACTTTCTGCTGTCCACCTTAAGTTGTGTCTCATTCTTTATAGTCCCAAGCCCGTTAAATTTCCCACCCATCATTCCATTGCAGTTATAGCATTCGGCAAGGAACACGAACAGTGAGGCCGCTCGTTATGCAGCTTTGCCTTGTCTCCTGTTACATCCTCCATCTTACTTCGTTCCAAGTTTAGATCAGCCGTAATTTCTTACTGTAATACAGAAAATTCCGTTCAGGTGACCGTTCATCGTGACATATCCTTATAATAAAACCAACTAGATGCACTAACTTCTCAAATTTATTTTTGTAATAAAACTCTACATGTTTCGGACAGTTCCTCTGTCCATCGTCAGCAGTTTTTCATTGTACACACAGCAATGGTATATGTCATACAGGTTTGCTGACAGCTTGACAGCGAGCAGGCCGAGCCTGTTCGCAAGCTGTCTACAGACCTGCGAACAAGCCGAAACATGTCTCTTTTTGTATTTGTGATGCGAAAATATAAATAGTGTAAATTTGGAATTTTCTGCTGTGACGTGCCGCAGTGCCCTGAGCAGCCTTCAGCAGCCTGTCACGTTAATTGTCCTGTTTGTGGCACATCTGGTCAGTGTGACAAGTGACGTGTGCATCCAAACACAAGCTCTGCGGTATTCACTTACAAATTTAATCACCTTCAGTGTGCACTCTATTACCGCAACCACAGGCAGCGCAAACTGACAATTACCCTTCACCCGTTCTTGTTTAATCATATTCGACGTTTCGTTTCCCCGGCAACCATTTGCCCCTAAATTGCTCATGTCATAATTAATCCTGCCTGCACAGGCAGCAATGCGCGCATGGAAAAGAGACGGACCGTGCAGAGAGCGAGACAGCACGGCAGTGACAAATGTACAGTGGTTGGGGGCGGGGGGGGGGCCGTGGTCTCAGGCAGGGGTTCGTAACCAGGACTGGTCAATTGTAGCTGCTATTTTGATAGTCTCTGACCAATACTTTTAGGAAGGCCCTGTCTTACGAAAAAGGTAAAACGTGGAAGTGAGAGGGTGTAAATCTCCAGCACTGTGTGACCGGTCACTGGTGACTACACGTGTCGCACTCTGTAGCACTGTCTGCTCAAGAAATTTGACAGTACATGTAAGTACATCTTTCAGTTTATGTGTTAATTTAAGGGCTAACTGAAGCGAGGCACCTTTTGAAATGAATGTACAAACATGACATATACACATCGCCTATCCGCGGACAGTTGTTTGAAATAAAGACAGGCTTCCTTGCATTTTGACACTCCCCGCAAACAAATTTGTACGTCTGTCTGTTTGAGGCTTCAGAAAATGAGATATCCTAACGAGCTTCGCTTTCTTTGAAGGTTTCAAGTCTTCGCCCGCTTGTCCTTCTGATAAGAGTGGTATTGAGATCAAAATGAGTATAAAGCATTCGTGGAATAACGCTGACAGGGGAGCACAATATGTAGAGAATTGACGGAATGGTACTGACAGCGGGATCAGAATATAGAGTAATGGTGGAATGGTACTGACAGGAGGAAACAGAATAGAGAGTGTTGGTGCAATGGTACTGAGAGGGGAAACAGAATATACAGTATTGATGGAATCTTACTGACAGGGGGAAACAGAATATAGAGTAATGGTGGAATGGACTGACAGGGGGAACAGAATATAGAGTAATGGTGGAATGGTACTGACAGGGGGAACAGAATATAGAGTAATGGTGGAATGGTACTGACAGGGGGAACAGAATATAGAGTAATGGTGGAATGGTACTGAGAGGGGGAAAGAGAATATTGAGTATTGGTGGAATGCTACTGACAGGGGGAACAGAATATAGAGTATTGGTGGAATGGTACTGACGGGGGGAACAGAATATAGAGTAATGGTGGAATGGTACTGACAGGGAGAAACAGAATATAGAGTAATGGTGGAATCTTACTGACAGGGGGAAAGAATATAGGTTATTGGTTGGAGTGGTACTGACAGGTGGTGGAATGATACTGACAGGGGAAACAGAATATAGAGTGTTGGTGCAATAACTCTGACACACAAATTCCTTCTCCAACACAAAGACCGACCAGTTAATGTTGTTCAAGGAAATAATTGCACTTTGTTGTGGGAATTATATGGAACACGCAAACAGACTGTGTGGAGAAAATGGGGAGACTGTAATCTTCAGGTATTTACTGCCGAGATGTAAATGGTCGAAACAAAGCAAGATGTCTGTTCCCAATAAATATGACAATCAGCTGGCTACCAGACAGGCTTTCCTTCAAGTCCTATTTTCCCCGCTGAAGGCTTTGATGCTGCTCCTGTAGCTCAACAAAACTCCGAGAATTGCTTACATTTGGCGCTAACTGACAGCGACTCCTGTGTATTTGTTTCTTGCGCTGGCTATAAGATGGTCTTTTGCTGCAGGGATTATTGATACGAGTGTTTGCTGCTGGACTGACACCATGTGTTAATTGTATGTTCTGCTGGCCCTCCTGTGACTTGGGTCGAGACATTTCCAAAATATGTGTGCAAGGGACAGCGGGACACATGGTGGTACGAATCAGACCTTTGTCTTTGGTTTTCAGGTCTCACCTGTAGCCTTTTTACCCACGTACTCGCACTTCGCCCGGCCGGTGCCTAAGGCTAACAACCTTACCACCATCCTGTGCCTTTGTCATGAAATCTGGGAACCTTAATTTCCTGGAACCCTCTGGGCCACTCCAGGCCAGTAACGGACTGCTTTACCTTGCTGGCCCTTCGCCAAGGACACGGTTTTTTACTGCCACTTCACAAGATTTAAGTAAATTCAAACGTTATGTAGAAGGAATAAAACTGTCAGACTGATAAATTAAATTCTTTTGATGTAATTGGCAATATTTTAAACAACGATTTGAAACCCACCCGATTATCGTACAGCAATACTATCACATCTCTTTGACAGCTGTGGCTACCGTATGTGTTGGTAACAGTGTGTACTGATATAGTGACAGTGAGGATTGGAATGGCATACAGTAACTGTACTGCAATACTGGCACATCTCTTTGACAGCTTTGGCTACCGTATGTATTGGTAAGTTTACTCAATACCTTTGTCGTCATCTGTTTGCTTTAGAAAATCAGAAACGTTTGATTTGAGGTTACCACAGCTCCAGTTGCTGAAGATTACAGGCATAGATTAGAAAGGTAAAGATATCCGTGTGCACGCCCTCAGGCATATGGGGAAATGACAGTAAGCTATAGCGCCTCCCGTTGTTAACGTCATTGATCATCTTCGCAACCCGACCGCTCCTTCACCACAGTAAGAATGTGCGGAGCCCACTGGGTGGGCCCCGGCACAAATCTGAACATTTTGGTGAACATAAATCTATTGTACGCCTGGTGGGAATCGAACTACGATTCCCCGATTTCCTACCCTGTAACCTAATCTCTTTACCGACTGAGCCATCTACGCACTGGGTGTTCTCTGTTAGTGCGGTCTTGTACTGTACAATAGCTGCTGGCCCACGGTCGCTCTGTGCTAGACCCAACTGCTTTGTTTGCCTGGACTCCATCTGCTCGTGTAATGCTCTTGCTTACGTTTACAAAACCAACTGCTATCAGAATGTATTGTTTTGTCTTGTGTTCTGTTTGCAATGCTCAGAGGTTCACAGCCCACAGTGTCGTACAGCTGTGCAGCGTGTTACCGCCTGAAGAATGCAGACGTTAAGAATTCCTACGTTCTGGGAAGTAGCGCTATGCCGCCGGGTGACGGTTCCTGTGGTTTGGAAGGCGTCTAGCAGCCCAGTGACAGCACTAGATATCTTCGAAACGTCGGGATCCACTCACCTAGGGTACAGCGCCACCTACCCGAGGACCTGAATCCTGAGAAACACTGTGGTGAGAACCACAAAATACCCTGACATTTGCTCATCCAGTCAAAAATTGTCCCGAATTTTGTGAAGCTTCGGAGTTCATTACCGTATTCAAAACAGTCCGCCAGATTTTCCTCTCCTGAGTCAGCTTACTCCAGTCCAAGACCTTTCATTTTATTTAATGTACTTACTATCTTGCTATCTACGCTTATGTCTTCCAAGTGGTCTGTTTCCTCAGATTTTCCCACCAAATACCACACTTATTTCTCCTCTTGCCCATACCTGACAGTACCAATCATGAAGCTCCTCATTTTGTACTTTTCTCCAGTTCCCCGCTACCACTTTCCTCCAGTCCCACATATCTCCCTTAGCACACTACTTTCGCGCACCCTCGGCCTGTGTTTCTCCCTTCATGAAAAGGCCAAGTTCCACACCCATATCAAACAATAGGAAAAATTTTAGTTCTGTGTATTTTAAAAGACAGATTATTCTGGACAGCATTTCCTGAATTCTGCCTTTTCCGCGCTAAAGTAGAGCTATCTCATTTAGGCAAACCTGTATATCCTGCCGTCTATACCGAGGTCTTTGTAACCTTCTCGTCCACTCAGCACCCACAGATTATGGCAAACGAAATATTCACATGCAATTTCCTACTTACGCCCTATCAGTAAAACCTTTGCAGCCAAATGGTCACTATATGTACCGCCAGTTTAACATTCAGCATTTCTACTTTCTGCCCACACAGTGTATTTATGTGTTTTGTGTGGTCTGAGAACAAACAGCGATTATTTCCCTATACAGCATTAACTGACTGGTTTGTATAACCGAGATGGAGTGTTTACTGCGCGGTACGGACTGGGTCTTTATATATAATTCAGGTTATGTGTTTTATGTGGACCTGAGAACAAACAGCGATTATTTCCCTGTACAGCATTAACTGCTTGCTGTTTGCTGTTTTATGGGCCACGTGCAGGGTATGTGCCCCAGTTTCAGTACCCCTGATAGCCTGTGGATGACAATGTTCGTGTCCCTGGGTGGCCATAAAGAGCTACGTGGCGTGGCACCGCTCGCCATCTGATGGCTGAAAGGATCTTTTATACGCAGCAATGGAGAACCGAGCGAACAGAATCTTAGGAGCTGCCTTTGTGTGGCGTCAGAGTAGACACTGGCTCGCTGTCACGTGTTCGCCCTTCCGCTGCTCTCTGCCTTGCAGAAGGAGCCAGCCAGTCTGTCAGTACGTTACACAGCAACACTGACACTGCTGCTGCTACTGCCTGGACATACAGCCTCACTGCTGCAATAAATATTACAATAACGTCTTCCCGTTCTTGGAAGCAATACAGCAGTACGTTTCCTTGTTGGCAAGATAACTAAAGGACAGCACCATCGCCGTGTGGCCAGTGGCACTGTATCGCTGTTCTTACAAAGCTTACTGTTGTTTATATTTTATGTAATTGACCAGGTTAATAACAAACTGCACAGGGCAGAACATTCTTGAGAAGCCAATATTTTCTCAGTCAAGAAATTCCTCGCATTGTAATGAAATTGATGTTTCATTATTCTGTTCATAACAGTCCTCCACTTGTTCCTCCATCGTGACAGATTATTCCATTCCTCGCCCTAACTTTCCTTTTCTTTCAGATCAATTGTAATATCACCCTTCCACCTAAGTTTCGGGCCCCAAAGTTGGCTGTTTAATCAAGGCTTTCCCACCAAAATCCTGTCTGTATATCCATGATCTTCCACGCATGCTACATGTCCCGCCCATCTGGTCTTCCTTGATTTCATAATCCTATCAATATTCTGAGCAGTACCTCTTCTCTGTGCAGTTCAGTCCGTCCTCCTGTTACTTCCTCCTGCGCGCTGTTACTTTAAGCTCTACTTCCCCGTCAGTATGTGGTAACAAAGTGGAGACTCGTACAAAACCAGTACTTGATGTCAATTAGAAATTAATTTCTAGCCACCGTGTTAAAGCTGTATACAAATACTGTGACAGTCCGAGGCTACCATTGCTACCTTGTAATTACGTCCGTCACCGCAGTGCCGCTGCTGTCTGTTACAGGCAGCAGACACGTACCGCACAGAGAACATGTGACTCCGCTTATAGCTTTTTAAATCTGTTACTTTCTACGGGGTAACGGCACTTCATATAATCGCTCAAGTACCCGCATAAAACACCAAAATTCATTTTCGAGGATGCAGAATATCAGGCTGTCAGCTCGGGTACGAGAACACAGGTGGCTCGATAATTTTCTGCTTGTTGTATTGGTGACAGTGGGTAACAGGGGACGGAGCGGTAAGACATCCAGCTTGCAGCCAATTAAATCTCTCCCCCTGTCCCCGTGCCATACTGAAGTTCAAAGGGCGTTTTAAATAATACGTTGTGATATTCGGAGCCCTTTCTGAAATAAAAATGAGAACACATCCGTCCGTCCGTCCGTTCATCCGTCCGTCCGTCCGTCCATCCGTCCGTCCGTCCATCCATCCGCCCGCCCGTCCGTCCGTCCGTCCGTCCGCCCGTCCTTTTCTCCTTGTGTGACGTAGTTTCAGCGAATAGGGTCTTGTCAGATTTTCATGAAATTCGCTGTAGGAGTTATTTGTACACAGTTGTGTGGTGAAGCGTGAGTTTCGTGAAGATCTGCTGTGACAGTCATTTTATTTACGAGTTTCAAAAATTGTATTTGTACGTTCCACAATTCTTGACCGAATTCTGTCAAATTTGGTATAGGAGGCCTCCACTTACTTCCATTTAACATTTGTTACTTTCGTGAAAGTCTGTGCAGCGACAGCCTTGCTTTCCTTAAGAACGTAATACGGCAGCTGCGCTCTTCTGGGCTGTTACTCAGTTATCGTCTACTGCGCGGCGCAAGTTTCGAATAACGTAAATCATGATTTGTTTTGTACGCTTCTCGTCATATTCGAATTCTCCGCAGTACAGAAAGTCACCAAAATACATTAGGGGTGTAAATGAGCTTTTATGCATACTTCGCACATTTATTGTTCGGAAGTGCACATAGTGCCGTTCTGCCGTCCAGTTCTGCGCAGTGACGGCTGCACTTCTGCTGCATTCACTCTGTACCGTAAAACCGCATGACAACTTTTTGAAACTCTAACCGCCTAGGTACAGTCCGTGTTCTACGTTACGCGGTACGCCGTTTGCACTGTTTTAGGCTAAAAAAAAAAAATAGGGACGTTTCTTCACAGATTCACGTGTATTTCAAAGTCATTCGATTTTATCAGGTGTAGCGGTGACCCCGCAACACCGTGCTGTCGGCTCGCTGAGATAAGAACGTGTATGGTGCAATGGAGACAGAGCTCCACGCGTCATGACCCTCAGCAATGGATGGGGTCGCAAGGTGAGCCTTAGGGCCCGTCACTTTTACGGCGAGGAAAACACAACAAACAAACAAACAGTATGCGTGTTACTGGAGTGCGGTAGACAGGCAGGTTAGGTGAGGAGGAGAAGAGAGGCTGCAGAATTTGTAATGTTTGTGTTGTATTGTGAGGGTATCAACTGAAGAGCGGAGGGATGGTCAGGACATGCAGCACGAGGAGGAAGGAAGATGGTTACATAGAAGTCATTAATTGAAAGGAATGAAGCGGAAGGATCGGTTGGGAGTGCAGACGATTGCAGGTGCTAGGGTAATATTAAAGTGGGTCTTAAAAATTAGAATGTGATGGCGTGGGGTGGATTCATCTGACTCACGGTAGGATTCAGCAGTAACCTCTTGTCAACATGAAAATGAACATTTGATAAGAGGCGGAAAATATCTTGCCCAGATGAATAAAATGCATGGAATGGCTCAGTTGATTGAAAACAGCTTGCAGCAGAAGGAGATGTGAACAAGTTAATGTACTGAAGCCCGCCAACAGTAAACACCGAAGCAAAGTAATTTCAGATGCAGGAACTTTCGTGAAAGATGCCTTACAGATGGCAGTCAAACAGTAGAGCACGTTGCTGATTGCCTTTGGGAAAGGAGTTTGTTTAACGTTAGGTAATCTAATGTGACAGCGAAGTTACCTTACATGCTTAACATGAATTATATATAAAGATCCACCTCATAACGCGCATTAAACATTCACCGTCTCGGTTATACCCACCAGTCAGTTAGTGTTGTATAGGGAAATAATCGCTATTTGTTCTGAGATCCACACAAAACACATAACCTAAATTATATATAAAGACCCAGTCCGTACCGCGCAGTAAACAAACTCCGTCTCGGTTAAACAAACCAGTCAGTTAATTCTGTATAGGGAAATAATCGCTGTTTGTTCTCAGATCCACACAAAACACATAAATACACTGTGTGGGCAGAACGGAGAATTGTTGAATGTTAAACTGGCGGTACATATAGTGACCACTGGGCAGTTGAGGGTTAAACACACCTATTTTGACACAAAGAAGCGTATGCCCGAAATATTCTTTGGATTATGTACGATGCCATAATTGCTGTTTAAATTTTTGTAATCTGATGTGACAGTGGTTTTCTGTTCGACGCTGCAGATATCTGAAACAGCATAACTTCGACGTTCCTAGGCCTGACCCGCTCGTCCTTCTAATAAGAGCGGTATTAAGCTGGAGAAGAGTCGGTCGGGGTTAGAGACCGGCAACAAACGGTCTGATGTTCCTTTGAATAATGTATGTTTAGTTCCTATTCACAGAGAACAAAGTGCGTCTGCATTATAAAGACGAACCTGTCGTAATTGTTTGTAAATAATGAGTGTTTGGTTTGAGACAAAACATGGCAAACAATTCAGTACATTATGTGGGAAGAATGTAAATTTTCTTCATGTTAAAACATGTGGTTCGTATATTTACCACTGATTTAAATGGTTAAGGAGACTCTTATTTGAGATTTAAGTGCGGTGGGATATTGAAGATCTTCGCTAAACCTCATAGTGAAACATCTATTTCACGACGGAGGATTCATTGCAGCGAAATGACGCGCCGTAGGGGAAGACGTCGATACGCCAAGCGAGCATCATTTGCCGTTGCTTTGTTTCCGAAATTGGCGTTGATGGGATTAGGGAAGGCGTTTATGGGAAACAGATGGGATCGTAAATTGTGTCTGTCCTTGTCTTGCCCTGTGTGTACACAAGGCATGCAGACCTGAGATGGTGCGTGTTGAGAAGTGCTACTTGAGTGTTGTCACTGTACGTTACAAACTGACCGACTAACTAACTAACTAACCCCCCGGAGCTGAGTCTTCGTGTTCCCACAGACAGTCATGCAATTATCCACATTTTGTGGTGGTTAAGCGTTCATGACCGTCTGAAAACAGCCCGCTACTTCGCCACATTATGAACCAGAAGACTTCAATCCACTTCCTGCCAATTTTAAAGTTAATCTGAAAATTGTTCTCCCATCTACCTCTAGATCTTCCAAGTGGTACCGTTCCTTCACGTTTCCCCACCAACCCCCGGTATGCATTTATGTTATACCCCATTCATGCCACGTACCCAGCCCATCTTACCCTCCTTGATTTGACCGCCCGAACAATTTTCATAATTCTGTTCCTGGCTTGGACGTCTGGAGCCCTAAAGTGATAAATTCATATCTCTCCAGCTGTTCTGAGTCCATAGCCTGGCATTACAAGAAAATGCAGTATATGATCTATTTTCATGAAATTTCTTGTGGGTGTAGGCAGTCAGGAATATGTTCTAATTTGCTGCATTCGATCATAGCAACATGGTGGACGCGCCTATTGCTAAAGTGCGGGAGGTGCTAACGTTACGAGCTTTAGGATTCTGAAGTGATGCACAGTGTTCGACCTTGAACACTGTACAAATCGATGAACGAGTTAGTTGTTTTTAATAGCTGTAAGATACTACGTGTTGCGGTCTGATGGCAATACCTAATGAAGCGTTAGGTTGCGTGTGTGGAATTGGCAGGCACGTGTGATGGTTATGGCAGAGGACAGGATGTGCGGCTGTGAAGTGGACTGCGTAGACACAACGAGTACGTAAGTACGTAATACGTTTGTACCACAGCAAAATGAAGCATAAATAAGAATACCAGCGGAAAGGACACTCTGTCCGCGATCCGTCGTGTTCCGTGGGTTAACCCTGCTCCCCATCCCCCTCCATTAACCCTTCTCACCATCCCCCTCCACTAACCCTGCTCCCCTCCCCCTCCCCCATTAAAGCTTACAAATTCACTAATTGTTTTATAAATTAAATTTCTCCTCCAAACAAAAGAGCCGGCAGTACTAGCGACATCCGGAAACGAATTTTCATTGAAGTGAGCTGTTTGCACTTCGAATTAACATTTTCTTGTTGACAATCGTGGAAAGGTGAACATAGACTGAGAATTGTTGGATGTGGGGAAATGAGGGGATAATGGGACATAACAGGGTGCTGGGGAATATTGGGACATAACAGGGTGCTGGGGAATATTGGGACATAACAGTGCTGGGGGAATATTGGGACATAACAGGGTGCTGGGGGGAATATTGGGACATAACAGTGCTGGGGGAATATTGGGACATAACAGGGTGCTGGGGAATATTGGGACATAAGAGGGTGCTGGGGAATATTGGGACATAACAAGGTGCTGGGGAATATTGGGACATAACAGGGTGCTGGGGGAATATTGGGACATAACAGGATGCTGGGGAATATTGGGACATAACAGGGTGCTGGGGAATATTGGGACATAACAGGGTGCTGGGGAATATTGGGACATAACAGGGTGCTGGGGAATATTGGGACATAACAGTGTGCTGGGGAATATTGGGACATAACAGGGTGCTGGGGAATATTGGAACATAAGAGGGTGCTGGGGGAATATTGGGACATAACAGGGTGCTAGGGAATATTGGGACATAACAGTGCTGGGGGAATATTGCGACATAACATGGTGCTGGGGAATATTGGGACATAACAGTGCTGGGGGAATATTGGGACATAACAGGGTACTGGGGAATATTGGGACATAACAGTGCTGGGGGAATATTGGGACATAACCGGGTGCTGGGGGGGAATATTGGGACATAACAGTGCTGGGGGAATATTGGGACATAACAGGGTGCTGGGGGG